>Ga0209254_10002411_pt1 | contig 16969 bp, 12 predicted proteins | sample FrelakmetDIP11DI_FD_187148 | JGI IMG/M metagenome (GOLD analysis project Ga0209254, IMG submission 187148) | Freshwater lake sediment microbial communities from the University of Notre Dame, USA, for methane emissions studies - DIP11 DI (SPAdes)... | ecosystem: Environmental > Aquatic >... | reverse complement strand
ATCGCGCCTGAAGGCGCTCCTACAAGGCGCTTCTACTTAACAATCTTCGCCACGACACCGGCACCGACGGTCTTGCCACCCTCGCGGATGGCGAAACGCAGGCCTTCTTCCATCGCGATCGGGTTGATCAGCGTGACCACCATCTTGATGTTGTCGCCCGGCATGACCATCTCGACCCCCTCCGGCAGTTCGCAGGACCCCGTCACGTCGGTGGTCCGGAAGTAAAACTGCGGCCGGTAGCCCTTGAAGAACGGCGTGTGACGGCCGCCCTCTTCCTTGGTCAGCACGTAAATCTCGGCCTCAAAGGTCGTGTGCGGCTGGATCGAACCCGGCTTCGCCAGCACCTGGCCACGCTCCACGTCCTCGCGCTTCGTCCCGCGCAACAGCACACCCACGTTGTCCCCTGCCTGACCATCGTCCAGCAGCTTGCGGAACATCTCCACGCCCGTGCAGATCGTCTTCGTCGTGGCCTTGATGCCGACGATCTCCACTTCCTCGCCAACCTTCACGCGACCCCGCTCGATGCGCCCGGTCACCACCGTGCCGCGACCCGAAATCGAGAACACGTCCTCAATCGGCATCAGAAAGGCCCCGTCCACCGCCCGCTCCGGCACCGGAATGAAGGCGTCCATCGCCGCCACCAGCTTCTCGACACTCTGCGTGCCCATCTCGCTGACTTCGCCTTCCCAGGCCTTCAGGGCCGAGCCAATGATGATCGGCGTCTTGTCACCGGGAAACTTGTACATCGAGAGCAGCTCACGAACCTCCAGCTCCACCAGCTCCAGCAGCTCCGCGTCGTCCACCATGTCCGCCTTGTTCAGGTACACCACGATGTGCGGCACACCCACCTGCCGTGCCAGCAGAATGTGCTCCCGCGTCTGCGGCATCGGCCCGTCCGCCGCCGACACCACCAGGATCGCACCGTCCATCTGCGCTGCGCCCGTGATCATGTTCTTCACATAGTCCGCGTGCCCCGGGCAGTCCACGTGCGCGTAGTGCCGCGCATCGCTCTGGTACTCCACGTGCGCCGTCGCAATCGTGATGCCTCGCGCCTTCTCTTCCGGCGCCTTGTCAATCTGGTCGTACGCCGACACCTCACCGCCAAACTTCGCCGCCATCACCTTGGTCAGCGCCGCTGTCAGCGTGGTCTTCCCATGGTCCACGTGACCAATCGTCCCCACGTTGACGTGCGGCTTCGTACGCTCAAATTTGGCCTTCGACATATTCCAGACTCTCTTCTGATAGCCGGTTAGTTGGGAATTCGGGAGAGCGCTCGCTCGCTACCGTGGTAAATCCAGGCTCAGTTATTCCGAGTGACCAAAGCTGCCACGTTCGATGGAACCTCAGCATATCTCGAAAACTTCATTGAATAGGTTGCCCGGCCCTGGCTCAGCGAACGGAGGCTGGTGGCATAGCCGAACATCTCTGCCAGCGGAACTTCTGCACAGACGATCTTCCCGGCAGCGGACTCCTGCATCCGCTGAAGCGCCCCGCGACGCCGACTCAGATCGCCATTGATGTCCCCAAGGAACTGCTCGGGCGTCACAACCTCGACCTTCATGATGGGCTCCATAAGAACAGGCATAGCCTTCTCATAACCCTCCTTGAACGCGATCGAGCCAGCAATCTCGAAGGACAGCTCGTTTGAATCAACATCGTGGCACGAGCCACCGAAGATCGTGACCTTCACGTCGACGATCGGGAATCCAGCCCGGATCCCGCTACTCATCTGCTCGCGGACGCCCCTGTCAACCGCGGGAATGAATCTCTCCGGGACCATGCCGTCAGCCATGCTGCTCTCAAACTCGTAACCCGCCCCCGCGGGCAGAGGCTGTAGGCGCAGGAAGACGTGCCCGTACTGACCACGCCCACCCGACTGCCGGACGAAGCGGCCTTCCTGGACAACAGTTCGTCGAATGGTCTCCCGATAAGCCACCTGGGGCCGACCAACGTTAGGCTCAACGCCAAACTCTCGTCTCAGGCGATCGACAATAATCTCCAGATGCAGCTCGCCCATTCCGGAAATAATCGTCTGGCCGGACTCGGCGTCAACGGATACACGGAAAGACGGATCTTCCTCAACAAACTGCTGCAGCGCGAGGCCCATCCTTTCCTGATCTGCCGTAGTCCGCGGCTCCAGCGCCACAGAAATCACTGGCTCCGGAAACGCCATTTTCTCCAGCGTAATGATGTTCTGCTCGTCTGTCAGCGTGTCGCCGGTGGTGACGTCACTCAGTCCAACTGCCGCCGCGATATCTCCAGCGCGGACTTCGTGGATTTCCGCACGGTCATTGGCGTGCATCTGCACCAGCCGACCGATACGCTCACGCTTGTCCTTCACCGGATTGAAGATCGTATCGCCCGAATTCAGGACACCTGAGTAAACCCTGAAGAATGTGAGACTCCCCTCAAGGGGATCAGAGGCAATCTTGAAGGCCAGTGCGGCAAATGGTTGCTCATCGCTGGCCAAGCGCCTGCCTGGCTGGTCGTTCTCCAGAATACCCGCCACTGGGGGCTTGTCAGCAGGCGACGGCAAGTAATCGATGACCGCATCGAGGACTGCCTGAACGCCCTTGTTCTTGAATGCAGAGCCGCAGGTCACCAAAACGACCTCGCGCTTCAGGGTGCGAATGCGCAGGCCCTTCTTGATCTCAGCCACCGTGAGCGTGCCCTGCTCCGAATACTTGGTGAGCAACTCCTCGGTGCCCTCCGCAGCCTCTGCGACCATCCGGTCGCGGGACTCGCGCGCGACTGCCTGCAACTCCGCAGGAATGTCGTACAACTCAAAACGCATCCCCTGTGTAGCGTCATCCCAACTGATGGCCTGCATTCGCACCAGATCTATGACACCGCGAAATCCCGATTCAGCCCCGATCGGGATCTGAATTGGCACAGGATTAGCCCCAAGCTGCTCCCGAATCTGTCGCACCACACGGAGGAAGTCAGCACCCTGGCGGTCCATCTTGTTGATGAAGGCGATGCGAGGCACACCGTATTTGTCCGCCTGCCTCCATACGGTTTCTGACTGGGACTCCACACCCCCGACCGCGCAGAAAAGGCTGACGCCTCCATCAAGCACCCGCAGGGAACGCTCAACTTCGATCGTGAAGTCCACATGCCCAGGCGTATCAATGATGTTGATTCGATGCTCGGGAAACTGCTTGTCCATGCCAGACCAGAAGCAGGTAGTGGCAGCGGAGGTGATGGTGATCCCGCGCTCCTGCTCCTGCTCCATCCAGTCCATGATGGCCGCGCCGTCATGGACCTCACCGATCTTGTGTGAGACACCGGTATAGAACAGGACTCGCTCAGTCGTTGTAGTTTTCCCGGCGTCGATATGCGCTGAGATACCGATATTTCGGTAATGCTCTATGGGAGTAGTACGCGGCACGGAACTTCTCTGACAATCTGGCATTAGCCGGGACTGATTGTCGGGAAGCCGGCACTACCAGCGGTAGTGAGAGAAGGCTCGGTTGGCTTCTGCCATGCGGTGGGTGTCTTCACGCTTCTTGACTGCAGCGCCACGATTATCGACAGCATCGAGAATCTCATGGGCCAGGCGATGAGCCATGGACTTCTCGGTGCGACTTCGAGCCGCGTCGATCACCCAGCGCATCGCGAGCGTCTGACGCCGCAGGGGACGAACCTCGACGGGCACCTGATAGGTTGCGCCACCAACGCGTCGGGACTTCACCTCGACCATCGGTTTGATGTTCTCGAGGGCGCGACCAAAAAGTTCGACAGCCTTGCCTTCGTCCTGGCCACTGCGTTCCGCGATCCGCTCAAGGGCACCGTAGATAATGCCCTCAGCAACGGATTTCTTCCCCGACTTCATGATCATGTTGGTGAACTTGGCCAGCAGATCGCTGCTGTGCTTCGGATCAGGGAGAATGACGCGTTTCGGCGCCGAGGTACGTCTGGACATGCTTTAGCTCCGCCTTAACTCTTCGTGGACTCTGGGCTTCGTGGACTCTGGGCTAACTCTTGGGGCGTTTAGCGCCGTACTTGGAACGGCTTTGCCGCCGACCGGATACGCCTGCGCAATCCAGGGTTCCGCGCACGGTGTGGTAACGCACACCGGGCAAGTCCTTTACGCGACCGCCGCGAATCATGACAACGGAGTGCTCCTGAAGATTGTGGCCCTCCCCGCCAATGTAGCTGGTGACCTCGAATCCGTTGGTCAGCCGCACGCGGGCAACCTTGCGGAGCGCCGAGTTCGGCTTCTTTGGTGTGGTTGTGTAGACGCGCGTGCACACTCCCCGCTTCTGTGGACTGCCGGCCAATGCCGGCACCTTGCTCTTATAGGTCGGCGCGCTGCGCGGCTTGCGAACCAATTGATTTACTGTGGCCATAGAGACCTGCTACTCAAGTTACTGTTTTGATTACTGTCGGAAATGCGCCCATCAGCCAGAAGGGCCGCCGCTTTGTTTTGTAGTTTCAGCTACCGGCCGATAGCCACCATTGTGGGCGGCAGCCGGTAAGTCTATTGGCCCTCCGGAAAGGGTGTCAAGCAGGGAAAGCGCAAGGCAGGCCCACAACGGGGCCCAGCCGGCTCGATTAACCGTGGCCGCCAGAGCGCTGGCTGGGGCTCCGCAGGGCGGGATGCCAGGCAGGCCCGGGCGCCCAGGCGGACCCACCAGGCAGGCCGGGCGACGGGCGGTGTCACTCGCTTCCCTCGCCGGCCGCTTCCTCATTGACCGCCGTATCTGCGCCAGAAGACTCGCCGACCCCGTCGTCATCCAGCCCGGAGGCTGAATCTGGCGTCCGGGTGTCGTCCAGAGCCTGCAGCTCAATGCGCAGTTCCTGCTCCCGGGTACGCCGCTGCTCGGCGTGGTGCCGGTAGCCCGTCCCGGCCGGAATGAGCCGACCGACGATGACGTTCTCCTTGAGTCCGCGCAGATTGTCCCGCAGACCCTTTACGGCAGCTTCCGTAAGCACACGGGTGGTTTCCTGGAAGGAGGCAGCCGAGATGAACGACTCCGTGGCCAGCGACGCCTTGGTGATCCCCAGGAGAAGGGGCTCGACCGTAGCACCCTGATTGTTCTGGAGCCTGGCGCGTTCGTTCAGATCGACCACACGGGACCGTTCCAGCTGCTCCCCGGGCAGCAAGCCCGTGTCGCCCGGCTGAACCGTCTCAACCTTGCGCAGCATCTGCCGGATGATCGTTTCGATGTGCTTGTCATTGATCTTCACACCCTGGAGCCGGTAGACGTCCTGGATCTCGCGAACCAGATAGTCCGCAAGCCGCTCCACACCCCGCAGCCGCAGAATGTCGTGGGGATTCGGTTCGCCGTCAGCGATCATTTCGCCACGGGCCACCTGCTCGCCCTCGAAGACACTGAGGTGCCGCCATTTTGGAATCAGCTCCTCATACTTCTCGCCCTTCTCATCAGTGATGATCAGACGTCGCTTGCCCTTGGTTTCCTTGCCAAAGCTGACAGTACCGCTGTACTCCGCGAGGATGGCCGGATCCTTGGGCTTCCGGGCCTCGAAGAGGTCGGCCACACGGGGCAGACCACCCGTGATATCACGGGTCTTGGACGACTCCTGCGGAATTCGCGCGATCACATCGCCGACGGAAACTCTTGCGCCGTCCGCCATCGTGACCACGGCGCCCGAGGGCAGAGCGTACACCGCCGGAATATCAGTATTTGCAAAGCAGATTTCCTGGCCCTTGGCATCAATCAGCTTGGCCGTCGGACGCAGATCCCGACTGCTCATGCCACGCTGCTTGGGGTCCATGATCAGGTAGCTGGACAGGCCGGTGACTTCGTCGACCTGCTCCACGACAGTGATGCCCTCGACGAAGTCCTGGAACTTCAGGAGACCACCAACTTCCGCAACCACGGGGTGGGTATGCGGATCCCAGGTGGCGACGATCTGGCCACCATTGACCTTGACGCCATCATCAAGGTTGATAACGGCACCGTAGGGAATCCGGTAGCGCTCACGCTCCCGACCCTGATCGTCCATGACGCCGATCTCACCGGACCGACTGACGGCCACGAGGTAGCCTTTCTCATGGCGCACTGTCTTCACGTTGTGCAGGCGGATCGTGCCAGGGCGCTTCACCTCAACGCTGGTCGCAGCAGCGGCGCGGGAGGCTGCACCGCCGATGTGGAATGTGCGCATCGTCAGCTGGGTGCCCGGTTCGCCGATGGATTGGGCGGCAATCACGCCGACCGCCTCACCGATATTCACCCGCGTACCCCGCGCCAGATCCCGCCCATAGCACAGGGCGCAAACACCATAACGCGTCTCACAGGCAATGGGCGAGCGAACCTTGACCTGGTCGACACCATACTCCTCGAGTTTGCGGACGTGCCGCTCGTCGAGCAGGACTCCGGATTCCAGAATGACCTCCTCGGTGCCAGGCCGCAGGACCCGGTCGGCCAGGACACGACCCAGAACCCGCTCCCGCAGGGGCTCCACGATGTCTCCGCCTTCAACAAGGGGGGTCATAAAGAGGCCATTGGTCGTGCCGCAATCCTCGGACGACACCACGAGATCCTGGGCAACATCAACCAGCCGCCGAGTGAGATAGCCGGAGTTTGCCGTCTTCAATGCCGTGTCCGCGAGGCCCTTGCGAGCGCCGTGGGTCGAGATGAAGTACTGGAGTACGTCGAGGCCCTCGCGGAAGTTGGCCGTGATCGGAGTCTCGATGATCGAACCGTCTGGCTTGGCCATCAGGCCACGCATTCCGGCGAGCTGCCGGATCTGGGCAGCAGAGCCGCGCGCGCCAGAGTCAGCCATCATGAAAATGGAATTAAAGGAAGCCTGCTTCTGGCTCTCTCCTTTGGCGTTGATGGCCGATTCGGAACCCAGCTTCTCCATCATCGCCTTGGCGACGAGGTCATTAGTCCGGGACCAGATATCCACGACCTTGTTGTAGCGCTCACCATTGGTAACGAGACCACTGGCAAACTGATCCTGGATCTCTTTCACCTCTTCCTCGGCAAGCTCGAGGATCTTGACCTTCTCCTGGGGAACGACCATGTCGTCAACGCCGATAGATATGCCAGCCCGAGTGGCATAGGCGAAACCCGTATACATGAGCTGGTCAGCGAAAACGACCGTCTTTTTCAACCCAACCTGCCGATAGCAGGCATTGATGCAGCCCGAGATGGCCTTCTTGTCCATGTTCCGGTTGATCATGGAGAAATCCATGCCTTCCGGAAGGATTTCCGACAACAGGGCGCGCCCAACTGTCGTCTCCACCAGCTTTACGTCACCAGAAATAGTGCCGTCGTCGTCAACTCTGGTGTGCCGGATGCGGGCCTTGATCCTGGCGTGCAGATCAACTGTCCGGCTCTCGTAGGCACGATGCACCTCGCTGACATCAGCGAAGACCATCCCCTCACCCCGCGCATTGATGCGCTCACGGGTCATGTAGTAAAGGCCAAGTACCACATCCTGCGACGGCACGATGATCGGCTCACCATTGGCGGGCGAAAGAATGTTGTTGGTTGACAACATCAGGGCACGAGCTTCCAGCTGTGCCTCCAGGGACAGTGGCACATGTACGGCCATCTGGTCGCCGTCGAAGTCTGCGTTGAAGGCCGTGCAGACGAGCGGGTGCAACTGGATGGCCTTGCCCTCGATCAGCACCGGTTCGAACGCCTGAATACCGAGGCGGTGGAGCGTCGGTGCGCGATTCAGCAGCACTGGGTGCTCGCGAATCACTTCCTCGAGAATATCCCACACCTCGGGGCCTTCCCGCTCGACCAATCGTTTGGCAGCCTTGATCGTGGAAGCCTCACCACGAATCTGCAGCTTCGAGAAGATAAAAGGCTTGAAGAGTTCGAGCGCCATCTTCTTGGGCAGGCCGCACTGGTGCAGCTTGAGAGTCGGACCCACGACGATCACGGAGCGCCCGGAATAGTCCACCCGCTTCCCGAGCAGATTCTGGCGGAACCGTCCCTGCTTGCCCTTGATCATGTCTGCAAGCGACTTCAGCGGACGGCGATTCGTGCCTGTGATGGCCCGGCCGCGCCGGCCATTGTCGAGAAGAGCGTCCACCGCCTCTTGCAGCATGCGCTTCTCGTTCCGGACGATGATGTCCGGCGCATTCAGCTCGAGAAGGCGGCGCAGACGGTTGTTCCGGTTGATAACACGCCGGTACAGGTCGTTCAGATCGGAGGTGGCAAATCGCCCACCATCCAGCGGAACCAGCGGCCGCAGGTCAGGAGGCAGAACCGGCAGTACCGTCATCACCATCCACTCGGGATGATTGCCAGACTGCAGGAAAGCATCGACGAGTTTCAGCCGCTTCGAGAGCCGCTTGATCTTGGTTTCGGAACTGGTCCCGGCGATACCCTCGCGGATCTGGACCACCTCACGGGACAGGTCGATGGTGCGGAGCATCTGGTGAACAGCCTCGGCACCCATACGGGCATCGAATTCGTCACCGTGCTGCTCAACAGCCTCGAGATACTGCTCGTCGGTCAGTAACTGGCCACGCTCCAGCGGAGTCATGCCCGGATCGACGACGACGAACGCCTCAAAGTACAGGACTCGCTCGATTTCCCGCAGCGTCATGTCGAGCATGAGCCCGATTCGGGATGGGAGCGACTTCAGGAACCAGATGTGGGCAACGGGACTCGCAAGTTCGATGTGGCCCATGCGCTCGCGCCGCACCTTGGCCTGGGTAACTTCCACGCCGCACTTTTCGCACACGACGCCGCGATGCTTGAGGCGCTTGTACTTGCCACATAGGCACTCGTAGTCCTTTATTGGACCGAAGATCTTTGCGCAGAACAGGCCATCGCGCTCCGGCTTGAACGTACGGTAGTTGATCGTCTCAGGCTTTTTGACCTCGCCAAAGGACCACGAGCGCACCATCTCTGGCGATGCCAGAGCGATACGGATTGCGTCGAACTCCTCGACCGTCTGCTGCTGCTTGAAAAGCTTCAGTAGGTCTCTCATTTGTCACCACCTGCCATTGTTCGATCTGCGCGGTTTTAGCCGCCTGCCTTCTGGTCCAGTCGAGCTCCGCGCTAACGGAGCTCGGGGCTATACGGGCCTAGTCTTTTGCGAGCTCGATATTGATCGCGAGCGACCGGATTTCCTTCACAAGCACGTTAAAGGATTCCGGCATGCCCGCCGTCATCTCGTGTGTTCCATCCACGATGTTCTTGTACATCTTGGTTCGACCTTGCACGTCATCGGACTTTACGGTGAGCATTTCCTGCAGTGTGTAGGAGGCTCCATAGGCCTCGAGTGCCCAGACCTCCATCTCACCGAAGCGCTGCCCACCAAACTGAGCCTTGCCGCCCAGCGGCTGCTGAGTGACGAGGCTGTAGGGTCCGGTCGAACGTGCGTGCATCTTGTCGTCAACCAGATGGTTGAGTTTCATCATGTACATGTAACCCACGGTGGTTACGCGATCGAAGCCCTCGCCGGTCCGACCATCGTAGAGCTGCGTCTGACCCGTTACGGAGAGGCCTGCAAGCTCCAGAAGACTCTTGATCTCCTTCTCGCTGGCACCGTCGAATACCGGTGTGGCCATCGGGACACCGCGCCGCAGATTTCCCGCCAGCTCATCGAGCTCTTCGTCGTTCAGTTCGTTGAGCTTGACCTTCTGACCACCGGTCTTGTTGTAGATCTCGTCCAGGAAGCTCCGCTTCTCAGCGGTGGGCGCATTTGCATCAATCAGCGCGCCGATCTTCAGGCCGAGGCCCTTTGCAGCCCAACCGAGGTGAGTCTCAAGCACCTGCCCGATATTCATTCGGGAAGGAACACCGAGGGGGTTCAGCACGATGTCGACCGGCGTCCCATCGGCCAGGTAAGGCATATCCTCAACGGGCACGATGATCGAGATCACGCCCTTGTTGCCATGACGGCCGGCCATCTTGTCGCCCGGCTGAATGCGTCGCTTCACGGCCAGATAGACCTTGACCATCTTCAGAACACCGGGTGCCAGATCGTCCCCCGCTGTAATCTTCTTGCGCTTCTCCTCCAGGCGACGGTCAAACTCCTGGCGCTGCTGACGCAGTCGCTCTGCAGCCTGCTCCAGCTGTGTATTAGCCTCATCATTAGCAAGCCGGATCTCAAACCACTGATCACGGGACAACTCAGCAAGATAGCCCTGAGTGACACGACCACCCGACTTCAGGGAACCGGGACCACCTTCTGCCTGCTTACCAACTATCAGTCGCTCAACTCGCTGGAAGATGTCCTTTTCCAGGATGCGCAACTGATCGTCGAAGTCCTTGCGAACACGCTCGAGCTCAGCCGCCTCGATCGACAGCGCTCTGCTGTCCTTATCGACGCCATCACGAGTGAACACGCGCACGTCAATTACCGTGCCGTCCATGCCGGGTGGCACGCGCAGGCCGGTATCCTTAACGTCTGACGCTTTCTCTCCAAAGATCGCGCGGAGCAGCTTCTCCTCCGGCGTCAGCTGCGTCTCGCCCTTCGGCGTAACCTTGCCAACCAGGATGTCGCCTGCCTTTACCTCAGCGCCGATATAGGCGATGCCAGCCTCATCCAGCTTCGCGAGCGCGGTCTCGCCCACGTTGGGAATGTCGGCAGTGATTTCCTCAGACCCCAGCTTGGTATCACGGGCCACGCAACTGAGCTCTTCAATGTGAATCGTCGTGAAGCGATCCTCTTCCACGACACGCTCGGAGATCAGGATTGAGTCTTCAAAGTTGTAGCCATTCCAGGGCATGAACGCGACCAGCAGGTTCTGGCCCAGCGCGAGCTCACCAAGACTGGTAGAGGCGCCGTCAGCCAGAACGTCTCGCTTGGCAATCACATTGCCCGCCTTCACCAATGGACGCTGGTTAATGCAGGTATTCTGGTTGGAACGGGTGTACTTGGTCAGATTGTAGATATCGACGCCGGGTTCACCGGCAACCGTCTCATCGTCGCTAACTCGCACGACGATTCGCGAGGCATCAACGAAATCGACGGTACCACCACGCCTGGCTACCACCGTCACGCCGGAGTCGACGGCGACAGCCCGTTCCATGCCCGTGCCCACGAGTGGCACGTCAGAACGAAGCGTCGGCACCGCCTGGCGCTGCATATTTGCGCCCATGAGCGCGCGGTTTGCATCGTCGTGCTCAAGGAACGGAATCAGCGAGGCGGCAACGGACACTGTCTGCTTCGGCGACACGTCCATGAAGTCGATACGCTCCCGCGGGAGCAGGGTGAACTCATTCTGATGCCGAACGGACACCAACTCCTCGATGAAACCGCCCTTGGGATCGAGGTCGGAGTTGGCCTGCGCGATGACGTACTGACCCTCCTCGATCGCAGAGAGGTACTCGACTTCGTCCGTAACCTTACCGTTCTTGACTTTGCGGTAAGGCGTCTCCAGAAAGCCGTAGTCATTGGTACGGGCATAGACTGACAGCGAGTTGATCAGACCGATGTTTGGGCCTTCAGGGGTCTCGATGGGACAGACCCGACCATAGTGAGTCGGGTGCACGTCGCGAACTTCGAAGCCAGCGCGCTCACGGGTCAAGCCGCCCGGGCCGAGAGCCGAGACGCGCCGCTTATGCGTCACCTCCGACAACGGATTGTTCTGATCCATGAACTGGGAAAGCTGGCTCGAGCCAAAGAACTCCTTGACTGCCGCCGCTACGGGCTTGGCATTGATCAGCTCCTGGGGCATCAAGCCTTCGGAATCAGCAATGGTGAGACGTTCCTTGACGGCACGCTCAACACGGACAAGTCCCACACGGAAAGCGTTCTCGGCCATTTCCCCGACGCTGCGCACGCGCCGGTTTCCAAGGTGGTCGATATCATCCACCTGCCCACGGCCATTGCGGATCTCCATGAGGGTCCGCAGGGTGTCGATGATGTCTTCCTTGGTCAGGACCCCGGGGCCAGTGGACTCTGTACGGCCAACCCGCCGATTGAACTTCATGCGGCCCACGCTCGAAATGTCGTAGCGTTCGGCATTGAAGAAGAGGTTGTGAAACAGGTTCTCGGCGGCGTCCTTTGTGGGTGGCTCCCCCGGTCGCATCATGCGATAGATTTCCACGAGCGCGTCCAGGCGCGTCACCGAGGAGTCGATACGCAGTGTATTGGAGATGTAGGGGCCGCGATCGAGGTCGTTAACGTAGAGCGTCCGGATGTGCTTGATGCCCTTCTCGACGAACTGATCGATCATCTCACCAGTGAGTTCGTCGTTAGCGCGGGCCAGCAGCTCTCCCGAACTCTTGTCCACCACGTCGTGGGCGAGAATCTTTCCGTCGAGATATTCCTTCGGCACCACCATGGTCTTGGCGCCAGAGTCCTCGAGTTCGCGAACGTGGCGTGCCGTAATCCGGCGCCCTTCCTCTACGATGACCTTGCGGTCAATCTTGATGTCGAAGGTGGCTGTTTCGCCACGCAGCCGCTGCGGTACGAGGCCAAACTCCACTTCCTTGGCCGACAGGTAGAAATCGTTCTTTTCGAAGAACAGGTCCAGCATTTCCTGGTTCGACAGATTCAGTGCGCGCAGGATGATAGTGACCGGGAGCTTGCGGCGACGATCGATGCGGGCAAACACGGCATCCTTCGCGTCGAACTCGAAATCCAGCCAGGATCCGCGGTAGGGAATGATGCGGGCGGAGAAAAGGAGCTTGCCCGAGGAGTGGGTCTTGCCCTTGTCATGATCGAAAAACACACCGGGGGACCGGTGTAACTGGGACACGATGACGCGCTCAGTACCGTTGACAACAAACGTGCCGTAGTCAGTCATCAGCGGCATTTCGCCGAGATAGACCTCCTGCTCACGAACCTCCTTGACGATCTTCTTGGTGGCCGTCGAGCCTTCCTTGTCATAAATGACGAGTCGCACCTGCACCCGCAGCGGGGCAGCGTAGGTGAGGCCCCGGAGCTGACACTCCTTGACATCGAACACAGGCTCGCCGAGCCGGTAACTGAGGAACTCAAGAGCGGCGTTGCCCGAATAGCTGATGATCGGAAACACGCTCTTGAAAGCAGCATGCAGCCCGATATCTTCACGACGATCTTGCCGGCTGCCAGAAGCAGTGTCTTCCTGCAGGAATTTCTTGTAGGAATCCAGCTGAATGGAAAGCAGGGGCGGCACCCCGAGGATGCTCGGCCGCTTGCCGAAGTCCTTCCGGATCCGCTTCTTATCGGTGAATGAGAATGTCATGGCGCAGCACCTCTGTCAGGGCACTCAGATCGAGGAATAGCGAACGGCAGCCGGTGTCATTGGCACCGACTGCCGCCGCGAACCCCGGTTTCGCAGCACCGCAGACCGCATGGCCTGCGTGATGGTTAGAATCGGCTCGCAACCGCTCACTTGATCTCTGCAGTGGCGCCGGCTTCTTCGAGCTGCTTCTTGATGGTTGCGGCTTCGTCTTTCGACACCGCTTCCTTGACGACGGATGGCGCCCCATCGACCAGATCCTTGGCCTCCTTGAGGCCGAGGCTCGTGATCGTGCGGATCGCCTTGATGACGCCCACCTTGTTGGCACCAATGTTAGTCAGTGTGACGGTGAACTCCGTCTTCTCCTCAACGACTGGCGCAGCAGCACCACCGGCCGCGGCGACGGCCACAGGTGCCGCAGCGGAGACGCCCCACGTGTCCTCAAGCATCTTTACGAGCTCGACGATCTCCATGATGGGCTTTGCGCTCAGCTCTTTGAGCAGGTCCTGGTTGGAAAGTGACATGGTCAGAATCTCCTTGAATCTTTAAACAGTCTGGTTACCCGAAAATCGGATGGTTTGTGGGCTAAACGGCTCCCGGAAGGCACGCCCTTCAGGAGACCTCCTCCGCCTTGCAGCGAGCAGCCAGGACGCGCGCGATAAGCGCGGCCGGCTCCGCCAGAGTGCGGGCGAGCTTGGTACCCGGCGCCTGCAGCACACCGAGCAGAATTGCCCGGGCCTGGTCCAGCGTCGGCAGGCTCGCGAGCCGCTCAAGATCAGCCGGTCCGTAAAGAGTGCCGCCGATGGCGACCGCCTTTGTGACCAGCTTGTCGTTGGTCTTGGCGAAATCCCTGACAATCCGGGCAGCTGCGCCTGGATCCTCCCGGGAAAACGCCAGGATGAGCGGCCCCTTGAGGGCCTCCGTGAGGCATGCAAACTCGGTGCCTTCGACGGCTCGCTTGGCGAGGGTGTTCTTGATCACGCGAACATAGACGCCCTGGCTGCGGGCCTTCGCCCGCAGTGCAGTTACCTGCGCCACTGTCATGCCGCGATACTCAGCCGCGACGGCTGAATGTGCGGTTGCCGCGATCGCACTCACCTCTGCAACAAGAGCCTTCTTGTCTTCGAGTCTTAATGCCATCGTTCACTCCTGATGCGAAAGTCACTGTCACCGCTACCGGCGTCCCGGGGTCTTGCCCGTTTGGCACGGCGGCGGATCCGATGGCGGCCGTCACCAGGCTGTCCTGATTCGGGTAACACCACCTGCGCAGGACATTAAGGCTCCGTCAGATCCCAATCAGGGAACCTGCAATCGCCACCTGCGGTCTTCGATGCAACGTCCACTGGGCCGGCTTGTGGCCTTCGTGGAACCGGCGGAACCCGGGCTATAACCCGGGCCATCGCCTTCAAATTCCTGTTCAGATCTCGAGACTGGCCTGATCTACCATCACGCCCGGGCCCATCGTCGAAGACACCGTGAGGCGCTTAAGGTACTGACCCTTGCTTGACGGGGGCTTGATCTTCTTTATGTCGTTTAACAGCGCGATCAGGTTGTTGCGTAGAGCCTCGATCTCGAAGTCGGCCTTGCCAATCGGGCAATGAACAACTCCGCCCTTGTCGGCCCGGTAACGCACCTGACCAGCTTTTGCATTCTTTACGGCCGTCTCAACGTCCTGGGTAACCGTCCCGACCTTGGGATTCGGCATCAGGCCCCGGGGCCCGAGAACACGGCCAAGCTGGCCGACGATGCGCATGGCATCGGGGGTGGCGATAACTGTGTCGTAGTCGATCTCACCGCCCTTCATTCGTTCGGCAAGATCCTCAAAACCAACGACGTCGGCACCCGCGGCTTTGGCCTTCTCGGCATTCGCACCCTGGGCGAAGACGGCGACCCGCACCACCTTACCGGTGCCGTGGGGCAACAGCGTCGAACCACGAACCACCTGGTCGGACTTCTTGGCATCAATACCGAGATTCACCGCGACGTCGACGGATTCCCTGAACTTGGCCGTGGCATTGCCCTTGACCAGAGCCAGGGCCTCGTTGATCGGATACACGGCGACCGGAGACACCTTGTCCTGCCATGCCTTTACACGCTTGCTGGCACCGCTCATTGCACGCCCTCCACATCAAGCCCCATGCTGCGGGCACTGCCCGCGATCGTGCGCACGGCCGCATCGAGATCGGCGGCGGTGAGATCCGGCATCTTGGCTTTGGCAATTTCCTCAAGCTGCTGACGGGACACCTTGCCAACTTTCTTGGTGTTTGGCGTACCGCTGCCCTTATCGATGCCCAGTGACTTCTTGAGCAGAATCGAGGCCGGCGGAGTCTTGATGACGAAGGTGAAACTCCGGTCGTTGTAGACCGTAACCACCACGGGCATCACCATGCCGGCTTCCATCTTCTGAGTCTGGGCGTTGAACGCCTTGCAGAACTCCATGATGTTGACGCCGGCCTGGCCCAGCGCCGGACCTACCGGAGGACTCGGGTTCGCCTTGCCGGCTGGCACTTGCAGCTTGACGTACTTTTCGACTTTCTTAGCCATCTGAAACTTCCCTAACAGTGGGTCCAAACGCCCGTCGGCAACTCAAGCCCTGGGGCTCCCCGTATGTCGTGTAGGAGCGTCTTCAGGCGCGACTGGTGGCTCACTTGCCACCGATCGCGCCTGAAGGCGCTCCTACTTCAGCCTTTCTCGACCTGGCCGAATTCCAGTTCTACCGGTGTGGACCGACCCAGTATCTGTACCGCCACCCGGAGCTTGTTCTTCTCATAATTCACCTGCTCAACGACACCATTGAAGTCGTTGAACGGACCAGCTGTCACACGTACCACCTCGCCAGGCTCGAACAGAACCTTCGGTCGTGGCTTGTCGACACCCTCTTCCACCCGATGCAGGATGGAATTCGCCTCTTCATCGGAGATCGGTGCCGGCTTGTCGCTCGTGCCGCCAATGAAGCCCAGCACCTTTGGGACTTCCTTGACCAGATGCCAGGTCTCGTCGTCCATCTCCATCTGCACCAGAACGTAGCCGGGGAAGAACTTGCGCTCACTCCTGCGTTTCTGCCCCTCCCTCATTTCGACCACTTCCTCGGTCGGCACGATCACCTTGCCGAACTTGTGCTCCAGGCCGTTGCGTTTGACCCGTTCTTCAAGAGAGTGTTTCACCTTGTTCTCGAAATTCGAGTACGCATGAACGACATACCAGCGGAGTGCCATGCGGTCAGCTCCCCTGGCCAGTAATAGCCCGCGTGATCACCAACAACACGAAGTCCAAGCTCCAGAAAAATACGGCCATAACCAACACAAAGAAAAACACAGCTAGCGTCGTCTGAGTCGTCTCCTGTCGAGTAGGCCAAATAACCTTGCGGATCTCACCCCGCGAACCCTGGACGAACTGCCAGAGAAATTGCCCCAGATGCGTGCGATAGAGCAATGCCGCTCCCACGCCCAACCCCACCAGGATCCCGAGAGCGCGAACCACCACCGGCGTCGCGTCGAAGTAGTAGTACGCCACCAGTGACGCCACCACGACGAGGCTAGCCAGGACCAGAAGGACAGTGTCCATCGGGCCTGCGGAGTTTTCGGCTTCTTTCGTCGTTGCCATACTTACCGGTCGTGGTGGCAGGCCAGGAGGGTCTCGAACCCCCAACCTGCGGTTTTGGAGACCGCCGCTCTACCAATTGAGCTACTGGCCTGTGTTGTCTCAGCCCGCTGCCGTAGGAACGGCTTCAGCCGCGACCTACCTCTTGGATTAGTGATCGCGCCTGAAGGCGCTCCTACAAGGCGCTTCTACTTAACAATCTTCGCCACGACACCGGCACCGACGGTCTTGCCACCCTCGCGGATGGCGAAACGC
>Ga0209254_10002410_pt1 | contig 16973 bp, 14 predicted proteins | sample FrelakmetDIP11DI_FD_187148 | JGI IMG/M metagenome (GOLD analysis project Ga0209254, IMG submission 187148) | Freshwater lake sediment microbial communities from the University of Notre Dame, USA, for methane emissions studies - DIP11 DI (SPAdes)... | ecosystem: Environmental > Aquatic >... | reverse complement strand
CGGGATGAGCGCTTCGGAGCGGCCGTGCGCGCTCACCGAACTACCCTCGCGCTGCGCGCGCGGGATGAGCGCTTCGGAGCGGCCGTGCGCGCTCATGGTGTTGGGACGATGTAGCTCCATGTCTCGCTCAATGTCTGTTCGCCGCGGCGCAGGTGCGCGCGCAGCTCCATCGGTTTTTCCTTGTCGCTGCGCTTCGCCTGCACGACGAGCCGCCATCCGCCCCGGACTTCGTTCGGGTGGACGACCACCAGCTGGCGAACCCCGTTCGTCAGCGCCAGGTCTGCTTCGACTTCGGTTCCCGGCGGCAACCGTGCAAGCGCCGGCCCCTCGAAGTCGATGTTGAACTTCACGACGTCGTCAGGCAGTGCCTCGAACCCGCGCCCGCGGCGCGACTGCGCCACCCACGACGTCGGCGGCCGGCGCTCGCTGTTCTTCAGCGCGGACAGCCGGTACGAGTACGCCAGCGAAGCGCCGGCTTTCGGGGCTTCCGCCGGCACCCAGTACGCGACGATGTTGTCGTTCGTCTCGTCCGGCGTCGGGATCTGCACGAGCTCGACGCGACCCGCGCCCCAGCCGGACGTCGGCTCGACCCACAGGCTCGGCCTCAGGTCATAGCGCGCCTCGAGATCCTCGTAACTCGCGAAGGCGCGATCACGCTGCATCAGGCCGAAGCCGCGCGTGCCGGGCAGGGTGAACGAGGTCGTCAGCAGGCGCTTTGGATTCACCAGCGGCCGCCAGATCCACTCGCCGCTGGCCGAGGCGATCGACAGGCCGTCCGAATCGTGGACCTCCGGCCGGAAGCCGTCGCCGCTGTGGGGCTGGTTCTCGCCGTACATGAACATCGAGGTCACCGGCGCGATTCCGACCTTGCCGACCGCCTCGCGGAAGTACAGCCGCGACTGCACCTCGGCCACGGTCTCGACGCCGGGCTTCAGCACGAAGCGGTAGGCGCCGGTCACGCGCCTGGAATCAAGCAGCGCGTACAGCACGAGCTGCGTGGCGTTGCGTGCCGGCTTCTCGATCCAGAACTGCTCGAAACGCGGGAACTCCTCGCCGCCGCGTTCGCCGGTGTCGAGCGCCAGGCCGCGCGCCGAGGCCCCGTAGCGCTGGCCCTTGCCGAGCAGGCGGAAGTAGCTCGCGCCGAGGAACACGGCCAGCTCGTCCTTGTATCGCGGCGTGTTCAACGGATAGTGGATGCGGAAGCCGGCGAAACCGAGCTTCTGCAGCGGCGCGGGGTCGAGCTTGTTGGCGCCGTAGCTGAAGCTGGCCGGGTCGAACGTGACTTCCCGGGCGCTGGCACCGACGATTTCGTGAACCCGGACCGGCTGGTCGAAATAGCCCCCGAGGTGGAAGAACTGGATCTCGTACGGCAGCTTGTCGGCTCGCCACAGGGCGCGGTCGGGGTTGAAGCGGATGTCCCGCGTCTGGTCGTAGGTCAGGTCCTTCAGCGCCTTCGGCAGCACGAAGGCGGGCTTCGGCTGTGGCCGGCTGGCGAGTTCCTTCGCCATCCGGTCGACGTCGTCGAAGCCGAATGCGGCGGCCGGCGGGGCGGCCGCGACCAGGGCTGCCGCCAGAAGCAGGAGAAGCAGGCGTGCGTCGAGCAATCGCGACAGAGACATACCGTGTTGTTCCGGGGGACGGGCATATAACGGCGGACCCGCATTTTCGTGCACTGCAGCAAGATTGGTGCCGACCCTTCCCCGGGTTCCCTAGAGGCATCCATCGAGCCGCGCGCACCAGTTCTGTGCACTCTTAACCCGCTGGGCGTGCGAATTGAGTCGAACCGAGGCAGGCGCCGCACATGCCAAGATCCCGGCATGCGAAGAGTCCCGCTCGCCGATGGCGTTCAGGTGCCGTGCCTCGGGCTCGGCACCTGGCGCATGGGCGAGTCGCGTTCGTCGCACTCTGCGGATGTGGCGGCGGTGCGGGGAGCACTCGAACTCGGCTACCGGCTGATCGACACGGCCGAGATGTACGGTGACGGCGGCGCCGAGCGGGTCGTCGGGGAAGCGCTGCGCGGGGCTTCACAGGCTGGCGCGGTCCGGCGCGAGGACGTGTTCCTTGTCACGAAAGTCCTGCCGAGCAACGCCAGTCGCACGGCGACGATTGCGGCGTGCGAGCGCAGCCTGAAGCGCCTGGGCGTGGATCACGTCGACCTCTACCTCCTCCACTGGCGCGGCGGCCATCCGCTGGGCGAGACGGTCGCGGCGTTCGAGTCTCTGCGGGAGCGCGGCCGGATACGCGCGTGGGGCGTCAGCAACTTCGACGTCGACGACATGGACGAACTGTGGAGCGCGGCCGACGGGCCGCATTGCGTAGTGAACCAGGTCTACTACTCGGCCAGTGAGCGAGGCATCGAGTTCGACCTGCTGCCGGCGCAGCGCAGGCGTTCCGTGGCCACCATGGCGTACTGCCCGATCGACCAGGGCGCGCTCGCGTCGGATCCGACCTTCACGGAGATCAGTGGCCGACTGAGCGCCAGCGCCGCACAGGTCGCGCTCGCATGGGTCCTGCGCCAGCCGGACGTGATCGCGATCCCGAAAGCCGGACACGAGAGGCACCTGCGCGAGAACCTCGCGGCCGCGGCTCTCGAACTGACGGACCGGGATCTCGCGGCAATCGACGCGCGCTACCCACCACCGAAGCGCAAGCGACGGCTGGCGATGACGTAGGTGCCCCGTGATCACACGCGGCGCCGCCCGCGGTTTCCGCGGACCGCACGCTCTTCGTGCAGTCCGTGGCACGGCGGCGAGGGCACGCCATCTGCCACAATTTCGCCTTTCGCTCCGGCCGACTTGACGCCACCCCCATGCACCCGTTCCACCTCGCCTTTCCCGTTGCCTCTCTCGAATCCGCGCGAAGGTTCTACGGCGGCCTTCTCGGCTGTCCGGAAGGGCGGTCGTCCGACGCCTGGATCGACTTCAACCTGTATGGCCACCAGATCGTCGCGCACCTCGCGCCGGACGAGATCGGCCACCGCCGAACCAGCGAGGTCGACGGCGACGACGTGCCGGTGCGGCACTTCGGCGTCGTGCTGTCGATGCAGGAGTGGGACGCGCTCGCGCGCCGCCTGCGCGACCAGGGCGTGAAGTTCATCATCGAACCGCACGTCCGGTTCAAGGGCGAGGTCGGCGAGCAGGCGACGATGTTCTTCCTCGACCCGAGCGGCAACGCGCTGGAGTTCAAGGCGTTCGCCGATCCGTCGCGCCTGTTCGCCAAGTAGCGCCTGCCGAGGCGCTCGTGACCGCGATCAGCGGCCCACGCCGAGCAGGAACAGCGTGAACGGCGTCGTGACCGCCGCCAGCAGCGTCGACAGCAGCATGCTGGTGGCCACGGGGCCCTCGATCGCATTGAACTCGCGCGCCATCAGGTAAACGTTGATGCCGACCGGCAGCGCCGCCAGCAGCACGACCGCCTGCGTTTCGAGCGGCGGCAGGCCCACGGCCCACGCGATGGCCCACACCGCCAGCGGCTGGCCGAGGAGTTTCATCACCGTGATGCCGGTCGCGATCCGCCAGCCGCTTCTCACGCCGTACTGCGCGAGGCCCATGCCGAGCACGACGAGCGACAGCGGAATCGCCGGCTGAGCCAGCAACTCGAGCGGCACATCGACGAACGCGGGCAGGGTCCAGCCGGTGAGCCCGAACGCCGCGCCGGCGAGGATCGACGCGACGATCGGATTCGTCAGCACGCTCCGCACCGTGTTGCCGAACCCCTTGAGCGACAGTTCGCCGTGGCGGGCCCACTCCACCGACATGGTGGCGAGCATCCACAGCGTCAGCGAGTTGAACACGAGCACGAGGCCGATCGACGGCATTGCCGCCTCGCCGAGCGCCGCCTTGGCGAGCGGGATGCCGAGGAACACGTTGTTCGAGAAGATCCCGCCGAGGGCGAACACCGACTGGCCGACGCCGTCGAGCCGATAAGCGAGCAGGCCGGCCAGGCGTGCCACCGCGAACACCACGAAACAGCCGCCGAAGAACGCGACGAGCACGCGCGCATCGACCGGCGGAAGCTTCGACAGGTCGCTCATCAGCCGGAACAGCAGCGCCGGCAACGGCACGGCGAAGAGAAACTTCGACAGCGCCTCGCTGTACGCGACCGGCCATCGCCCGGAAATTCCGACCAGGTAGCCCACGAGAACGAGCGCGAACAGAGGCGCGGACAGCTCGACGAGTTGCAGGAAGGCGTTCACGGCGTGCGGGAGCGAGGTCCGGTGCAGTGTAGGGGGCCCGCGGGTCGACGTGCCCGGAACGCTGGATGCCGCGGGTCCGTGGTCCATGCGAGGCACGCGACACGGCCGAACAGGCCTGCTTCCGTGCTCGTCCGCACTCTTCCGCCTCGACGCAGTCCGCCCATTTGGAGCATCCTTGGCTCCAGCCGTTCTGGATCCGGGGGCGAAGTGCGTGCACTGGTGCTGCGGGCCTATGGGCCGGTCGAAACAAGCGTGGGAGTCGAGGAATTGCGCCTTCCCAGGCCGACCGGCGAGGACGTCTGCGTGCGCGTGCGCTACGCCGGCCTCAACCCGCTGGACTGGAAGCTGGTCGAGGGACACTTCAAGTGGATGTCGAAGGCGCGGCCGCCGTGCGGCGTCGGCTTCGATCTCGCCGGCGAGGTGCATGACGCCGGCCGCGGCGCTGCCGGGTTCGCCCATGGCAAGCGCGTCGCCGGCCTGATCCCGGCGTTCAAGCGTCCTCCCGGATCGATCGCGCAATACGCCCTGGTGCCCGCGCGCCTGCTCGTCGAAGTGCCGGAGCACGTTCCGCTCGACCAGGCCGCCGCGCTCCCGGTCGCCGGACTTTCCGCCCTGCAGATGTGCCGGATGGCAAAGATCGGCCCCGGGATGCGTGTGCTGGTTCACGGCGCGTCCGGCGGTGTCGGGCACCTCGCGGTGCAGATCGCGCGCAGCCTCGGCGGAACGGTGACCGCGACGGGCAGCGTGGCCAGCCACCCGCTCCTGCAGTCCCTCGGCCCGGGCCGCGTGGTCGATCGTGCCTCGCCCGCGGCCACCTGGGGCGGCCCCTTCGACGCAGTGCTCGACTGCGCGACGACCCTGACGCCATCCGACTTGAAGACCTTGCTCGCGCCCGACGGTTGCTGCGTCGCCACCACGCCGCGCTTTCCGCAGGTCGTGGTGGATGCCGTGCTCAACCTCGTCCGGCGCGGCAAGCGGCAGGTGCTGATGCTGAAGCTGGACGGCGCCGATCTCGAAGCGCTGATGCAGAAAGTGGCCGCCGGCACCTTGCGGGTCGTGGTCGAGCGCACGTACGCCCTCGGCGATGCGGCGCAGGCGCTGTCCCACTCGCGCGCAGGGCACGTGCGCGGCAAGCTCGTCGTTTCGATCGAGTAGTCCGGGACAGCGGTGCCGCACCGCGTGCCGGCCAGCTGCGGCTTCAGGCAGCCGATGGCGAGTGCGTGCCGGGGCCAATGCCCGGCGCTTCCTCGTGCAGCTTCGGCAGCGCGCGCGTCGACCGGATGATCGGCTGGCGCCACGCCACATACGACAGCACAAGTGCGGTCGCGCCCGCAAACACGAGCGCCGCCCGCAACCCCGCGTGCTCGCCCAGCCAGCCTCCGATCAACGCGCCGGGCCCGGCCGGGAGCAGGATCAGCCAGCGCATCGTGCTCGTCATGCGACCGAGCAGCGGCGCCGGCGTCACGGCCTGGCGCAACGCGAGGAAGTTGATGAACAGGAGCACGGCACCGATGCCGAACATGAACAGCATCAGCGCGAAGCCCGCGACTCCGAACGCGTTCGCCGGCATCGCCGCCAGCATCAGCCAGCCGACGCCGCACAGCGCGAAGCCCGCCACGAGCGCCGGCCCCGGCCCGATGCGGCGCGCAACCCGATGGCCGACGACGCTCGCGGCGATCGTGCCGACGCCGAGCGCCACGTAGCTCAGGCCAACCGCGCGCTCGGACAGTCCGAGAACGCGCGTCGCGAACAGGATCTGCACGACGATCGCGGCGTGGTGGCACATCTGCCAGACGCCGACCGCGATCGCCATCGTCACAAGCAGCCGGTTGCCACGCACGAAGTTCAGTCCCTCGCGCATCGCCGGCCAGAACGGATGCCGCACCGGCTCCAAGTGCTCCTGCACCCGCAGGCCGCGCAGGATCGCCGCCGAAACCAGCAGCAGCACGGCATCGGCAAGCAGCGCCAGCGGCGCACCGGCGATCTTGATCAGCACGCCCGCCGCGCCCGGGCCGGCCACCTCGGCCGTCGAAGAGGCGAGCGCGTTCTTCGCGTGCGCCTCCACCAGGCGCTCACGCGAAACCACCTGCGTCAGGACGATCTGCGCGGCACTGCCGGCCGTCGTGTACACGGTGCCGATGAGGAAGCCGACGACGTAGAGCCACTCCATCGTCAGCCGGCCCATCCACCACGCGAGGGGCACGGTCGCGATCGTGATTGCGATGAAGACCTCCCCGTACACGTACACGGGCAGCTTGCGCACGCGATCGAGCCACACGCCCGATGGCAGCGAGAAAAGCACGAACGGCGCGATCTCGATCGCGGTGAGGAGGCCCATCTGCGTCGGCGTCGCGTGCAGCAGCACGGCCGCCGTCAGCGGCAGGGCGAGCATCGTCACCTGCGCCCCGAAGGATGAGGTCAGGATCGAGATCCACAGGCGCCGGTAGACGGCGTCGCGCAACAGGTCGTTGGGGGCCAGGGTCAGCCGCGCGCGGGCTTGGCGAAAGACCTCGGCCGCATCGACGGCGGTCATCGCTTCAATTACACGTGAAGTCGTGCCGGAACGGGCCGGCACAGGCGTCGCCGACATCGACGACGAGGGGAGGCGATGTTAGCGGCGGGATCGTGCCCACTCCAGCAAAACAGGACGGAATGGGCGTACCGTGGCGCGAAGGCATCACGGCGGTGGCGCAAGTTCGAGCGCGGAGCCTGACGGTTGCCTGCCTGCCGATCGAACACCCAACCAGCGACGACCCTCCCGTGAAGCCAGACAAGACCCCGTGCGTGATCTGCGTCGGCGGATCCGCGACCATCGACCACATCTTCCTCGTCGACGAGGTGAAGCTGCCCTCCGCGAAGATCACCGCCCGCGACTTCGTCGAGACGGGCGGCGGCATGGGCGCCAATGCGGCGGTCGCGGTGCAGCGCCTCGGTGGCCGGGCAATCTACTGGGGCCGCGTCGGCGACGACCAGACCGGCGACGAAGTCCTGTGGCTGCTGACGCACGAAGGCATCGACGTGTCCGGGGTGCGCCGGCTCGCGGGATTCCGGACCAAGATCGCGAGCATCCTGATCGACTCGCACGGCGAGCGCCTGGCCGTCTCGGCGCAGCCCCAGGGGTATCCGCCCGACGCCTCGTGGCTGCCGGTCGAGCGGGTGGCCGAGGCGGACGCCGTGCTGGCCGACACCCGCTGGCCGACGGGCGCGCAGCGACTGTTCGAAGCAGCGGCGCAGCGCAACCTGTCGAGCGTGTTCGACGGCGATGGCGGCGATCCGCCGCAGGTCCTGGGCACCGCGCAGCAGTGCACGCATCCATTCTTCTCCCAGCCGATGCTCGCGAGCTTCGGCTATGGATCGCCCGAACAGGCGCTGCCCCGCGTGTTCGGCGGCCGCAACGCGGTGACCGGCGTGACGCTCGGCTCAGCGGGCGTGATGTGGTTCGACGGCGACCGGATGCACACCATGGCGTCACCCCGCGTCAAGGCGGTCGACACGCTGGCGGCCGGTGACACCTGGCATGGCGCGATGGCCCTCGCGCTGGCCGAGGGCCGCGACACGTCGGAAGCGATCGAGTTCGCGTCGGCCGTCGCGGCGCTGAAGTGCACGCGGTTCGGCGGCCGCGCGAGCATTCCGCGGCGGGAGGAGTTCGAGCGGTGGTGGGCCGGGCAGCGTGGGGTCACTGCTCCCGTTCAGGTCACGGGGTGAGTTCGCCCTCGGCCACCGGCGTCGGCGGCACCCGCACCATCACCCGGCCACGGCCCTTGCGCTTGGCAAGCAGCGCGCAATGGTCGGCGGCGTTCAGCAGGGTCTCGGCATTGCCAGGCGTCGTCGTCGACTCGGCGATGCCGACTGAAAAGCTGGCGCCGGTCAGCCGCTTGCCGCCGAGGTCGAAGCGCATCGCGCGCCATGCCCTGAGAATCTGCTCGAGCTTTGCCCGCGCGACGACTGCCGAGGTGCGGGGCATCAGCACGCAGAACTCCTCGCCGCCGTAGCGGCACGCGATGTCGCTGCGGCGCATGCGCGCCCGCAACAGCTTGCCGAAGGTCGCCAGCACGCGATCGCCGGCGGCGTGGCCGTATTCGTCGTTGACTTCCTTGAAGTGGTCCAGGTCGATGACCGCCAGTGCGAGCGGCTCGTCGTGCCGCTGCGCGAGCGCCAGCAGAGGCGGCAGTACGTCGTTCAGGTAGCGGCGGTTGTAGAGGCCCGTCAGGAAGTCGCGCACCGCCTGGTCCTGCAGGGCCGACTGCAGGGACTCGACCTCGCGCACCTTCTGCGACAGCTTGCCGTTGATCTCCTCGAGTTCGGCCTTGGCCCGCTCGCTCGCCCGCCGCCGGGCCTCGCTCTCGTCACGCTGCTTCTGCATTCGCAGCAGTTCGGTCTGCAGCGAGGCGGCCTGATAGCGGCCTTTCGAAGCCATCAGTGCCCGGTCCTGATGCAGCGACTGCCAGTGCCGCAGGTCCACCAGCGCGCGCTCGGAGTCTCCGCAGGCCTCCAGGGCGGCGGCGCGAGTCTGGAAGAACAGGCACCGCGCGCGGAGCGTCAGGGCCTCCGCCGGCAGCGGCTCTGCCCCGTCGAGCACGGCGATCGCCTGTTCCATTTCCCCCCGGATGCGCAGCAGCTCCGCATGCGCAATGATCAGCGTGAGCGCCTCTTCTGCAAGCGTCTCCTCGGTGACCGCTTCCTCGGCGGCTTCGCACAGGCGGGCCGCCTCTTCGGTTCGGCCTGCACGCAAGGCCGCCAGGGCCATCCCCGCGCAGGTTTCCACGCTGTCCGCGCGCGCCGTTTCGCCGAGCAGCTCCGACAGGCGCGCCACCTCGTCCATCGCCTCGTCCGGGCGGTCGAGGTCGGTCAGGCACAGCACCCGGTTCAGCAGCAGCACCCCGAGCAGGTGCTTGTTCGACATGCGCCGGCAGCGCTCGATGCCTTCGTCGATGTACTTCAGCGCCTCGTAGTAGTCGCCGAGCTGCAGCAGTTCGTGGGCGAGATTGCAGAGCAGGACGACATCGAAACCGTGTCCGCGCGAGGCGTGCGATTCCCGCAGTGCCTGGTAGAGGTACGCAAACGCCTCGGGCGAATCGCCACGGGACGAATGGCAACCCGCGATGACGTTGAACATCATGCTGCGCTCTTCGGCGTTCAGCACCTGCATGCCCTCGTTGCGCAGGGCCATCACGCGGCTGAGCGGCTCCAGCACCTGGCCCTGGCGCCAGTGGCAGCGCGCCTGGGCCACCTGCGCCATGATTTCACCGCGGCGATCGCCGCAGGAGTTGAAGCAGCGCTGGGCGCCCTTCAGTTCGACCAACGCTTCCGCCGGGGACTCGTGGCGAAGCCGGTAGTGCCCCAGCGTCAGGCGCGCCCAGCCTTCGGCCTCGACGTCGCCGCGGGCAAGCGCCCGAACGAGGGCTTGGTCGGCGAGCGCCTGGGAGCGCGCCGAGTCGGCGTACTGGAGTTTCCAGGCCCGACGGGCGCAACGAAGCGCCGCCGTGGCTGGGTGCCTGGAGCGAGAGGACATCCACGCATTCTTTTGGCCCGCACCCGGCCAGTCAAGCTGCAAAAGACCCACTTTTCCGGTTCGCGGCGGGGCGTTGATTCCCTCAAGTCGCCGTTTCGGCCTGCGCCAGGGCGTCGGCGAGCACTTCCGGAGGCTGGGCACCGGACACCGCCACGCGGCGGTTGACTCGCGCATAGACGTCGCGTGCGCGATCCGTTTCGCTCATCGTTGCTCTCCACCACCGTCAGCGTCGACTTCTTCCGAGGCAGGTCGGCTGGCTGCACGGCACCGATAGTCGTTCCACCAGGCCGCCGCGTCGCTCTGCGTCCATGCCCGGCGGCTGGCCAGGCGATCGAGGGCATCGACCACGGCCTGCGCGGTCTGCGGCCGGCGTGCGCGGTCCTTCTCGAGGCACGCGGCGATGAGCGCGTCGAGCCCCTCCGGCACTTCGATCCGGGCCGACACGCGGGGTGCCGGCGCGTGGAGCACCTGATTGCTGATCGCGAGCGTGTCGTCGCCCTCGAAGATCGGCCCGCCCGTGAGCAGGAAGTAGCCGACCGCGCCGAGCGCGTAGATGTCCGACCGCACGTCCACGTCCGAGGGCTTCAGCAGCCGCTCGGGCGCCATGTAGATCGGGGTCCCGATGATCGACAGCTGCCGCGTGAGGTCGCGCGTCTCGGCGCCTTCGAGGTTCTTCACGAGGCCGAAGTCCAGCAGCTTCACGACGTCGTCCTCGCCGCGCCGGCACAGCATCACGTTCTCGGGCTTCACATCACGATGCACGAGCCCGCGCATGTGGGCCTCGCGCAGCGCCGCGGCGACCTGTCGCAGGACGTGGATCGCCCGGCCCGGCGGAACCCGGCCGGTATCGCGCACCAGGTCGGCCAGCGTCACGCCGTCGAGGAACTCCATCACGTAGTACGGTTCGCCGTCCGCGGTGCGCCCGAAGTCGTAGATCTCCACGGTGTTCGGATGCAGCAACTGGCTTGCGAGCTGGACCTCGCGCTCGAAGCGGTGAATGAACTCGTCGGTGGCGACGTGCTTCTTCAGGATCTTGATCGCGGTGGGCCGCTTCAGCAGCGCGTGCCGGGCCAGGTGGATCGTGGCCATGCCGCCTTCGCTGATCTTGCGCTCGAGCGTGTAAGCGCCGAGCCGTTGCGCGCGCCCCAGCTGGCGGCTCAGTCGACTGAGCAGGAACGCCGACATGAAGGCGGCGACCAGTGACAGCGCCGTGATGCCGCCGATGATGCTGAGGCTGATCGACAGATACCGCAGGGGAGCGAACGCCTCCGCGGCCGAGATCTCGGCGATGACGCCGATGTCGTAAGCGACGAGCCAGCTCCATGCGCCGATCACCTCGACGCCGCGGTAGTCCCGATAGGGCTCGAGCACCACGCCATGCCGCTCGATCCAGACCGTCTTGTCGCGCGCGGCCCGCGCGATCGCCGCCGCCACGGTCAGCGGCCGCGCGGCGAGTTCCAGCTTCGGAGAGTGCCCGCGCGTGAGGTCGCCGCCCGGGTCGCGCACCTGGACCCTGAAGGCCCCACCCCCACTGCTGTTCTCCGACAGCAAGCCGGCGGCGATGAGTTCCTCCGTCTGCCGGCTGGACGTGAGCAGCAGGCCGTCTTCGCCGAACGCGTACACCTCGGCCGCCGCCCCTGGTCGCGCCGTCGAGAAGATCGTGTCGAGATCGCGGTCGGTCTCGACGCCCATGGCCAGCGCCACATCGGGCGCGCCGGAGCCGGTCCGGATCGGGACGATGAACCACGCGACCGGCCGCGGCTGCCCGCCTGTACCGCGCACCGAAAGCTCGGTTTCGGGATACGGACGAACGAATTGAGGCGCACCGTCGAGCGCGAGGTCCAGGCGCTGCCGGAACGGCGGCGCGCGCAACCGCTGGCCGCAGCGCAACGGATCCTTCGACGACAGAACGACACCCGACCGGTCGACGATGCGGAACGCGATCACGTCCCTGGTCACGAGCGATGACGCCACCCGCGCGCTGAGTTGCTCGGCTTCCTCCGTGCAGCGCCCGATCCCCTGGGCCGGGTCGCGGCGCTCCGCCACCAAGCGGGCGGCGCGCGCCATCACGTCGGCGTCGGCGGCGATGCGCGAAGCCTCGGTCATGTGCTCGCCGACCCACACGTCGAGTCCCTTCACGACCGCGCCGAGCAAGGCTTCGAGGCTCGCGCCCCGCGCCTCGGCGAGCGAAGACCGCACGCCCGCGTACGACCAGATCCCGAGTCCGATCAGCAGGGCCCCGAGCAGGACCGTCGCCGCGTCGCGCCAGGTCTCCGTCTCGATGAGCCCGGCGACCAGGTTGGGAATCGCGCCGGCGCTCGCATCCGGATCGCCCGCACCGATGTCGACCGCGCGCTTCTGCGGCTCCGGATCCGGGGCTGGCCGCGGATCGCTCATCGATGCACGTGTGCTGCGCGAGTTGCCAGGGCCGTCTCTCTTCACGGCCGGAGCGCCGTCCGCTCCATTGTGGCCCGCGCGGCAACAGGAGGCCAGCGCTCGACGGCGTCGCCTCGGGCGACCGTCAGCCCGCGAAGATCAGGTAGATCCCGAGCCCGACCATCACCAGCCCGCTGATCAGCTTCAGCACCCGGCCTTCCTTCTCCTGCAACCGATGCCGGCTCAGCATGATCACGCCGATCGACAGGATGACGATGTCGTCTAGCATGTAGCCGGCGATGTAGAGAAGCATGTAGCCGTAGTAGCTCGCCGCCGGCAGGTCCTGCAGCGTCAGGATGCGCGTGAACAGGGCCGGGAAGCCCGACGTGCACATGAACTCCACGATCTGGACGAGCACCGCGAGCACGGCCGCGCCGACGATCGCCGCCGTCATCGTCGGAGCATGCAGCAGCCTCCGCATGCGGTTGTAGATGCCGGGCTTGGCGCGCTGCGGGATCGACAACGAGATGCCGCGGCCGAACGCGACGAAGTCCTTCAGGTTGATCAGGCCAGCGGCGATCGCGATCGCCGCCACCACCAGCGTGACGGCGCGCGACATCCCGATCAGCAGGAACATGTTCAGCCAGGCCGCCATGAACACGAAGTAGGCGATGCCCTGGATCAGCACGAACGTGCCCCCGATGGCGAGCATCCGCTTGCGGTCGTTCAACGGCGCGAGCAGCGAGATCATCAGAAGCAGCACCCACATCGAGCAGGGATTGAAGCCGTCGAGCAGGCCCAGCGTCAGGGCGAAGGCGGGCAGTCCGACGTCGTCGAGCGTGATCGTCCGGCCGAAGATCGTGACCGAGAACTCTTCTTCGGCCGCACCGCCCGGCCCTTTCGGACAGGCGAGTGAATCCTCGGCGTCGCAGGTTCCCGCGGCCTCGGCCTGCGGACCGGCCTGCCGGCCGTCCAGCGCGGCACGGATCAACGAGTCCGTGCGCGCCTCCGGCGAAAAGCCGACGATCAGCTGCCCGCGAACGTGGATCGCGGGCACGCGCACCGTGCCGGTGTTGGTCTTCTGCGCGAGTTCCTTGAGCCGTTCGAGCGCCGTCGGCTCCTTCTGCACGTCGCGGATCACGATCGACAGCGCGGGCCGCTCTTTCTGCAGTTGCGCCAGGAATTCTTCGGCGTTGGCGCAGTGCGGGCAGCCTTCCCGGACGAAGACTTCGATCCGGTTCGCCTCCGCGGCCAGGCCGGGCGGGGCGTCGGCCGCGTGGGCCGGTGCGACGAGGATGACAGCGAGCAGGCAGCGGAGGAGCCAGCCTGCGATGGCGAGAGGGGAAAGCGGCACGTGGATCTCGTGTTCTTCAAACGGACAGGTGGCAGTCTCGACCGGGGCGCGCGCTCGGACCCTGCGCTAACTCAGAGGCGACGCCGCGGGCGGCTTGCACCGGATCAAACGTGTGCGCGGAAAGCGACACGGCCTGGCGGCGTGCGCGGGTTTTCCCGATGAGCGGCTGCGCACCACTGCGCAATGGGCCGACCGACGGCCTCCCCGGAACGGGCGAGGCGCAGGGCGCGCGCAGGGCCGATACAGGATGCGAGGGACGAAACCAGCGCTTTTTGTCGCCTGCGCACAGTTACGGTCGCGGGAGACTGTTAATCCGCTTTGCCAGGGTCGGCGAGAGCCGCCACTCCGGCGTTAAGGTCTGGCATGCATCGAGAGGACAACATGAAACGCATCGCGATTGCCGCCCTGTTCACCGTCGCCAGTTCCGTGGCCGTCGCCGCGGACGTCGGCGTGTCCATCAGCGTGGGCCAGCCGGGCTTCTACGGCCGCATCGACATCGGAAACGCGCCGCCGCCCGTGCTCGTCTACGCGCAGCCCGTCATGATCCAGCAGGTACGCGGCTTGCAGCCCGTCTACCTGCACGTCCCGCCCGGACACGCGAAGGACTGGCGCAAGCATTGCAGCAAGTACAACGCGTGCGCGCAGCCGGTCTACTTCGTGAAGGACGACTGGTACAACACGGTGTACGTGCCGCACTACCAGTCCGAAAAGGGCAAGGGCAAAGGCAACGGCAAGGGCAACGGCAAAGGCCAGGGCAAGGGCAAGGACTAACCGGCGCTCTGCGCGCCCCGGCCGTCGCGGCCCGGGCTTGCCAGCCGTTTCACCATCGCCGGCGCCCGGCGGTGTAGCGTCTGCCTCGTTGCGATCGCTTCGGCTCGCTCGATGACGCCATTGCCGCCCCATTTTCCCCGCACATCGCGCCGCCAGGCGCTCGGCGCGCTCGCGGCACTCGGTGCCGCGGCGTCGCTGCCCCTGCCCGCGAACGGCCAGGCGAAGGCTGGCGGGCCGCTTGCCCGCCCGGTCCCGTCGTCCGGTGAACCGATGCCGACCGTCGGGCTCGGCACCTGGATCACCTTCAACGTCGGCAACGACCGCGCGCTGCGCGAGCAGAGCACGGCCGTCATGCGCGCCTTCTTCGAGGCCGGAGGTCGCCTGATCGACTCCTCGCCGATGTACGGATCGGCGCAGGACGTGATCGGCGATGGCCTCGCGCGACTGGGCCACCCGCGCTCGCTCGTCGCGGCCGACAAGGTGTGGATCGGCTCCGGCGAGCGCGGTCCCGAACAGATCGAGACCTCGCGGCAGCGCTGGCGTGTACCGCGCTTCGACCTGCTTCAGGTCCACAACCTGCTGGCGTGGCAGGAGCACTTGCCGACACTGATGGCGATGAAGGCCGAGGGCCGCCTGCGCTACGTCGGCATCACGACGTCCGAAGGACGGCGGCACCGCGAGTTCGAGCAGGTCATGCGAGACCATCCGCTCGACTTCGTGCAGTTCAGCTACAACGTGCTGGACCGCGAGGCCGAGGCGAGGCTGCTCCCCCTCGCGCGCGATCGCCGCATCGCCGTCATCGTCAATCGTCCCTTCCGACAGGGCGACCTCACGCGCGCGCTGGCGCGCCAACCGCTGCCGGCCTGGGCCGCCGAGATCGGCTGCTCGACCTGGGCCCAGGTGCTGCTCAAGTTCATCCTCGCCCACCCGGCGGTCACCTGCGCCATCCCGGCGACGTCGAGCGTCGAGCACGTGCGCGAGAACCTCGCCGCCGCGCACGGTCCGCTGCCGGACGCCGCAATGCTCAGGCGCATCGTCGCCCAGGTCGAGAAGCTCGCGTGATGTCCGACTGGTGGACCTACCGGCCGTCGGACTTCCTGCTGTTCGCACCCCGCACGTACTACCGCCTCGTCGAGACGTACAACGTCGAGTCGTGGCCGTGGCAGGCCGTCGCGATCGCGGCGGCGCTGGCAATGATCGCCCTTGCCTGGCGCCGCGCGCGACACGCCGGGCGCATCGTCGCGCTCGTCCTCGCGTTCGCGTGGGGCGCCGTCGCCTGGCGCTTCCATTGGGAACGCTATGCGACGATCAACTGGGCAGCGATGTACTTCGCCGGGGCGTTCGCGCTGCAGGCGGCGCTTCTCGCCTGGACCGGGCTGGTCGGCGGGCTCGACTACGGTGGCACGTCGCGAAGGCGCCGATACGCGGGCCTCGCGCTCATCGTCGCCGCGCTCGCGGTGGTGCCGTTCGCGGCGCTCGCGGCCGGTCGACCGTGGCGGCAGCTCGAAGTCGCCGGGCTCTCGCCCGATCCGACCGCGATCCTCACGCTGGGGCTGCTGCTCATCGCCCGTCGTGCGCACCTGGCCTTGTACGTGGTGCCGGTCCTGTGGTGCCTGGCGTCGGGGCTGACCTTGTGGACGATGAAGGCGCCCGACGCATTCATTCCGGTGCTCGCCGCCATCGTGGCCGCGGCCGCCGTGGCCAGCCTGCGCCTGCGCGGTCGGTGACAGCCTGATCGTCGAGCGCCGCGCACGCGCGCTCCGGCAGCCTTACGAATTTGTACGGATCAGCGCCGAGCAAATGCGGCGCGAAGAATCCGGATCCGCGATCCACCCGTCCAGAGCGCGGATTCGTCGCAGGCCGATGACATCGGCGGCCGATCCGCCTATCGTCGCCGTTCCGTTTCGGAAGCACGGAGGCGACATGGCAACGAGCCCACGGTCGGCAACGACCCGACGCAGCGCCGCAGGCAAGGCAGCCCCTCGATCTCCATCGAAGACCGCGCGCCGGATCGCGGTGCTGGTGGCCACGCGCAAAGGCGCATGGATCTTCCACGCGGATCCATCGCGCCGAAGCTGGCGCGCCGACGGCCCGCACTTTCTCGGCCACGTCATTCACCACCTGGTGCTCGATCCACGCGATGGCCGCACGCTGCTCGCCGCCGCGAAGACCGGGCACCTCGGGCCCACCATCTTCCGCTCCGCCGACCTCGGCAAGACGTGGAAGGAAGCGAAGCAGCCGCCCGCGTTCACGAAGAAGTCCGACGGCAGCGGCCGCAGCGTCGATCACACGTTCTGGCTGACGCCAGGGCATGCGAGCGAACCGGGCGTCTGGTATGCCGGCACGTCGCCGCAAGGCCTGTTCCGGTCGGACGACGGCGGCGTGACCTGGACGTCCGCGTCCCCGATCAACGACGACCCGAAGTACATCGAGTGGATGGGGACCGTGCAGGACGGCACGCCCGACGGCCCGAAGATGCATTCGATCATCGTCGACCCGCGCGATCCGAAGCATCTGTACTTCGCGATGTCGAGCGGCGGCGTGCACGAAACGACCGACGGCGGGCAGACGTTCCGCCTGCTGATCGACGGGCTCGAGGTGGTCGAAGGACTTTCGCGCGACGTGCCGACCTTCCACGACCCGCACTGCGTGCGGCTCTGCCCCAGCAATCCCGACCGCCTCTATCAGCAGAACCACTGCGGCATCTACCGCATCGACCGCCCGTCGAACACGTGGGTGCGGATCGGCAAGGCGATGCCGAAGAA
>Ga0209254_10002409_pt1 | contig 16978 bp, 18 predicted proteins | sample FrelakmetDIP11DI_FD_187148 | JGI IMG/M metagenome (GOLD analysis project Ga0209254, IMG submission 187148) | Freshwater lake sediment microbial communities from the University of Notre Dame, USA, for methane emissions studies - DIP11 DI (SPAdes)... | ecosystem: Environmental > Aquatic >... | reverse complement strand
GGTGTGCAAGAACTCGCTCTTGAGGTGCGGCTCACGGCGGAACTTGACCCTTGCCCTGCGCGCCTGGAAATCCGTGAAGCAGGAGCAAGAGGAGCATTCCAGCCAGAGCTGGGTGCCAGGTGCATGCACCTCGATGTCATAGGTCTTAGCGCTGGCAAATCCCATGTCCGCGGTGCAGAGCAGCAGGACCCGATAAGGAAGCCCGAGCATGCGGAAGACCGCCTCGGCGTCCGCGGTCAAGGACTCCAGCTCCGCATATGAGGTCTCCGGAACGACGAACTTGACCAGCTCCACCTTGTTGAACTCGTGCACCCGGATGATGCCGCGCATCTCCGCGTGACGGCCGGCCTCGCGGCGGAAGGAAGGCAGATACGCTGTCATGTAGACCGGGAGCTGGTCGATCTCCAATATCTCGTCCTGGAGCAGATTGGTGAGAGGCACCTCCGCCGTGGGGTTGAGCCACAGGTCGTCGCGCTCGCACCAATACATATCATCTTTCATCTTCGGGTATTGCCCGGTGCCGATCACTGCGGCCCTGTTGACCACCACCGGAGGGAAGACCTCCTGGTACCCCTGGATGCCGTGCAGGTCCAGCATGAAGTTGATCATGGCCCTCTCCAACCGGGCGCCATCCCCCTTGAGGGCATAGAAACCGCTTCCCGCGACCTTGGCCCCGCGCTTGAAGTCGATGATGTCCAGGTCCTCACCGATGGCGATGTGGTCCTTGGGGGTGAAATCGAAGCTCGGCTTGACGCCACCCTCGCGGATGAGCAGGTTCTCCGTCGGACCGGCGCCCAGCGGGACGCTCGCGTCCGGGACGTTGGGGATGTTGAGCACGACCTCGTTGCGCTCCTCCTCCAGTCGTGCGATCATCGCGTCCAGGTCGCTGATGCGGTTCGCGACCTGCTTCATCTCCGTGATGGTCCTCCTCTTCTCCTCGTCCTTGAGCTTGGGGATCTGCTCCGCCACCTGATTGCGCTGTCGCTTGAGCTGGTTGGACTCCTCCACCAGCCTTCTCCATTCCCCATCAACCTTCAGAAACTGTTCCAGCGTCTCCTCGGTGTAGTTACGGTTCCTGAGCATGCTGCGGATGACCTCAGGGTTCTTTCGGATGACGTCGACGTCGAGCATGTTACCCAATCCGAGTTTGCAAGAACTGCCTTGACCGGCATAAAGGATTTGGTCTTCGGGACCGGCGGCTCGCATCTACTCATGCGGATGGAAATCGACTCTAAGGCTAGCTAGTCCGCGATCATACCCAGTAGAGGAAGCGGTCCGTCCCGAACCCGCCGGACCGTTCACTCCACGTATTTCTTGTCGCAGAGCAAGATGGTGTTGCCACGGACCTCTAGGAGTGTGGATCCAGTCTTCAGAGCCAGCTCTTCTGCTATCTCTCGCTTCTGGTCAGCCGACGAAGCTAGGACCTTGACCTTCACCAGCTTGCTGGTCTTGAGCTGGTTCATCAGCTCCTCCACCACTCCCTCGGTCACGCCATCTTTGCCCACGTGCATCGTGGCCTTAAGCTCGGTGCCCTTGCCTTTGAGCTCCTTCTTGCTCAGCTTCTTTTGCATCTACCTCACCATTCCTTTGAACATAAGGCCTGCGCCGGACCGTATCGCAATCCAGGCAGTGCATGACGATCCTTCCATTCCGCAGGCGGACGCGGCAGTTCCTGCCCGGGAGCATCAGGCTCTCGCACTTGCGGCAGTACAGCGTCCCTCGGGGTAGCGGGGTGTTGGTGCGCATGCCGATCGCCTTAGCCAGTCTAAAATATCGCTGGCTCCTTTCCGATTGGCCGGAGAGCGCCTCCAGGCGCGAAAGGTCCAGGAGTATGGCCATCCTATGTTCAGCTATGGCCCTCATCTCCCTGTTGGACACCCTGCGCTTGGACACCCCTTCCCTCCGATGCTATGGTGGACCTCATTCGGTGGTCGGATAAATCATTATCCCTTGGCCTAGAAGTTGTAAGCCGCCTCAGCTATGATTCCCCCGGTCGGAATGAAGACCAGGCCATAGGTGAAACGGTCCCCGAATTGGACGCCGGGGGTCCTGACCTCGAAAAAGTCACCCTCGTCCAGGTATCCATCGTTCCCCAGGTCGAAGGGCTCGACCAGCACGTATCTCTCATCGACGAAGAAGCTGAGCACCGTTCCTGCCGCCCCGGTGATCGGCAGCTCGTCCGAGAGATCGTTCAGGCCCAGCAAAAAACGGCAATCCGTGAGGGCCGTCCTTGGATAGGTCTGATCAAGGTCCAGCCTTACCGTGGCGTAATCGGTGCGGGTAGCGTTCGCGAAACCGCCTGTAGGCGTACCGTCATCGAAAATTTGATAGCCCGAGTTGAAGGCGAATAAAGCTGCCGCAAGGATTATTGGCGAGAGGACTAAAAGGATGACGAGCGCGATCACCAATCCCCTATTTTTATCGGTGGATGGCGATTCATATTTCGCCTGCGTGGAACCTCTGGAGCCGGGTCCTTGGTAGCCTGTCTTGGTGCGAGATAGGCTCCCCCTCAGCATGGAGCCACAAACATTGCATTGCATATCGCCCCTTGCGACTGGATTGCCGCAATTCCTGCAGTGTGGCATCCTCAATACCTAAAACCGCTATCCCTGGGCAGGGGCATTAACGTTTGCGCGGCTCGAAGGAGCGAAGGGCAAGTCCGAATCGGCCTCGGGACCTTACGCAAGCTTCATATCCATCTTCCCTGGTGGGAGGTCAGTCGAGGGACGCCGTGGGGGCGTAACCACCCACCATATGGGTTATATACCCCAATCCTAATCTAGGCTCCCTCTCAGTCACACTGAACAGGTGATACCATATGACCCGCAAGCCGGCCAGGATGTACACGCAGATAAGGGGACAGGCATACACCCGCAAGGAGTACATGGGTGGAGTCCCCGCGCCGCGCATCAGTCAGTTCGACCTCGGCAACCCCAATGCCGATTTCCCAATAGAGTTCACTCTCCGTGTCAAAGAGCTTTGCCAGATCCGCCACACCGCTCTCGAGGCGGCGCGTATCTCCGCGAACCGGTTGCTCACCAAGAACGCGGGAACAAACAACTACTACCTCAAGATCCGAACATATCCGCACAACGTCCTGAGGGAGAACAAGCTGGCCACGGGCGCCGGGGCCGACCGTATCTCCAGCGGCATGAGGGCTGCCTTCGGAAAGGCCGTCGGTACCGCCGCCAGGGTACATCCTGGGCAAGCCATAATCACGGTCCGTGTGCCGGTGAGCGCCGCCAAGGCCGCTAAGGAGGCCCTGTGGTCGGCGTCCCTGAAGCTCCCCACCCCCTGCTTCATCCAAGTGGAGAGGGGAAAGGAGCTGTTGGCGTAGGCAAACGCTTTTACCATATCCTCACTTTTAATCCCGATGATCGATTTCCGCATCCCTGAGGTCATCTCCTTCATCCAGGCACGCGATGCCAAGTTCGTGGCCCTGCAGCTCCCTGAGGGGCTCAAGGTCCACGGGATTGAGCTAGGGGATGAATTGGAGAGGAGGACGGGATGCAGGTGCATCGTTCTCGGGGACCCCTGCTACGGCGCATGCGACGTCAGCACCAGCTTCCGCGAGCTCGCTGACGTGCTCGTCCATTTCGGGCACACCCCCATGCCCTCGCTTGACGTGGGAGAGGATGTGCTTTTCGTAGAGGTGCAGCTAGATTATGGGATCGAGGATTTGCTGCCTTCGCTGCTCCCCCGACTAAGGGCCAGGGTGGGGTTGGTGAGCACGCCCCAGCACCTGCACCAGATCCCTTCGGTCCGGGCATGGCTCGAGTCCAAGGGGGTGGAGGTCTCGGTGGGCCAGGGCGATCGGCGCGTCATGCATCCAGGGCAGGTGCTGGGCTGCAACGTGAGCGCCGCCAAGTCCGTGGAGGAGGATGTGGACCAGTTCCTATTCATCGGTTCGGGCGACTTCCATCCTTTGGCGGTGGCCTTGGAGACGAAGAGGGAAGTGCTCGTGCTGGACCCCCTAATGCGCGAGGTCCGGGACGTGGAAGCCCTGAAGGAGAAGGTGCTGAGGCAGAGGCATGCCGCCATCGCCCTAGGCTCGGAGGCCAGGAGCTTCGGCATTATCATATCCACCAAGCCCGGGCAGAGGAGGAAGGCCCTCGCCCTTTCCATCCGCGGAATGCTGGAGGACAGGGGCAGGAAGGCTTTCCTCATCGCGCTGGACAACATAGCACCTGACCAGCTCCTGCCTTTCTCCGTGGACGCCTTCGTCTCCACCGCCTGCCCAAGGATTGCCATCGACGATGCGCTGCGCTACAAGAAGCCCATCCTCACCCCAGTAGAGCTGGAGGTCTCGCTGGGGATCAGGCGATGGGACGATTACGTCTTCGATAGCATCCTGGGCTAGACCTCAGAAAAGTAGATGGTTCAGGTACCGAATGCATGGGGGATGCTCGGGACCGATTTCATACTCGCCAAGGCCAAGGGCCCTGGCCGCAAGATAGGCATCGGGGCCGCGGAGGACCTGGAGAAGGTGGAGGCAAGCGTCTCCATGGCCAATGCCTCGGGGTATGGAAGGACCAAAGTCTACATCGACCCTGACATTATGGTCAAGGACCTTCGCAATGGTGATCTCGACGCCGCCATTCGCGGCAGCCTCGACTCCAACGCGGTGATGGGCGCCATCCGGCGCGAGTTCTCCTTGAAGGGCGTGCAGCGCATGGCCCTGGTGCAACCTCGGGCTGGAAGGATGTTCTTCTTCGCGCCGGTGGGGGTCGACGAAGGCTGGACCGTGCAGCAGAAGGTGGAGCTGGTGGTCAACGGTGCCAGGCTGATGCGCCAGATGGGTGTGGAGCCCCGGGTCGGGGTCCTTTCCGGCGGAAGAATGATGGACAGGGGGCGCCACGCGGCCGTAGACCGGACCATGGACGACGCGGCCGAGGTCGCCAGGCTATGCACCGCCCAAGGCATCAGGACCGAGGACCGCGAGATATTGATCGAGGACGCGGCGAAGGACTGCAACCTGATCATCGCCCCCGATGGCATATCGGGGAACCTCATATTCCGGACACTGCATTTCCTGGGGGACGGAAGGGCCATGGGGGCGGTCGTTCTGAACATCGACAAGGTGTTCGTCGACACCTCCAGGGCGAAGAGCAGCTACCTGGACTCGATCGCGCTCGCTTCGGCCTTGGTAGGGGCGAAAAGGTAAGGTCACCTCCCCTCCTCAAGGAAAAAACTAATAGGATATCTCGCCTGCGTCGTATCATGAGGCTCGAGATCGACGGACGCGACGCCGGAATCAAGTTCTCCGCCTGCCACTTCATCCCGGGACATGAGAGGTGCGGTCGCCTGCACGGGCATGCCTACATCATACGCCTGGTCCTCCATGGGGACAGGGGGGAGAGGAGCATGATCATGGACTTCGTACCGCTCAAGAAGGCCCTCAGAGCGATCGCCGACGAATTGGACCATCACATCCTCTTGCCGGGCAACTGCCCGCACATGGAGCTGCAGCTAGGTGAGGAGGTCTTGGTCCGGGTGAAGGGCAAGAGATACGTATTCCCCTTGGAGGACGTCATCATCCTCGACGCCGAGGAGACCAGCGCCGAGGAACTGGCCCGGGTCATCCTGGAGATGGTGCTGCAGAAGGTCACCTTCCCCCAGAACGTGAAGGGCATCGAGATCGGGGTGGATGAGGAGCTGGGCCAGAGCGCATGGGTTAGCCTGGATCTGGGGTGCAAGTAGATGGCCAAGGCCGTCGCCCTGCTCTCCGGGGGGCTGGATTCCACGGTCGCCCTCGCATACGCCCTTTCGAAAGGTCACGAGGTCGTGCCGCTCTCCCTCCGCTACGGGCAGAGGCATTCCCGGGAGCTGGAGGCCGCGAAGGCCGTATCCCGCTTCTATGGATTGAGCAAGCACGTGGTCATGGACGTTGACCTCAGCTCGTTCGAGACCAGCGCCCTGACCTCGGAGAAGGTGGATGTGCCCCAGGGCAGGTCCGTGGAGGAGATGGGGGCGGACATACCTGTGACTTACGTACCAGCGAGGAACATCATCTTCCTCAGCATCGCCGCAGGTCTATGCGAGACCGTCGGGGCGGAGCACATCTACATCGGAGCCAATGCCCTGGACTATTCGGGCTATCCCGACTGCCGTCCAGAGTTCTTCCAGGCCTTCGAGAGGGTGCTGCAGGTCGGGACCAAATCGGGGGTGGAGGGGAGGACGATAAGCGTGGAGACCCCCATCCTGCGCAAGAGCAAGGCGGACATCGTCCGCTTGGGGAAGCAACTGGGCGCGCCGCTGCACCTGACATGGTCATGCTACGAGGGCAGGGAGAAGGCTTGCGGCAAATGCGATTCCTGCCTCCTCAGGCTCAAAGGATTTAAGGAGGCGGGGCATGAGGACGAGATACCTTACGAGGTGAGAGCATGAAAATCATCGAGATCTTCCGTTCTTTGCAGGGAGAGGGCGTGCTGATCGGCACGCCGACCGTCTTCATCCGCTTCCAGGGCTGCAACCTGATGTGCGAATGGTGCGACACCGGCTACGCGCGCGAGGGCGGCCAGGAGATGTCCGTGGAGCAGGTCTTACAGAAGGTCGAGGAGATGAAGACCCAGTTCATCTGCCTTACCGGGGGGGAACCCCTCCTCCAGAAGGACAGCGTCAGGCTCATGAACAAGCTCCTGGAGAAGCTTTACCACGTGACCTTGGAGACCAATGGATCACTGAGCTTAGAGGACGTGCCGTGCGCGGATAACATTCTGATCTCGTTGGACATCAAGTGCCCCTCCTCGGGCATGCACGAGAAGATGATATTCAGCAACCTGGAGCTGCTCTCGCCCGCGGACCAGCTGAAGTTCATCGTGGCGGACAATGAAGACCTAGAATATGCAGATGATATAATAAATAAATATGAAATTAAGAGCACCATCATCTTCACCCCCGTGGGCGGCCTGGACCTCGAGCCATTGGCCAGTTATGTGCTCAGCAAGAAGATCAACGCGAGGGTGCTGCCGCAGCTGCACAAGCTCATCTGGGGCGACAAGCAGGGAGTGTAGTTCCAGGTCCATCTAGCAACCGTTATATATCCTCAACCCTCTACACGGGGAACACCGAATGAGGATAGCGATGAGCACCAGCGGCAACATCGGGAATTTGCTTTTGCGCGTGCTTCTAGGCTCATTGCTGTAAACTCACCGGTCGACCTGGGCTTGGGTGTCCGTGTCGGACTGAGGTGAACAGAATGTCTGAAAAACATGAGGATCGGACCGAGAGAAGGGGCATATACACCAGCCACTTCAACGACCTAGTGGACATGAGCTCGGTCCCGGAGCGTGTCGAGATACTCGACACCACGCTGAGGGACGGGGAGCAGACGCCAGGGATCGCGCTGTCCGTGGAGGACAAGGTGCGGATCGCCGAGGCTCTCAACGACTTGGGCGTGGACGTCATCGAGGCGGGCTTCGCCATCACCTCGGCCGGAGAGAGGGCCGCAGTGAAGAGGATCGGTTCCCTGGGACTTCGGACGCGGGTCTGCTCGCTGGCTCGCTGCCGCAAGGAGGACGTGGACGCGGTGATAGACTGCGGTCTGGACTACGCGCACATGTTCCTGGCCACCTCCGAGATCCACATGACGCATAAGCTGAAGATGACCCCGGAGGAGGTCAAGGCCCGGGCCGTGGAGATGGTGGAGTATGCCAAGTCACATGGCCTCACGGTGGAGTTCAGCTGCGAGGACGCCACCCGCACCAAGCTGGACTTCCTGAAGGAGATGCACATAGCGGTCCAGGAGGCGGGCGCCGACAAGATAAACATGCCCGATACGGTAGGAACTATGTCCCCCCCGGCCATGGAATACCTCGTCAAGGAGATGATGAAGGTCACGAAGGTGCCCCTGTCCCTGCACAACCACAACGACTTCGGGCTGGCGGTGGCCAACTCCCTGGCCGGGGTTCGCTGCGGCGCCCGGCAGGTGCACGTCTGCGTCAACGGGCTGGGGGAGAGGGCAGGGAACGCCGCCCTGGAGGAGGTGGTCATGGGCCTCATGGCCTTCCATCGGACCAGGACCAACGTCGACACCACCAAGATAGGGTACACCTCCAAGCTCATCTCCCGGATCACTGACTTCCCCATCCCGGCCAACAAGCCGGTCGTGGGCAGCAACGCCTTCGCGCACGAATCGGGCATACATGTGCACGGAGTGCTGCGCGACCCCAGCACCTATGAGGCCTACTCGCCCGAGCTGGTGGGCGTGCAGAGGCACATAGTCATGGGGAAGCACACCGGCGCGCATTCGGTCAAGGAGAAGCTGAAGGAGTACGACATCCAGGTGACGGAAGAGCAGCTTTCCCGGGTGGTGGAGCAGGTGAAGAAGCTGGCAGAGGGCGGGAAGCAGGTCGACGACGCCGAGCTGATCGCCCTGGCAGCGCACTTCTCCGGCATGGTCGAGGGTGAGGCGCGCAGAATAAAGCTTAAGGAGTTCGCGGTCTTCACTGGCGTGAACGTGACGCCCACCGCCGTAGTGGCCCTGGAGGTCGAGGGCGAGATCCATCGCGGCTCCCAGATAGGCGTCGGGCCGGTGGACGCCGCCATGAACGCCATCCGCTCGGTCCTGCGCGACAAGGTGACCCTCGAGGAGTATCGCCTGAGCGCCATCACGGGCGGGAGCGACGCGCTGTGTGAGGTGAGCGTGCGCATGAAGCTGGATACCGACGGCAAGGTGATGTCGGTGGGCAAGAGCGTGGGTTCGGACATCGTCAACACCAGCGTCGAAGCCACCATCGAGGCGATAGACCGGCTCTACCTGCGCAGGCGGAACCTGGGGCGGGAGAACATCAGCAAGTGAGGAAGACCATCATGTCCAGATCGAGAGGCAAGACGATCGCTGAGAAGATATTGTCCCAGAAGTCCCAGGTGGACGCCTATGCCAACGACATAGTGGACGCGGAGGTCGACTATGTCATGGTGAACGACGTCACTGGCCCCATCGCCTTCAAGGAGTTCGAGGCCCTGGGCTGCGAGCCGTTCCGCGACAGGATCGTCCTCATTCCAGACCATTACGTTCCCAACAAGGACATCGCCTCGGCGGAGCAGGCGGCGGAGATGCGACGCTTCGCCAAGAAATGGGGCATAAGCAACTACTTCGAGGTAGGGCGCGGGGGCGTGTGCCACCAGGTGATGATCGACGAGGGCTTCGTCGCACCAGGCCGCCTGATCGTCGGGGCAGATTCTCATACTTGCACGTACGGAGCGCTCAACGCCTTCGCCACCGGCGTGGGGTCCAGCGAGGCCGCCGCGGTCTTCGCGGAAGGCAAGCTGTGGTTCAAGGTTCCGGAGAGCATCAAGGTGAAGGTCACCGGCAAGCTGCACAGGTACGTCATGGGCAAGGACCTGGTGATCAAGCTCATCACGGACATCGGGGTCGACGGGGCGAACTACAAGGCGCTGGAGTTCACTGGCAAAGGCATCGCCAACTTGCCCGTCCCTGACAGATTGAGCATAAGCAACATGGCCATCGAGGCCGGGGCCAAGGCGGGGCTGTTCCCCGCGGACAGCCCATGCCTGGAGTTCGTCAGGACCGTGGCCAAGGGCAGATATGAGGCGGTGGAGGCGGACGCGGAAGCGCATTACATCCGCGAGCTGGACTACGACCTCTCCAAACTGGAGCCGATGGTCGCCCTCCCCCATCTGCCCGAGAACGGGAGACCGGTCAGGGAGGTGGACGTGGAGATCGACCAGGCTTTCCTGGGCTCCTGTACCAACGGTCGCATCGAGGATCTCAGGATCGCCGTGGAGGTCCTTCGCGGAAAGCATGTCGCACCTAGCGTTCGAATGATAGTGGTGCCGGCATCCACCCGCATCTTCCAGCAGGCGGTCAAGGAGGGATTGGTCGAGGAGTTCGTCAGGGCGGGGGCTTTCGTCTCCGGTCCGACATGTGCCGCTTGCCTGGGAGGGCACATGGGCGTGCTGGCGAAAGGGGAGAGGTGCGTCTCCACCACCAACCGCAACTTCATCGGCCGCATGGGGCACAAGGACTCCGAGGTGTATCTCGCCTCGCCTGCGGTCGTGGCCGCCAGTGCGGTGGCGGGAAGGATCGTGGCGCCGGCGGGCATGGAGGGCTGAACATGCAGGACGCGCTGAAAGGAAAGGCATGGCGCTTCGGCGACCACGTGGACACGGACCAGATCATCCCCGCGGAAAGGCTGACGAGCGATAACAATGACAGGCTTGGTACCTTCGCCTTCGAGAAGGTGCGCCCGGGCATGGCTGCCCGGGTCAAGAAGGGCGATATCATCGTCGCGGGGCGCAACTTCGGCTGCGGCTCGAGCCGTGAGCATGCGCCCAGAGCGCTGCTTCAGGCCGGGTTCTCCTGCGTCGTGGCGGAGAGCTACGCCCGAATATTCTATAGGAACTGCATCAATGTCGGGCTGCTGCCCATCGAGTGCAGGATCGAGGCGGACGAGGGCGACGCCCTCCTCATCGACCTCAAGGAAGGCAAGATCCACAACGAGACGAAGGGGAGGGAGTGGGATTTCGCTCCATTCCCCCCGTTCGTCAAAGAGCTCATCGACAAAGGCGGACTCATGGCGAAGATCAAGGAGGCCAAGAAATGTACAAAGTAGCGGTTCTACCCGGGGACGGCATAGGGCCCGAGGTGGTGAACGAGGGACTGAAGGTCCTGAAGGCGCTGCAGGCGCATCACGAGGTCAAGTTCGACTTCACCGAGCTGGAGATCAACGCGGAGAGATACCTGCGCACAGGCAAGCTGCTCACGGACGAGGACATCGAGGAGCTGAGGAAGTACCAGGTCATATTCCTGGGCGCCATAGGCGACGACCGCGTCCCTCCCGGGATATTGGAGAAAGGCATCCTCCTCAAGGCCAGGTTCTCCTTCGACCAGTACGTGAACCACCGCCCGGCCCAGCTGTGGCGCCCGTTCGGCCGCTTGAAGCGCGACGTGGATTTCAAGATCGACGTCTACCGCGAGAACACCGAGGACTTCTACATAGGTGCTGGTGGCCGCATCAAGGAGGGGGCCTGCGAGCTGACCCTGGACATCGAGCGCGAGCTCTACGACCTGAGCATCGACATCGAGGCCAACGCCTCCAACACCGATGACTATGCCTTCGAGATCGGCATCATGTCCAAGAAGAACATCGAGAGGTTCGCCGACTACACCATCGCCCAGACCAAACTGGCGGGCGAGAAGCGCATCACGGTCGTCGACAAGGCCAACGTGCTATCCAACATCTACTCCATGTGGAGGGAGGTGTGGAACGAGAAGGGGAAGCAGGCGGGCATCGAGATCCAGTACATGCTCGTCGACGCCATGTCCATGGCCTTGGTGAAGAACCCGGACAAGTTCAGGATCGTCGCCACCCCCAACATGTTCGGGGACATATTGACCGATCTGCTGGCGGAGGTGACGGGAGGCCTCGGTCTGGCGCCCGGAGGCAACATCAACCCCAACGGACTCAGCATGTTCGAGCCGGTGCATGGCTCCGCTCCCAAGTACAAGGGCATGAACACCATCAATCCCACAGCCACCATCCTGGCGGCGAAGATGCTGGTGGACAACATGGGCCGGAGGGACCTAGGGCAGAGGGTCGAGGACGCGGTGCGCCGGACCTTCGACAAAGGGATATTCACCCAGGACCTCGGGGGCAAGGCCAAGACCAACGAGTTCGGGGACGCGGTCGTGGCCGAGCTGCGCAAGATGTGAAACTCCTTCCCCGGCTTTTCCTTCTTTTAATGAGCGGCACTACGACCAGGCTAGGTAGCGCCCTTCGATGCGACGGAGCCGGACCGGTAGGTCGAAGAGGGACGTCAGGTTTTTTTGGCTGAGGGCGTCCATGCCACCATCCAGGAAGATCCTGCCGTCCTTCATCATTATCACCCTCTCCACCTCGGGGAATATCTCCGAGGGGTCATGGGTGACCAGGACCAGCGACCCCCCGCCGCGGGCGACCGAGCGCATGGCCTGCATGACCATGCCCTTTCCGATCAGGTCCAGGGAGGTCATGGGCTCATCGAGGATGAGCGCCTCTGGACGGTTGACGAGGGCTCGGGCCATCAGCACCCTCCTCACCTCCCCGGTGGAAAGGGTGCACACCTTCCTCGCGGACAGGTGAGCGGCGCCGACGTCCTCCAATGCCTTCATGGCTTTGGCTCTCAAGTCCTCGTCGACTTTCTGGGACCGGTTAGTGCCTATGGAGCCATAGGCTCCGGAGGCCACCGCATCGAGGCTGTTCATGTCCTTCATGAACTCCACCTGGAGGTCGCTGGAGACCAGACCGAAGGCCTTGCGCACCTCGAAGATGTCCCAGTTCTCCGTCCCACGGATCCTGACAAATGAGCCTTTGACCGAGGGGTCGTGCCGGTACTCGCCCATCATGAGCTTGATAAGGGATGACTTGCCGGAGCCGTTCGGTCCGATGATGGCGACCTTCTCCCCCGCTTCGATGCGCAGGTCTATCCTGGCGAGAATCTTGGCATGGTCCTTGGCCACGGACGCCCTGGCCATCTCTATTATCGGCTCATGGTTCACGTCACTGATAACGGCCAGGGCCTATTTACGCGTTGAGCGGGTCCATGCAGATCGATGACCTGCCATACCTTGATCCAACTGATAATACTCCGTTAAGTCAGTCCTGATCGGGCTAGCCTTGGAGGGGATTTCTCCATCGATTCGTATCCTTTATGCGAATTTGGGCTTCTCCTACCTAGCAATTTCGGAATAACCTACGCTTCACGTATTCTAGGAAGGAAATGTATTAAGTCCCACGCTTCGGTGCCATTAGTACTTTCCAGGTGATCGATTTGGGGATATACACCTCTAGGAACAAACTGATAACATTGGAGGCCGCCGCCGCCATAATAAAGGACGGCGACAAGGTGGCGATCGGTGGGGGGCTTTGTTTACGTGAGCCGATTGCCATGCTGCGCGAGCTCACTCGCCAAGGCAAGAAGAACCTGCATTTCTGTGGGACGGCGCACGGGTTCGACGTCGACTTCGCTTGCGGCGCAGGAATCATCGGAGCCGCGGAGGAGACCCATGTGTCCTTCGAACAGGACTTCGGCCTAGCGCTCAACTACAGGCGCGCCTGCGAATCCGGCCAGGTCAAGGTCCATGAGAACTGCTGCAACTCCATCATCCAGCAGTTCCGGGCTGCGGCCTATGGCATTCCCTTCATGCCTATCATGAGTGCCAAGGGCAGCGAAGAGACGCTCCTCCATCCTGAGTTCAAGCACATCATCTGTCCGTTCACCGGCAACGACCTGATCCTGGTTCCAGCGTTGATTCCAGATGTGGCGATAGTCCATGCGCAAAAAGCTGACATCCACGGGAACCTGAGGATCGAGCAGCCATACGTGGCAGACCTCCTGATGATCAGGGCGTCCAAGAACGTCATCGTGACCGCTGAGGAGATCATCCCTGAGGGGGAGATGATCAAGCTCGGACCGAACGTGCCTTATTACGAGGTTGCGCATGTGGTGCATGTTCCCTGGGGCGCCCACCCGACCAGCTGCTATCCTTATTACGCGTACGACCGGGAGCACATCTCCCATTATTACAAGATCACGCAAGAAGGGCCGGAGGCGTTCAAGGCGAAGTACTTGGACAAGTATGTCTTCGGCGTAAAGACCCAAGCCGAATACATCGAGTTGATGGGTGGAAGCGAGAGACAGAAGAGGCTTTCCTCTTGGAAGAATGGCCGCGAAGCATGGATGGAGTTGTTTAACTATGAGTGAAGAATTCAAAGTAACCCTCGACGAGCTGTTCGTCTACAACGTCGCCATGACGATCAAGGACAGCACCTTGGTGTTCCACGGCGTATCATCGCCGATCCCGATGGTGGCCATGTACTTCTCCAAGCTGACGCATGCCAAGGACATGGTCTACGTGGGCGGCGTCACCAGCGCCATCGATCCCAACCCGCCATTCTTCCCAACCACCACGAACGACTGGACCATGATGCAGAACCGCACGGCGATGATCACCATCGACAAGCTTTTCGACATGGCCCAGAAGGGAGAGCTGCACAGGTCCTTCTTCAGCGGTGCGCAGGTAGACAAGTATGGCAACCAGAACGTGACCATGATCGGTCGGCCAGGCAAGATCAAGATCAAGCTACCTGGGGGAGCGGGCGGATGCAACCTCTCGGGCGACTGCATCAATTACACCATCTGGACCACCAGACACCGCGCCCCGGCAAAGGGCGACAAGAGAATATTCACCCTGGTGGACAAATGCGACTTCGTCACCAACGTCGGCCACGTGACCCCGTTCGGAACGAGGGAGCAACTGCGTTTGGTCGGGAAGGGACCTGACTGGCTCGTCACCGAGCTGGGAGTGTTCGACTTCGACCCGGAGAGCAAGATGCTGCGTCTCCGATACCTCTACCCCGACATCACGGTCGACGAGGTCCTACTGAACACCCAGTTCAAGCCCGCGGTGCATCCGGAGGTCAGGGTCATGGATATGCCCACGAAGGAGCATGTCGAGCTGATGAGGAAGATCGACCCGCTGAACGTCAGGAAGAACGAGTTCCCGCCGAAGGAGCTGGAGAGGCAGTTCTTCATCTAAGGGGGACTGATGGTTGATCCGCAGATAGATGCCATATTCAACCCCAAGACCGTTGCATTGGTCGGCGCCTCGGGCGAGGAGGGGAAGATGGGGCACATCTTCGCCAAGAACCTCCTCTCGGGATATCAGGGCAAGGTGTACCTGATAAATCCTAAGGGAGGCCAGATCCTCGCTCACGAGGCTTACCGATCCATCAAGGACTTGCCAGAGGTGATCGATCTAGCTGTGATCACAATTCCGGCTAAGGCCGTACCTGTGGCCATGAGGGAGCTGGCGGAGAACGGGACCAAGGCTGCGGTGGTGATTACTGCAGGCTTTAGCGAAGTTGGGCAAGAGGGAAAGGCGCTGGAGCAGGCGATGATGGAAGAGGCCAATAAAGGCCATATCAAGGTCGTCGGCCCCAATTGCTTCGGCGTCTACAACTGCAACATCGGTTTGAACGCCTCCATGGGAATAGGTACCCCGGACCCGGGTGGGGATATCTCTCTGCTCACCCAGTCAGGTGCATATGGAATGGCCATCTTCACCTTCGCCACCGATAATCAGATGAAATTCGCCAAGGTCATGGCCCATGGCAACAAGGCAGGAATCGAGGACTATGAGGTTCTCAGGTACTTGGGTCAAGACGCGGAGACCAAGGTCATATGCTTATTCCTGGAGTCAGTGGACAAGGGGAGAGAGTTCTTCGAGGAAGCGAAGCTGGTCGCAGTGAGGAAACCCATCATCGCCACCAAGACCGGACGAACCGCTGGTGCCGCCAGGGCCGCAGCCTCGCATACCGCTGCCATAGCAGGTTCATTCACCGCCTATGAAGCGGCCTTCAAGCAATCAGGGATCATCTTCGCTCGGAATGGCATGGACCTGGTGAACATCGCCAAGGGGGTGGATTGGCAGCCCCTCCCGAAAGGCAGGAGGGTAGGCATAATCACCAATTCCGGCGGAACAGGAGTGGAGCTGGCGGACCTTTGCGAGGAGAATGGTCTGGTGGTCCCGGAGTTCTCGAAGGAGCTGAGGGAGAGAATCGAGAGCCTGATACCGGCGTACGCGAGCGCCAGGAACCCAGTGGACATGACCCCTATTTGGCCAAAGTACTCTGAGCTTTATTCAAAAATCACAAGGATCTTGCATGAGAGCGACGAAGTCGACATCATAGCCCCTATCGTCCTTCAAAGGGCAGCGCTGATGCCCGAAGTGTGTGCCGGATTGGCGGAAACGGTCAATGACTGCCTATCGTCGGGATCCAAGAAGCCGACCTACGTCTGCTGGGTATCCACCCGGGACGGTCTCAAGAACATGGACATACTCCAAAGAAAGCGTGTACCTTGCTTCGACTGGCCCGAGCGAACCGCAAGAGCAGCGGGAGCCATCTCCCAATATTGCGAATTCCTGAGGTCGAGAGGGATCAAGCCTGATCGGAGGTGAGACGATAAGGTCCAAGGCGTCTGAGGTGATCGAGAGAGTCCGGGCGGAGGGGAGGAGGTACATCTTGGAGCCTGAGGCCAAGAAGATCCTTAGCGCCTACGACGTACCCGTGACCAATGAAGCTATGTGCACCTCGCCCGAGGAGGCGCTGATCGTAGCAGAGAGGATAGGATATCCAGTAGCGATGAAGGTGGTATCACCTCAGGTGGTGCACAAAACCGAGTTCAAAGCGGTCTGCCTGAACGTACGTAACGAGAAGGACGTTTCGGAGATATATCGTTCCTTCGAACAGGAGTCGATGCGGGCGAACTTCGACCTTACTGGCGTGCTGGTCTCTGAGATGGCCCATGGCCAGGAGATGATCATCGGGTCGACCAAGGACCCACAGTTCGGGCATTTGATCATGTTGGGGATGGGCGGGATTTCGGTAGAGGTCTACAAGGACGTATCCTATCGTCTGGTACCAGTGAATGAGCAGGACGTTAAGGAAATGCTCTCCGAGATCAGAGGAGCGAAGCTGCTTTACGGTTTCCGAGGAAGAGAGAGGGCCAATATCCAAGCCCTCACAAATGCGCTTATCAAGGTCTCCAACATGCTCATGGAGATGGAGGAGATCGTGGAGATGGACCTGAACCCCATTTTCGTTAGCCATGAGGGCGTTAAGGTTGCGGACGCCAAGATGCATCTTTCTTAAAGGTCGTTGGCTAGGAATTATTCTTCTTCTTTTCTATGAAATGATGTAGTTGCAGAAACAAAGACTGTTATGCAATCATAATGTACAATAATTATAGAAATTAGCGATGGAAGGAGTTATATGTCTCTCACACCCAATTGACATCCAGAACGAAATTTTTTTTCAGTTCGTTCTGGGAAGAGAACACATATGAAAGAAATGACATCGATGGAGCGGTGGGATGCCGCTGCAAACCACGAGACTCCGGACTACGTGCCCTATTCTCTTTTTGGAGGCATATTCGAAGTGCACGGTGTTCCAGGATTGGATGTAGTAAACTA
>Ga0209254_10002408_pt1 | contig 16978 bp, 16 predicted proteins | sample FrelakmetDIP11DI_FD_187148 | JGI IMG/M metagenome (GOLD analysis project Ga0209254, IMG submission 187148) | Freshwater lake sediment microbial communities from the University of Notre Dame, USA, for methane emissions studies - DIP11 DI (SPAdes)... | ecosystem: Environmental > Aquatic >... | reverse complement strand
GCTCCCGCACGCCGTGTTAGCCTGGATTCAACGAAAGGAATTGCCTGTTCGTCATTCTCAGGAGTAACATCCTTCCTTGCCTGGAATGGAAATCAGAGAGCACACAGAAGAGATAGAGATGTCGATGGCCCACGAGCCCGAGCGCGTCCTGCTGAAGAATACGGGACTCCGGACGTTTGTCCCCTTCGGCGCCAGGAAGCTCGGGAAGGACTTCGTGGTCGTCGCCGGCCCCTGCAGCGTCGAAGACGCTTCGTCCTACCTGGAGACCGCCCGGGCCTTACGAGCCGCCGGAGTCGACGGCCTGCGGGGCGGGGTTTTCAAACCCCGCACCTCCCCCTACGATTTCCAGGGCCTGGGTCGGGAAGGCCTGAAGATCCTGGCCGCCGCCCGGGAGGAAACGGGCCTCCCGGTGGTGACCGAGATCATGGACCCCAGGGACGTGGACCTGGGCTGCGAGTATGCGGACATGATCCAGATCGGATCGCGGAACATGCAGAACTTCCCGCTCCTCAAGGAGGTCGGAGGGATCCGGAAACCCGTCCTCCTGAAGCGGGGGATGCAGGCCACGCTCGCGGAATGGCTGAACGCCGCCGAATACATCCTGGCGGGAGGGAACGGTCAGGTCGTCCTCTGCGAACGGGGCATCCGGACCTTCGAATCGTCGACCCGCTTCAGCTTGGACCTGAGCATCGTCCCAGCCGCCCGGGAGCTGACCCACCTGCCCCTGATCGTCGACCCTTCCCACGGCACCGGAAGGGCCAGCCTGGTCGAGCCCATGTGCCTGGCGGCCGTGGCCGCCGGCGCCAACGGTCTGCTGATCGAGGTCCATCCCCGGCCGGCCGAGGCCCTGACCGACCGTCTCCAACAGGTTCCTCTCAACTGTTTCCCCCGGCTGATCGACAGGATCCGCCGAACCGTCGCGCTCGTCGAATCTTTCGCCCAGGACCCCGCCGAACCTCGACTCCCTTGAGAACCATCGAGATCCAGGGCCGCTCGAGCGTCTCCCGGGCCCTGGTCGGAGAGCGGCTCCGCCATGTCGACCGCTATGCCCCTCCCGGCCGGACGATCGTCCTGGCCGACGCCAACGTCCACCGCCTCCACGGCGGCGAATTCCCGCCCTGGCCGACCATCCTCCTCGACGGCGGCGAGGCGAACAAGACGCTGGATTCGGTCGCTCGGATCTATCGTGACCTGCTCGGGGCGGGGGCGGACAGATCCACCTTCATTCTAGTTGTCGGCGGCGGGGTGGTCTGCGACATGGCCGGGTTCGCCGCGAGCACGTACATGCGGGGCCTTCCCTTCGGATTCGTCGCGACGACGCTCCTCGCCCAGGTCGACGCGAGCGTCGGGGGAAAGAACGGGGTCAACCTCGACGGGTTCAAGAACATCGTCGGGGTCTTCGAACACCCCCAATTCGTCCTCTGCGACCCCTGGCTGCTCCGAACGCTTCCGGCGGCCGAGGCTGCGAACGGCTTTGCCGAGGCGGTCAAACACGGCCTCATCGGCGACCCCGGCCTCCTCGACCTCCTGGAGAATGAAACGGACAAGGCCCTGGCCCTGGAACCGGTCCTTATGGAGGAGATCGTCCAAGCCTCCCTCGCGGTCAAGGCGGCCGTGGTCGGCCGGGACGAACGGGAGGCCGGCGAGCGGAAGGTCCTCAACTTCGGCCATACCATGGCCCACGCCATCGAAACGGCCTACGGCCTTTCCCATGGAGAAGCGGTGGCCATCGGCCTTGTCTTCGCCCTCCGGCTGTCGCTCCGGAAAGGGATCCTTCGGAACGCGGGGCTCGTGGAGCGGACGACCCGGGTTCTGCAGAGGTTCGGACTCCCGACAGTCCTGGCCCGGGACCCGCGCCCGCTCCTCGAGGCGGCGGCCAAGGACAAGAAGAGGGCGGGAGAGATGATCGACCTCGTCCTGTTGGAAGATCTCGGGAAACCCCGTCTCCATCGCCTTTCCCTGGACGCGTTGAAGGAAGACATCGTTGATCTGTGTCAGCCTGCGTGAGCCCGACTGCCCGAGCCTCCTCGAGGCCCTGGGCCTGGGCCCGGTCGGGACTTTCACCCGGGTCGTCGCCACGCGGCTGGGCGCCCCCTTCACCTACGCCTCCCTCCGACCGGGACGGGACACCGCCGAAGGCCAGCTCGACTGGAGGACACTCCAGGACCGGATGCGGGCCCTCGGCGATTGAGTCCTCGATGAGGTTCGCCGTCGCCGGCCATCCCGTTCTCCATAGCAGGAGCCCGGCAATCTTCAATTCGTTCTTCCGGACACGGGACTTCCCCGGTCATTATTCCCGGCTGGCCGCGAGCTCGGCCGACGAAGCCCTGACCCTCTTCCGGGAGATTGGGCTCGCCGGGATGAACGTCACCGCCCCGTTCAAGACCGAGATGATCCCCCATCTCCAGAGCCTCGACCCAGAGGCGGCCGGGATCGGGGCCGCGAACGTCGTGATGCGCGAGGGCGACGGTCTGAAGGGCTTCAACACGGACCACTTCGGCGTGTCGGGCGCCCTCGAGAGTCAGGGTGTCGCGTTGGCCGGGACGCGGGCTGTGGTCGTCGGGGCAGGCGGAGCCGGCCGGGCCGCGGCCTACGCTCTGGTCCGCGGTGGTTCCGAAGTCACGGTCCTCAACCGGGACGCGGAGAAGGCCCGTCTGGTCGCCGATATCCTCGGGTGCGCCGGGGGCCCGCTGGCTGATCTGGCCGCGCGGGCGGCCGAGGCCGACATCCTGGTCTTCACCGTCCACCCCGACGTCCTGGACCCAGGGTCGCTGCCCCTCCGCCCTGGCCTAGCTGTCCTCGACGCGGTCTACTGCGATCCGGTTTACGAACAGGCTGCCCGGGCTAAGGGCGTCCATTACATCCGCGGCGAGGAATGGCTGAAGCACCAGGCCATCCCGGCCTTGCGGCTCTTCCTCGGGACCCCGGTCCCGGCCGACGCCGTCGATTGGCCGCGGGCCCTTCAAGACGACCCGCGGCCGCGGCGGGAGACGATCGCCCTGACCGGGTTCATGGGTTCGGGGAAGACAACAATCGCCCGGGGGCTGGCCTCCCGGTTGGGCTACGATCTCCTGGATGTCGACGATTGGATCGAGACCCAAGAAGGACGGTCCATCCGAAACATTCTCGCCTCATCGGGCGAGGCTTCCTTCCGAAAGAGGGAGCAGGAGGCCATCGCCCGGTTCGCCGGCGTGAAGCGGCTGGTCCTGGCCTGTGGCGGAGGGGCGATGATGGACGAGGACAACCGCCGGGCCCTCGCCGACCGGGCTCTGACCATCTGGATCTATACCGGTTTGAGTACGACGTTCGCCCGGTCCGACCTCGGCGGACGCCCGCTTCTCGATCATCCCAGGCCTTCGGCCCGGGCGGTGGAACTGCTCGAGGAGAGGATCGAGGACTATTTCCGGTCCGCCGATTTGATCGTCGGGAACGAGGACTCCCCGGACCGGACCGTCGAGAGGATCCATGAGGAAATCCGTCGGGCCCGCTGAGATCGGGGGGACCGTTGCGGCTCCCCCGTCGAAGAGCGTCACCCAGCGCGCTTTGGCCGCAGCCCACCTCGGGGAGGCTCCGATGGTGATCCTCAGCCCCTCTCGCTGCGACGACGCCCTGTCCGCCGCTGGCATCGTCCAGGCGCTGGGCGCCGTGGTCGAGTGGGGCGAGGATCGGGTGGTCGTCAGCCCGAACGCGAAATCGAGAGAGGACGTGCTGGATTGCGGGGAATCGGGCCTTTGCGCCCGTCTGTTCGCCCCGATCGCCGCCCTGGGGGGCCGTGAGACCCGCTTGACCGGGCGCGGCTCGCTCCTCCGCCGGCCCCTTGGTCCGATCGAGGAGCCCTTGGCCGCGCTGGGGGCGGCTGCCGCCTCCGCGGGAGGGTTCTTGCCCCTGACGGTGAAGGGCCCCTTGCGCGGCGGCCGGGTCGTGGTGGACGGTTCGACGAGCTCCCAATTCGTGTCCGGCCTGCTCATGGCCCTGCCCAGGGCGGAGTCCAACTCAGTCCTCGAAGTCCGGAACCTGACGAGCATCCCCTACGTCGAGCTGACACTCAGGATGCTCGGCGATTTTGGAGTCACGGTTGCCCATGAGGGGTTTCGGACCTTCCGGATCCCCGGCCGCCAGACCTACGCGGGAACGGAATACCGCGTCGAGGGAGACTGGAGCGGGGCCGCTTTTCTTCTGGCCGCCGCAGCCCTGGCCGGATCGGTCCGGGTCACGGGACTCGACCCCGGTTCATCCCAGCCCGACCGGAGAATCGTTGACGTCCTTGACGGGGCCGGCGCCACGGTCCGGATCTCCGATGCGGGAGTCGAAGTGGCCCGTAACCCGCTGCGGTCCTTCGAGATCGACGCGGCCCATTGCCCCGACCTCGTCCCTGTCCTCGTCCCGCTTGCCGCCCGGGCTCGCGGCCTCAGCATCATCGGGGGGGCGGACCGCCTCGCCTCCAAAGAAAGCGATAGGGCGAAAGCGCTCGTCCGCGAGTTCGGCTCCCTCGGGGTCGACATCCATGCGAAGGAAGGGTGCCTGCTCGTCCGGGGCGGGCCGATTCGGGCGGGGAGGGTCAACTCTCACGGCGACCACCGGATCGCGATGGCCCTGGCTGTGGCCGGACTGGCCGCCGAGGGCCCGGTGGCCATCGACGGCGCCGACTGCGTCCGCAAGTCCTACCCTGGTTTTTTCGAAGTCGTGCGCACATTGGGAGGAAAGCTCCATGAATAGTTTCGGAAGGCTGTTCCGTCTGAGCTTGTTCGGAGAGTCCCACGGACCCGGACTCGGCGTCGTTGTCGACGGTTGTCCGGCGGGAGTGCCCTTCCGCGCGGAGGACCTCCTCCCCGATCTCGCCCGCCGGAAACCGGGAGCCGCGGGGACGACCGCCCGGCGCGAGGCCGACCTCCCCGAGCTCGTGAGCGGCCTCCACAACGGCCGGACGACGGGAGCGCCGATCCTGGTCCTGTTCCGAAACGCCGACACCCGGCCCGAGGACTATGACCGCTTCCGCGAGACGCCCCGGCCAAGCCACGCCGACTTCGTCCTCGACCGCAAGTACGGCGGTTTCAACGACGCGAGGGGTTCTGGCCACGCTTCGGGCCGGCTGACGCTGGGCCTGGTCGCCGCGGGGACGATCGCCAAGCGGATCATCACCCCCATCGCGGTCCAGGCCCGCCTGGACGAGGCCGGCGGCGACGCCGATATCGAGGCCGCTGTCGCGCGGGCCCTGGCCGCGGGCGATTCGATCGGCGGGATCGTCTCCTGCCGGGTCGAAGCCGTGCCCGTCGGGTTGGGCGAGCCATTCTTCGACTCCGTCGAATCCCTCCTCGCCCATCTCGTCCTGTCCATCCCGGCCGTCAAGGGGATCGAGTTCGGGGTGGGCTTCCGGGCCGCCCGGATGAAAGGGTCCGAGCACAACGACCCGATTGTCGCCGCGGATGGGACGACCGGGACCAACCACGCCGGCGGTCTGAACGGAGGGATCTCCAACGGCAACCCCATCGAGTTCCGGGTCGCCGTCAAGCCGACCTCGAGCATCGCCCTGTCCCAGACCACTTTCGACCTCAAGGCCGGCCGCCCGGAGACTCTGAGCGTCGACGGACGTCATGACGCCTGCGTCGCGCTGCGAATACCGGTCATCGTGGAAGCGGCCGCCGCAGTGGTGCTCGCCGACCTGCTCCTCGTCGAGCAGCGGATCCTGCGGATCTTAGGCCGAGAGTAAAACGCTGGAAGCCGGCCGGCGCCATGCCCTCCGCACGATCCGCGACGGGGGGCCCGATCAGTAGCCGCCTGGAAAAGGCTGAGGTATGCGGCTGCTAGAGCTCCGCGAGGCCCTCGATTTCTATCAGCAGAGGAGAGCGACAGAGGTCCGCCAGCGAGACCTCGATCGTCGTTGCCCCAGGGAATTCACACGAGAGACGTTTCTCGATGAACGCGCGATCTTCGCGCCGGCGATGATAGACGCGGAGGTGTCTGAATCGCCCGAGAAGGCGGTTCCTCTCTTCCATGCTGGATGCAGCGTCCCAAGAGCCACTCTCTGCGACGGCGACCAGCGCCGCCAGGTTCACGAGGGTTTCGGCTGTTTGCGCTTCAAGGTCGTCGTCGTGTCTGCTGTCTTCGCCACGAACACTGGCGGTCCCCCCCACCAGGAGCCATGGGCCCCGGCTCGTTTCAACGCGCGTGGCGCGAGCAAAACAGGGAGGGAGCGGGCCGTACTTCTCGGAGTATCGATATGCCGGCACCTGGCGTGGATTCTCCACCGGAGATGAGGGATCGTTCGACGCCAAACCATGGATCATCAGGTCGGATCCGAAGTGGCCGACCCCCGAAGCCGTTGCGACCATTCGTGAGAATGCATCCTTGGTGGCGTACACCCGTTCGTAGGCCGCGAATCGTCCCGCGTTGAAGGCAAAATACCGCTGAGGCATCGGCCCGATTGGATCAAGGATCCTCGGGATGAAGTTCCAGACGCGGATCAGGCCGAATCCTGGGTGTCGTTTCAGAGAGTCGAAAATGAGCTCGTAGGCCTGTGCTGTCTTCGAGGTGAAGTCGGCAGACCCCAGCGAAACGGCGTCGGCAACCCTCACAGAGGCCAGCATGAACTCGGAGCTCTGTTCGGTCTGCACAGACAGGACGTTGTTGACTGTACTGCACGCCTTGTCGGGAACTCCCAGAAGCTCTCTCACCCACGGTGGCACCGTCGTCACGCCACACTCGGGATCATGGCGCAGCAAGACCGGGGAAACAGTGACTGCGTCAACCATCTCTCATCCAGAGTAGGACGCTGGCTGACCACTCGTCAAACGCTGTGACGTCCCTGCGAGCCGACACAGAGATCGTCCGGGTTCGGCAGTGAAGGTCATCCCCGCTGACCGGTGCTACGCGGCCCCCTGGCTCAGTCCCAGAGGTCGCGGGGGTAGTCCTCGTACAGCCTTTCGAATCCCCGACGATACCTGCCTTCCGCCCTCCAGACCTTCCACAGGTCTGCTGGAACCAGGGGATGGCGATGCTGGCGGAGCGGGGTCCTGCGCACTCCCGCCACGGCCTGCTCGGCGAACAGCGTTGCGAATCGACGCAGGGGAAGCTCGGTGGGGGTGATGGGATGCATGCAGTCGTGAAGGTCGAACGGATTGTCGATCCAGATCCGAGGTTCCACCTGCAGATAATCCGGTGTGCCGGGCGACGGCGTGCACACCGTGAAGCTGCTCTGAGCCGGTGGCAGGCGGTTGACGTAGTCCCGCAGCTTCTGGAAATCGCTCTCCGTGTACTCGGGATGGACCATGAAGGCCGCATGGACCGCCACCCCCAGTCTGCGAAGGGTATCCAGCGCCTTTTCGTTGTGAATGACACTCCCGCCCTTCTTGTACTGCTTCAGCTCGGCGTCGTCGGTGAACTCGAACCCGAGAAACGCGGAGTCAAGCCCGATCTCACGCCATCGCCTGAACAGCTCGGGTGACCGGTTGACTGTCGTGGCGCGGGTCCACGCGAAGTAACGCTTGTGGATTCCCAGGCCGGCGATGGCTTCCGCCAAGTCCCAGGCAAAGCCCTCGTCGATGAAGTTCTCATCGTCACAGAAGTAGATGTGCTTGGTAGGCGTCTGTGCGATTTCATCGGCGACCAGGGCGGCGGGTCGGGGGCGGTGCTCTCCGCCACAGAGAAACGGGACCACGCAGAATGAGCACTTCATCCGGCAGCCCCACGACGCGCGGACCAGGCTCACAGGGGGGAACAGGCGCTCCCACGGCGCCATCCCCTCGCAGGCCCACACCGATCGGTATCGCTCGGGCTGCCACAGGTCGCGTCGCGGTTTCGGTAGGCTCGCGGGATCCGGGAACTGTGGCCACACTGCGGCGGCCTCAGGGTTGTAGCAATCACCGGTCAATAGGACGTCTGGAATGCCGTCCGGAGGGTCTCCTTCTTCCAGCGAACCCAGGATCTTCGAGAACGGGCCACAGCCCTCGCCCCGGACGATGGCGTCGATTTCGGGGGTATTGAAGTCTGACGGAGCTACCGTTGCGTGGTGGCCGCCCACCACCACAAACGCGCCGGGGAGGCAATCGCGGGTGACCCGCGCCAGCTGTTTGACCAAGCTCGCCTCATGGGTGTAGCTCGTGAAGCCGACAACGTCGGGCCGAAATCGATGCAGGCAAGCTCGGAAAGCGCGCACCGGACGGCGAGCGAGCCGAAGATCCAGAACGCGTGCCGTGTGAGGTTCCCGTACCACCGCCGCGATGTACCCAAGCTCGATCGGCTCGAGCCGTTGAAACGCCTCGAGCCCGAGGATTGTGCGCAGCCGCGCCTTCGGCTTGACCAGCAACACCCGCATGCCAATCCCGATCATACCGGGTCGATTCTGACGACGGGGTCCTGTGCCGGTCCCAGCGTTCACATTCAGGGGGTGTCACGATCGTCCGAGTTTCGCGTTACAGTTGCGGCATGGGCCGAGAAGCCGACTCCAAGCAACCCCCTGTCGCCCCACATCCGCCCCTGCACGCCTATTACTCGGAGGTTGACGATCGACGACGATTCGTGAACCGGCTCTTCGACCGCGGGGCCCGGCATTACACATGGATCAACCACGTGATGTCATTTGGCACCGGCGTCTGGTATCGCCGGGAAGCCCTGCTGCGCGCGGGTCTGAAACCGGGGATGCAGGTCCTTGACGTCTGCGTGGGCAGCGGCCAGGTTGCTCGTGCCGCCAGCGGAGTTGTGGGTACGAATGGAACGGTCGTTGCGCTCGACGCGAGCTTCGGCATGCTCCTGGAAACGCGGAAGCGTATCGCCATTCCGTCGATGCAGGGGCTGGTTGAAGCGATCCCTGTGGTCGACGAGTTCGCGGACTTCGTCACCATGGGCTACGCCCTGCGGCACCTCGCCGATCTTCGATGTGCGTTCAGCGAGTTCAAGCGCGTGCTGCGGCCTGGCGGCACACTCTTGATGATCGAGTTCGCTCGGCCGACGTCGCGTGCCGCGTACCACGCGCTGAAGCTCTACTTGCACCGGATCGTCCCGGGCATCGCACGCCTCGGGAGCCGCGAAGCTGCGACCATGATGCGGTATTTCTGGGACACCATCGAAAACTGCGTGCCGCCGCGGATCATCCTCGACACTCTGCAGGAGGTTGGTTTCGAACGGGCAGCCAAGGGCGGGCAGATCGAGCTTCTGGCCGAGTACACTGCCCAGAAACCGGTGTGAGCCGCGCGGGCGGGGTCACGGCAGCGGCACGGCCTTCAGCCCGCGACGTTCGATTTCACCGAGCAGCTCGGGGAGAACCGAGAGGATCAAGTGGCCACCCGCCGTGCCAGTGCTGGCCGGACCGTCGTGCACGAGCAGAATGTGACCTGGAGCGAGCCCGTCCAGCAGCCGACCGATCACCCGTGACGGGCTCCTCGTCGCAGTGTCGTATCCCCGTCGGGTCCACGATGCGAGCCGGAGCCCGCGTCGATGGAGAATCGGCTCCAGCCACGGGCTTCGAATACCCGCAGGAGCCCGGAAGTACTCGGGTTGCCTTCCAGCGACCGCGTAAATCGCATCCTGAGCCTTGTCGATCTCGTGCGCGAGCAGAGATGGGGGAAGGAAGAAGAACCCTGTGGGGTGGCTCCAGGTGTGATTCTCGATTCTGTGCCCTCGATCAACGGCCTCCGCGATGATCCGGGAGTGCTTGTGGACCCTCTCCCCCACGCAGAAGAAGCTCACCCGAGCGTTGTGTGAGTCCAGTACGTCGAGAACCGCAGGGGTCACGTCGGGGAAGGGGCCGTCGTCGATCGTCAGAGCGACCTCACCGCGGGCCGTTGATGCTGCTGGCATGGACGAGACGTTCGGGCCCAAGAGCCTGGCACGTGGCAGCAGGCCGCCGAGGGCGAGGCCCACGTGGTCGGCGACCATGACTCCGACCAGGAACGGCCACAGATGCGGTCGGACGACCAAACTACCCACAGCGATCAGATGAGCCATCGCTGACGCCATGAGAAAGGGCGATGGCCGGTAATGTGGGGAAGGTCGGGGGGGGGCCATCGGTCGCAATCGACTCCTGGTTCAGTCGTCGGCTGCTGCGAGGGCACGGATCGCCGTCCGGTCGAGCTTCCCGCGCTCATTCCTGGGCAGCTGGTCCACCACGACGATCATCCTGGGGACCTTGTGTGACGCGAGATGCTCCTGGCACCATGATCGGATCTCTTCGTACCCAACACCGCGGGACGAGCACTCGATGACCGCGCAGATACGTTGCTCCAGCGTTGCGCTGTCGATGGCCCCGAAAACGGCCGCTTCATCGACACACTCATGATTCCTCAGGATCGTCTCCACCTCTCTGGGATTCACCTTCTTGCCGCGGACGTTGATGAACTCATCGAGCCTGCCGCGCAGCACGATCTCGCCGTGTTGAAAGACCGCCAAGTCAGTCGAACAGAACCGCCCATTCGCCAACGACGGAGAGGGCTGAGGGAAATATCCCTGCGCAACGGCTGCTGAGCGGACCGCAACGAGGCCCTCATGTTCTTCACCTCCATCCACCGGCTCCAAGGTGACCTCGACACCATCCACGGGAGTGCCCAGAGTTCCCCGCTCCCCGGCCGTGCCGTCCTTGTCGTAGGCAATGCCTCCGACCTCACTCGCGCCATAGAAGACGTGGACCGGTCGGCCGTAGGTCTTCCTGAAACGGCCCGCGACCTCTGGCGCCAAGGGCGCCCCGGCGCTGACGACGAGCCTCAACCTGGCAGGGAGCGGAGGAGGCTCCGGCGCGCTGAGCACGGCCTTGAGGTAGGCAGGAACCGTTGGGAGAAAGGTCACATCCCCAGCGACAGCAGCTCTCGGCGCGGCGTATGGATCCCCCCTTTCGGGCACGACCAAGACAGAGCCGCGCAGCACCGACGGCAGGAATACCGAGATGAACCCGTACGCATGGGACATCGGAATCGCGGCCAAGATCCTCTCTTCTGGCTTCAAACCCATGACCGCACTGAGGTTCGAGTCGTCGGCAATCAGTGCTTCTGAGGTGTGCATGATCCCCTGTGGAATCCCGGTTGAGCCCGACGTCAGGCGCACGGTCGCGATGGTTCGGGCGAACCGAGCAACGTCGGCGCCACGAGGATCTCCAAATGACCGCAGCGTGAAGTCCTCCGGACCGATCGGGAAGGACCTGCCGACACGCAGCACGCCGGCGGCACGGAGTGACTCCCCGATGCGGTCGCACTCCGCCTCCGGAGTGCTCCAGTCCAGCAGTAAGACCGTGAACCCGAGCCGGCGCATCGCGAGAAAGCCCCCGATGAAGCCTGGTCCGTTACACGCAGCCAAGCCGACCAGCGAGCCCTCATCGTACCGAGCCGACCGAAGGTGGTCTTCGGCGGTTTTCGCCATGTCGGCGACATCACCGACCGTCCATACCGCATCGGCCCCGTACACGAGCGGCTCGGTCTGTCTCTGGCTCGACAGAACCTCGAAGCTCCGGATGATCGGATCACCGTTCATGTGTAGAATATTAGCTGGCCAGCGTGCAACTGGAGAAGCAGTCCCTCAATTCAGGGCGGCGGGAGTAGGTTGTGGAAAAGAACGAACTGCGGGGTCAGTTGAAGACCCTGATCATTGAATCCCTCAACCTGCAGGGAATGACGCCCGACATGATCGCCGACGAAACCCCGCTGTTTGGTGAGGGTATGGGCCTGGACTCGGTGGACGCACTCGAGCTGGCGGTGGCGATCGAAAAGAGATTCGGCATCAGGATAGCGGATGAAGCCGCTGCCAGAGAGGCTTTCGCGTCGATCGCGTCTCTCTCGGCGTTCGTTGAGCAGCGACTGGGACAGGAGCAGGCGCGCTCTGAATGATCGATCGTCCACGAGTCGTCGTCACAGGAATCGGTGCAGTCAGCGCCTGGGGCTGGACATCTGGAGACCTTCAACGGGGGCTTCGAACCGGTCAATCGGCGATTTCGGAGCTCACGCTCTTCGACTCATCCGCTCAGCGTACCCATCTTGCGGCCGAGGTGCCTCCACCGCCTGACTCTCGACCCGACAGCATCGTTGCATCGAGACATCTCTCACGCGCCGACAGGTTCGCGGTAGCAGCCGCGTCCGAGGCCTTTGGCCAAGCCGATCTCTCGCCCTCCATGAATCCCGTTGGCGTGTTCTTCGGCGGCAGCACCGGCGGCATGTGGGAGTGTGAAGAGTACGTGGCTCGTCTGCTTGGCGTTCGGGCCGGTCGCCCGGGCATCGCATGCCTGGCCTCTCAGCAGATCAACTGCCCTGGGGACGCCGTCGCGAGGCAGCTGCGGCTCACCGGGCCGACCCTGACCATATCCTCGGCGTGCGCTTCAGGAACCCTGGCCGTCGGTGCAGCCCTCGACGCGATTCGACGCGGTGAGATCGATGTGGCCATCGCGGGCGGATCGGACGCTCTTTGCGTGCTGACATACTCCGGGTTCAACGCCCTGCGCTCGGTCGACCCGGAACCGTGTCGACCGTTTCGTGCTGATCGTGTGGGGTTGAGCCTCGGTGAAGGCGCGGGTGTGCTGGTCCTGGAGACGCTGCGGTCAGCCCAGTCCCGCGGGGCGAAACCGCTCGCCGAGCTGCTCGGATGGGGTGCGTCCTGCGACGCGCACCACATGACAGCGCCTCACCCGGAGGGCGAGGGGGCCGCACGCGCCATTGCTGCGGCTCTATCGGACGCGGAGCTGCAACCCGATGAGATCGGTTTCGTCAACGCCCACGGTACCGGCACGCCCCTCAACGACATCTCCGAGTGCAGAGCGCTGCATCGGGTGTTCGGCCCGCGTGCTTCGGGAATCCCGGTCACCGCAAACAAGGCTTCAGTGGGTCACCAGCTCGGCTGCTCAGGGGCGGTCGAGGCCGTTGCAACGGTGCTTGCTCTCGTACATCGCGAGATCCAGCCGACGGCGGGGGGTGGTGAGGTTGATGGGGAGATCGATCTCGACGTGGTGCTCGAGCACCCACGCTCGATAGCTCCCGGCAGCATCGGTGTCAGCGTGAGCTTCGCCTTTGGGGGGGCATGCGCTGCCGTGATCGTCGCGGACTGGACGATCGGGGCAAGATCATGAGCCACGAGGCAGCGGTCATTACCGGAGTCGGTGCTGTGACCGCTGCAGGTTGCGGGAGTGCCCGTCTGGCAGAGGCTCTCGCCACGTCACAGGTCATCCAGACTGAGGTCGATCGATCCGCCGGGTACCACCGAGCAGGATCGGCACGCACTGCGGTGACCGCGCGCCACGTCGACACTTCCGAGTGGCTTTTGCCGCTTGCCGGCCGGCGCATGAGTGTGGGTTCGAGATACGCCGTCTCCGCGGCAAGGATGGCGGTGGAGTCGGCTGCAGTCGAGCCTGACATCCTGTCTCGCGCCTCGATTACGACCGGGACCGCCTATGGAGCGGCAGAAGTGACCGAGAAGTTGCTTCGTCAGATTCTCCTGGACGGGCCGGAGGCGGCCTCCCCGGCGCTGTTCACCGAGTCGGTGGCCAACGCACCTGCCGCTCAAGTGGCGATATCCATGGGTGTCAAGGGCCCAAACGTCACGATCACTCAGCGCCAGGCAAGCCCTCTGCTCGCTCTGGCCGAGGGGTCCGCGATGGTGACCACGGGTCGAGCGCCGGTTGGGCTCGTCGGTGCGGTTGACGAGCTGAATCCCCTGCTGCACTCGGTTCTCGACCGGTTCGGAGCCCTCGCCCGTCCGGACCACGACGGATGCGAGGTCGCACGGCCGTTCGATGGACATCGCCGTGGGTTTCTCGCCGGCGACGGCGCGGCGTTCCTCGTACTGGAAAACCAAACCGCTGCGAGGAGACGCGGCGCCCAGATTCTGTGCCGCGTCGTCACCTGTGGCAGAGGATTCGACCCTGACGCACCGCGGGCCGGTTGGGGTCGAGACCCATCCGCGCTCTCCGAGACCGTGTCTCGTCACCTGCATGCTGCCGGGATCACTGCTGAGCAGATTGACCTGATTGTCGCGTCGGGGTGCGGCTCGCCGTCGGCCGACCGGATTGAAGCCCTCGTTTTGAGGTCCGTATTCAAGGATCATCCCCTGCCGCCGGTCCTCGCGCCGAAGGCCGTGACAGGCGATCACGGGGGTGGGTTCCTGGCTGCGTCCGTGCTGGCCGCCTGCGGCTCGCCGTTCGGAGCGACGCCCGGGTTCGACGAGCCGGACCCGGAGCTCGGAGTCGTGCCGCATCAAGGTGGTGAGCTCCCCTCCCCTCGGCTGACGCTCATCACGAGCTTTGCAGCCGGGGGAGCCGTGGCCTGGGCTGTCCTGGAGCGCTCCGAAGAATGACCCGACGTGTGGCTGCTGCGATGCCGGCGTTTCAAGTCGAAGCGTTCGTCGCCGACGTTGTCCGGCGAACGCTGGCCGTGCTGCCAGATCTCCTGGTGATCGACGATGGGTCCAGCGATCAGACCGGGGATGTCGCTCGAAGCGCGGGCGCAGAGGTCATCACGATGCCGCACAACCAGGGGAAGGGCGCGGCCCTCCGAGTGGCGTTCCGTGAGATCTTCCGGCGTGGATATGAAGCGGTCGTGACGCTCGACGCCGACGGACAACACCTCCCAGAGGAGATACCCAAGCTTCTCAGGCGTTGGGAAGCAGGCGGCGATCTCGTGCTCGGGACCCGGGAACACCTCTACTCGCAGATGGGACGCCTGCGTCGCACGAGTAATCGGGCGTCGTCGCGGGCGATTTCCATCGTGGCCGGGACCCGTCTGAAAGACGTCCAGACAGGGTTCCGCCTGTACACAAGGGCCCTCATCGCAGCAACCGGCTTCCCCGAGCCGAGGTTCGAGGCCGAGACCGCTGTTGTCGTGCGTGCCGTTCGTCGAGGCCTCTCGATCATGACGGTCCCAATCGACCTGGGTTACGCCGACGGCATCAAGACGAGCCACTACCGGCCGATCGTCGACAGCCTTCGGATTGCAGGCGCAGTCGCCCGGGCCCGGCTCGAGCGCATCCCACCGTCCCGCGAGCCCTGGTGGTTGTTGTAGACCGGTGCGGCGAACCTCCTCCGTTGACCTGCCTTGCCGTTGCCGTTTGGGCGTGTTGAGATACCACACATGAGCGGCGCCACAGACATCACGTTGGTCACCGGGGGCACCAAGGGGATCGGTCGAGCGATCGTCGAGGCCCTGGTGGGGGCAGGCAAGCAGGTAGCGTTCACATGGCGATCCGACAAGGCACTCGCTCGCGAGGTCGAGGAATGGAGCGGTGGTGCCGCGACCGGCCTCGCCTTCGACCTTCGGGATCGCAGCCGGACGTCATCGGTGGTGGACGAGGTCGAACAGAAGCTTGGGCCGATCGCCGGGCTCGTGAACAACGCGGGCATCCAGGCGAGCACGTTGCTGGCACTGACGACCGATGAGACGTGGGACGAGATCCTCGACGTCAACCTGGGCGGCGCCTTTCGGATGACGCGGGAGGTCCTTCGTCACATGGTTTCCCGCCGGCGTGGGGCGATTGTCAACGTGTCGTCTCTGAGCGCGCTTCACGGGGTTCCGGGGCACGCTGCATACGCCGCGTCGAAGGCGGGCCTCATCGCAATGACACGGTGCGTGGCGCGCGAGATGGGGCGGCGCAACATCCGCGTCAATGCGGTCATACCCGGATACGTCGCGACGGACATGACATCGGGCCTCCCCGACAGCAGTGTTCAAACGCTGCGATCCGGCGAGGTCCTGCCGATTGGCACAGATGTGGCATCGGTCGCCGAAGCCGTGGTCTTCTTGCTGTCCGATCGCGCCCGGTCCGTCACCGGTCAGTCGATCATTGTTGATGCCGGAACCACGGCTTGACGGATTCACCCTTCCTGCCGGTGTCGTTCGTCGGTCGGGAGCGTTTACCGCGGGATCGCACCAGCTCCGAGGAGAGCATCGGGTGGCCTGCTCGGTGCGGCGACCGGCGAGGCGGTACCTTGCGGTGATCCGAATCGCACCGTGTTCACGCGTTCCCTCGCCGTGCCACCAGAAGATAGTGCCGCCGAGTCCACGTGAGCATGTCATTCATCATCACCGTCTCGAGTCCGGCGGATGTTGTCACTTCCTCGATCTGCCGTGCGGTGACCCCAGCTCGTCTCCATCGGGTCAACAGCCAAGGAGCTTTCTCATAGACGACCAGTACGTCGTGTGGCCCGAGCGCGCTCATGGCACGCGCCATGATCGGTTCCCACCGCCCACCATCGCAGTGGAACAACACATCAGACAACACGACGGAACCAGGTTCGGTGAACTCGAACCCAGCGGGGTCCGCCTCCTCGACTGCTCGTTCGCTCCCCAGCGCGATGCGTGCGACTCGCACCAGCCTCTTGCGGTCGTCAACGCCGCGAAGGACCTGGTGGGCGACCGCGGAGCCCCCATCTGGCCCGGCACTTTGAACGGCTGATAGACCAACAAAGACGTCGTGCAGCACGAGCAGGATCCCGCGCCCGCACCGCATCTGGTACATCGTCCCCGCTCGGGGAAGGATGCCCGATCGGACCAGATCGACGTACACGCGATTGCTCCGCAGGACCGCTCGCGTGGACTCCCACTGGAGATACCCGGCGTCGAGAAAGCGGCGAGCGGTCTCTTCTATGAGGAGGTTGCGCTCCCTGTCGCGGGATGCCCGCCTCGCGAGACTCAGCGTCGCCAACCCGAGGGCGAGGCCAGCAATCAGGCCCACGACGAACGAACCAATGATGAGGTCCGCGGCGAAATCCAGGAGCCGCAGCTGCCGCACCGTCGCAAGCGTGTGGTGGTAGAACGCACCATTCCGAAGCAAGCCGCCGACTTGAAGCTCGGCATAAACCAACACCGGCGCGAAGAGTGGGTTGTTAAGGTTTGTCGTCAGGAACATGGTGATCAGGTTGAGGCGGAGGGCCCGGCTCAGCACCACGCAAAGTGGCAGGTGAAATCCATACACCGGAAGGGCCCCGATGAATGCCCCAAGCCCGACCGACATCGCCTGAGAGGTCGGCTGTGTTGCCTCGGTCCGTAGCCGGTACGCCAGCTCGGCGAGACTCCGCCTGAGG
>Ga0209254_10002407_pt1 | contig 16980 bp, 14 predicted proteins | sample FrelakmetDIP11DI_FD_187148 | JGI IMG/M metagenome (GOLD analysis project Ga0209254, IMG submission 187148) | Freshwater lake sediment microbial communities from the University of Notre Dame, USA, for methane emissions studies - DIP11 DI (SPAdes)... | ecosystem: Environmental > Aquatic >... | reverse complement strand
TTCCCTTGACTTGCTCGGGCCGGCGCTATGTTGACACAGCGACCGATCGACCGGCCCCCGCCGATTCACCGATGAGGAGACCATGAAAAGACGTTCCCTAATGCTCGGCTCCGCCTTCGCCGCCGCGGCACTTGCTGTTGGAGCGCCGACGTCGGCGCAGACCAAATGGGATATGCCCACGGGATACCCGCTGGCCAATCCCCATACCGTGACGCTGACGCAACTCGCGAAAGACATCGAAATCGAGACCAAGGGCAAGCTGCGGCTCGTGGTGCACGCCAACGGCTCGCTCTTCAAGGCGCCGGAGATCATGCGCGCCGTCGAAAGCGGTCAGGCCCAGATGGGTGAGGTCCTGATGAGCCTGCTGGCCAACCAAGCGCCGCTCTTCGGCCTCGACTCGCTGCCCTTCCTGGCAGTCGGATTCGACGACGCCTACCGGCTGTATCAGGCGCAGCGGCCGGCGCTCGAACGCATGCTCGACAAGCGCGGCATGAAGCTGCTCTACGCAGTGGCATGGCCTCCGCAGGGCATCTACGCGAAGAAGGAGATCAAGTCGGCTGCCGACATGAAAGGGCTGAAGTGGCGCGCCTACAACCCGGCCACTTCCAAGATCGCGCAGGCCGTCGGCGCGACTCCCCTGACGATCCAGGCCGCCGAGTTTTCGCAGGCCCTGGCCACCGGCGTCGTCGACTCCACCATGACCTCCGGCGCCACGGGTGTCGACTCGAAGATCTGGGAGAGCCTGACTCACTATCACACGGTGAATGCCTGGCTGCCGAAGAACATGCTGGTGGTGAATCGCAAGGAGTTCGACAAGCTGGACAAGGCCACGCAGGATGTGGTCGTCCGACTTTCCGCGGAAGCCGAGAAGAAGGGCTGGGACCGCATGCGCGGCTTCAACGACGAATCGCTCGGAATCCTTGCGAAGAACAAGATGACGATCGTTGCGCCGACGCCGCAACTGATGGCCGACATGAAGAAGATCGGGGACGAGATGGTGGCCGACTGGCTCAAGCAGGCCGGCGCGGAGGGCAAGGAGATCCTCGACGCCTACAACAAGAGCGCCAGGCCGGCGCCGAAGAAGTGACCGCACCAGCCACGCGCTGAGCAAGGACGACGGCCGACGCTGCAGCAGCGTCGGCCGTTTTTCCATCCACGCTCTCCACACGACCCTCCATGCTCCTCGGTCCCCTTCGCCGCCTTTACGACTATTGCGCCTACGCCGCCGCGGTCTTCATCTTCCTGATCTTCGCGGTGATGATCGTGTCCACGTCGTTGCGGGTGCTCGGCGTCGCGGCCGCCGGCGTCGACGACGTCGTGTCCTGGATGACCGCCGCCGCCGCGTTCCTCGCGATGGCGCACACCTTCCGGCACGGCGACTTCGTGCGGATGACGCTCGTGATCGAGGCCGTCCCGGCGCGGGTGCAGCGGGTGATGGAACTGCTTGCGCTCTCGGCGGGCCTGATTGGGACGGGCTATGCGGCCTACTGGGTGGTTCGATCGGTCTACGACAGTTGGCGTTACCAGGAAATGACGACGGGCCTGCTGGTGGTCCCGCTCTGGATTCCGCAGGTCGCGTTCGCCCTGGGGGCCGTGCTTATGTTCGTCGCCCTGCTCGATGAATTGATCAGCGTCATGCGCGGCGCCAAGCCGAGTTACGTTTCAGCGGTCGAAGAGCGCCGAGCCCGCGGCGACTACAGCGAAGAGCTCTGACATGGACGTCGTCCTCATCGGCTTTGTCCTGCTCGCCCTGCTCGGCGTGCTGCTGTGCGGTGGCCTGTGGATCGCTTTCGCGCTGGCGGCGGTCGGTTATGCCGGCATCGCCTGGTTCACCACACGGGATCCTGGCCCGAACCTCTTTACCGCCATGTGGGGATCGAGTGCGTCGTGGGAACTCGCGGCGCTGCCGCTTTTCGTGTGGATGGGAGAGATCCTGTTCCGGACCAAGCTGTCGGAGCAGATGTTCGAAGGTCTGGCGCCGTGGCTCAACCGCATTCCCGGCCGCCTGTTGCACGTGAACATCCTGGGCTGCGGCGTCTTCGGCTCGGTATCCGGGTCCTCCGCAGCGACGTGCGCGACGATCGCCAAGGTCGCGCTGCCCGAGCTGACCAGGCGCGGCTACAACGAGAACATCGCCATCGGATCGCTCGCGACCGCGGGCACGCTCGGCATCCTGATCCCGCCGTCGATCATCATGGTCGTGTACGCGGTTGCGGCGGATGTCTCGATCATCCGCGTCTTCCTCGCCGGGTTCATTCCTTCGTTCATCCTCATGGGGCTGTTCTCGGGCTACATCGTCTTCTGGGCGTTGACCAACAAGGAAGCAATGCCCGCGCGGGAAGAGCCCACCACCCTGCGGGAAAAGCTGCACCGGTCACGCAACCTCATCCCCGTAACGCTGCTGATCGTCGGCATCGTGTGGGTCCTGGTGGCCGGCATCGCGACGGCAACCGAATGCGCCGCCTACGGTGTTCTCGGCTCCCTGATCATCGCGGCCTCGAGCCGCATGCTCACATGGGAGAGCTTCTGGCAGGGCCTGATGGGTGCGACCCGCCTGTCCTGCATGATCATGCTGATCCTCGCCGGGGCTTCGTTCCTGAAGATGGCGATGGCCTTCACCGGTGTGCCGCGCGAACTCGCCGAGTGGGTCAACGGGCTCGGCCTGACGCCCTTGCAACTGATCGCGGTCCTGACGATCTTCTACATCATCCTCGGCACCGCGCTGGATGGCATCTCGATGATCGTCCTCACGGCCACCGTGGTGCTGCCGATGGTTCAGCAGGCCGGTTTCGACCTTGTCTGGTTCGGCATCTTCGTGATCCTGCTGGTCGAGATCGCCGAGGTCACCCCGCCCGTTGGGTTCAACCTGTTCGTGATGCAGAACATGACCGGTCGCGACAGCAACCTCATCGCGAAGTCCGCGCTGCCCTTCTTTGCGATGCTCGTCGTCTGCATCGCGATCATCACGGTCTGGCCGGAACTCGTGACCTGGCTCCCCGATGTCGTGATGGGCGAGGCGAAGTAGCGACCCCTTTAGAATCGCGCCTACAAGAACAACAGCCATTGGGCATTCGATGCGTGTGTTGGTGATCGGCGCCGGCATCATCGGCGTGTGCACCGCCTACTTCCTGCGCCGCGCGGGCATGGACGTCACCGTGGTCGAGCGCCGTCCCGGCGTGGCCCAGGAGACGAGCTTCGCCAACGCCGGTGTCATGGCGCCGTCCTATGTCGCGCCGTGGGCGCAGCCGGGCATGCCGGGCAAGGTCGCCGCCTACCTCTTCAAGGCCGAGGCGCCCATCGTCTTCCGGCCCGCCGCGAACCTGGCCCTGTGGAACTGGATCCGGCGCTGGCTCACCGAGTGCAGCGCCGAACGGTTCGCCCGCAACAAGGCGCGCATGCAGCGGCTCGCCTTCTACAGCCAGGAACAGATCCGCGCGCTGCGCGAGCTGCACGCGCTCGACTACGAGCAATCCACGGGGTACCTGCAACTGTTCCGGACCGAGCAGGAGGTCGAGCGCTCGGCGGCAACACGGAGAATGCTCGCCGAACTGGGCGTCGCGCACCGGCTGCTGAACGGCGACGAGGCGCGCGCGGTGGAAGTGGCGCTGCACCCGGTCACTCCGCTCGCGGGCGCGCTGCACCTGCCCGACGACGAAACCGGCAACTGTGCCTTCTTCGCGCACCAGCTGAAGGACATCGCGGCGTGCGAAGGCGTGCGATTCCGCTTCGGGGAGACCGCCCAGGGCTTCAGCCTGGCGCTGGGCCGCATCGAATGCCTGCGCACGAACGCGGGGGAACTGCGTGGCGATGCGTACGTCGTCGCCGGCGGGATCGACAGCCTCGCGCTGCTGCGTCCTCTCGGAATCCGGCTGCCGCTGATCGCCGTGAAAGGCTATTCGGCGACGGCCACCATCACGGCGCTCGAGCAGGCTCCCATGACGAGCGTGATGGACGAGACCTACAAGGTCGCGATCACGCGCATGGGCAACCGCCTGCGCATCGCCGGCACGGCGGAAATCGGCACCAGCGGAATGAAGCTGCGTGACAACGCGCTGAGCACTCTGATCAAGGTTGCAAGCGACTGGTTTCCCGCCGCGGCCTCCTACCGCAAGGCGCAGTTCTGGGTGGGCGCACGTCCCATGCTGCCCGACGGCCCGCCGGTGCTCGGCGCCAGCCCGATTCCCAACCTGTACCTCAACACCGGACACGGCTCCACCGGCTGGGTCATGGCGTGCGGTTCGGGCAAGGTGCTGGCCGACGTCATCGGAGGCCGGGCGCCGGAGATCGATCTCGACGGGTTGACGATCGACAGATACGACCGTCGGCGCGCTGCCTAACCTGTCTTCATGGGAACTCCGCTCTTCACCGTCGCCGAACTGCGCGCGATCGAACAGGGCGCGCAGGCCGGTCTCCCCCCCGGCGAACTGATGACGCGTGCCGGCCGCGGCGCGGGGCGGCGGATCGACGTCCTGGCCGGCGATCGGCGTGCGTCCGTCTGCATCGTCTGCGGGCCTGGCAACAACGGCGGCGACGGCTTCGTCGTGGCGGCCGAACTGGCCGCGCGCGGACACGAGGTTCTCTGCGTGCTCCTCGGGTCACAGCAGCCTTCACCGATCGACGCACGTGCCGCGTTCCAGCGGTGGCGCGATGGCGGAGGCGCCGTGCTCGCCACCCTGCCCGATGGTCGTTTCGACATCGTCGTCGATGCGCTGTTCGGCATCGGGCTGGCGCGTCCGCTCCAGGCCGAGTTCCTCGATGCCGCGCGCTGGATCAATGAACACGCCATGCGCGTCGTTGCGCTCGACGTGCCGAGCGGGCTCGACAGCGATCGCGGAGCCTGGGTCGGAGACGTCGAAGGCGTCCATGCCGACCTCACCGTCACGTTTCTGGGCGACAAGCCGGGGCTTCGTACGGGAACGGGCATCGATGCGGCAGGACAGGTGCAGGTCGACCACCTCGACCTGGAGGCTGGCTCGTCCGCTCTCACGTTGACGGCGCCCGACGACTTTCCCGACGTTGCGCTCCAACGCCGGCGCGACTCCCACAAGGGCAGCTTCGGGAACGTGCTGGTCGTCGGCGGAGGCGCCGGCATGGTCGGCGCGCCGCTGCTCGCCGCCCGTGCGGCGCTGCGGATGGGCGCGGGCCGCGTCTACGTCGACTGCATCGGCGCGCCGGAATTGCGCGTGGATCCGGTCCAGCCGGAACTGATGTTCCGGCCCCATGCGTCGATCACCGATCCCGAGTGTGCTGTGGTCGGCTGCGGGCTGGGTGTCGACGGCGAGGCGCGCTCGGCGTTCACATGGTCGCTCGCGCGTCCGCGCGCCCTCGTGATCGACGCCGACGCACTCAATCTCCTCGCGGCCGAGCCGGCGTTGCGAGCGGTGCTGCGCCAACGAACGGCCCCGTCGGTGCTGACGCCGCATCCGCTCGAGGCCGCGCGGCTGCTGAAGATCTCTGCGCACGACGTCCAGCGGGACCGAGTGGGCGCCGCGCGAACGCTTGCCGGCGACCTGCGCGCGATCGTCGTCCTCAAGGGGGCCGGCACCGTGATCGCGGCACCCGACGGCCGAACCGCCATCAATCCGACGGGCTCTCCGGCGCTGGCAACCGCAGGCACCGGCGACGTGCTGGCCGGCATGCTCGGCGCCCTGCTCGCGCAGGGATTCGACGCGTGGCAGTGCGTGGTCGCGGCCGTCTGGCTCCACGGCGCTGCCGTGCGTGGCGCTGGCGACTTCGGGATCGTCGCCAGCGACCTGGCACCGCGCGCGGCCGAGGCCTTGAGGGGGCTACGCGAGGGCGGTTGAGGCAACGGCCGGCGGAACGATCCGGCCCGCGGACAGTTCGACCTGGCGTCCGCAGCGACGCGCGATGCCCGGGTCGTGCGTGACCATCACCAGCGTCGAACCGCGCTCCCGGTTCAGTTCGAACATCAGGTCGATCACCGCTTCGCCGGTGCGCGCATCGAGGCTTCCGGTCGGTTCGTCCGCGAGCAGCAGGGGCGGATGCAGGACGAAGGCGCGGGCCAGTGCGACCCGTTGCTGTTCGCCGCCGCTGAGATACTTCGGATAGTGCGAGAGCCGCTCGCCGAGTCCCACGCGCGTCAGCAGCTCACGCGCCGCCTCGACCGGGTTACGGCCTTCGGGCACGCGCCCGCTGAGTTCGAGGGGCAGCAGCACGTTCTCCAGCGCATTCAGGTGCGGCAGCAGCTGGAACGACTGGAACACGAATCCGAGGCGTTGCGCCCGCAGCGCCGCGCGCCCGTCCTCGTCGCGCGCGAACAGGTCCTCGCCGAAAAGACGGACCGTTCCTCGCGTGGGAACGTCGAGCCCCGCGAGCAGTCCTAGCAGGGTCGACTTCCCGGAGCCCGACGCGCCGATGATCGCCACCGTCTCGCGGGGCGCGATGACCAGGTTGATATCATCGAGAATCGTGAGGCTTCCCGTCGCGTCCTGCACGATCTTGCTGAGGCCGCGTGCCTCGACCGCGGCCTCGACTGCAACGTCAGTCACGTCCATCACTCCGTGCGCAGAAATTTCCTGATCCGATCCGGCCTCGCATCCGTGGCCGCGCTGCTTGCATGCCTGGCGCCTGCCGCCTCGGGGGGCTCGCCGGCCGCGGACAAGGGAAAAGGCGGACCGGTCCTGCTCGTGCTCGGCGACAGCCTGTCGGCCGAATACGGACTGTCGCGCGGAACGGGATGGGTGCAACTGCTTGCCGATCGCCTGCGCGCCAATGGCAGCGATTATAGGGTCGTCAATGCGAGCATCAGCGGCGAGACCACCAGCGGCGGCCGTACTCGTTTGCCCGCACTGCTGAAGGAGCACCGGCCCAGGATCATCGTGCTGGAACTCGGCGCCAACGACGGACTCCGCGGGCTTCCACTGAACGTCATGCGGGACAACCTCCAGGCGATGATCCGCCAGGGCCAGGCCGCGGGCGCGAAGGTGCTGCTGGTGGGCCTGCGGGTTCCACCGAACTACGGCCGCGAGTACGCCGAGCGGTTCGCCGACACCTTTTCCACGCTGGCGCGCGAGCTCAAGGTGCCGCTCGTTCCCTTCCTGCTCGACGGCTTCGCGGAGTCGCTCGACCTGTTCCAGGCGGACCGCATCCATCCGAGCGTCGAAGCGCAGCCACGCATCCTCGAAAACGTCTGGCCGGTCCTTCGCCCGCTGCTCGGCGAGCGGCCGAAGCGATGAGCGAGGACCGCACTGCAGTCAGCGCGGAAGAGGCGCTCGCCGACCTCGCCCGCTTCGACACGATCATCGACGTCCGCAGCGAGGCCGAGTACGCCGAGGATCACGTCCCGGGAGCGATCAACTGCCCGGTGCTGACCGACGCCGAGCGCGCCGAAGTCGGAACGATGGATCGCCAGCAGTCGTCGTTCGACGCCAGGCGGCGCGGCGCCGCCCTCGTGTCGCGCAACATCGCGAAGCACCTGGAGGAGTCGTTCGCCGAAAGGCCGCGCTCGTGGAAGCCGCTGGTCTACTGCTGGCGCGGCGGCAACCGCAGCGGCGCGATGACCCATATCCTCGGACGGGTGGGCTGGCATGCACGGCAGCTCGAGGGTGGTTACCGCGCGTTCCGGCGGGCTGTGCTCGCCGATCTCGATCGCCTGCCCGCGCGCTTCACGTTCCGCGTCGTGTGCGGCACGACGGGCAGCGGGAAGAGCCGCCTGCTGCAGCACCTCGCCGACGCGGGCGCGCAGGTGCTCGACCTCGAAGCCCTCGCCCATCACCGCGGCTCGCTGCTGGGCAGCCTGCCGACGCTGCCGCAGCCGTCGCAGAAGCAGTTCGAGACGCGCCTGTGGCACGCGCTGCGCGGCTTCGACTCCTCCCGCCAGGTTTTCATCGAATCGGAGAGCCGCAAGGTCGGAGAGCTTCGGGTCCCGGACCAGTTGCTTCTGTCGATGCGCGCTTCCGAATGCATTCGACTTGAACTGCCGCTCGAGGCGCGGGTGCGGCTGCTGCGCGACGAGTACGTCCACTTCGAATCGGACGCCGCGAGCCTCCATGAGAAGCTCGACTGCCTCGTCCCGCTGCACGGACACGAAAGAGTCGACGCCTGGAAGCGCCTGGTGGACGAGGGTCGGTGGGACGCCCTCGTGGAGCGCCTGCTGCTCGATCACTACGACCCGGCCTACCTGCGGTCGATCGGTCGCAACTTCACGCGGTCGCCGCAGGCGCAGCCGCTCGCCCTCGAGAGCGACGACCCCGCCTGCTTCCGCAAGGCCGCGCGGGCGCTCGCCGGCTGAGCCCTACTTCTTCGCCTCGCCCTTCGGCGCGCCCTTCTCGTCCGTCACCGGCTTGCCCGTCGGCTTCTGGAAGTCGGCGTTCAGGATCTTGACGTTGTGCCGAGCCTTCAGTCCTTCCGCGTAAGCGACCTCGTCAGCGGCGGCGGCCTGCTGGGCCAGGACACGGTTGCGGGCCTCGCGCTGCTCGGCGGTCCCCGCTTCACCGACCTTCGTCGACACGATCTGAGCGATCAAGTAGCCGGCGTTCTCGACTTCGCTTCCGACGAAGGCCGGCAGCTTGTCGGCCGGGGCACGCATGATGGCGTTCAGCGCGCTCGGCGGCAGCCCCTGCGGATTGCCCCGTGAGACGGTTCGCGCGGGCCCGAAGCCCGAATCGCTCGGCTGCTTCCTCAGCTCGGCCAGACGGGCCTCGCCCGCTTCCTTCGCAAGCCGAACCGCTTCGCGCCGCTCGACGAGCTGTCGTACCTGCGGCTTCACCTCGTCGAGCGGTCGGACCGCCGCGGGCTTGTGCTCGACGATGCGCGCCGACACCAGCGTGTTGGTTGCCACCTCGATCGCCTGCGTGTTGCGCTTCGACTTCAGCGACTCTTCCGCGAAGAGCGCGTCGACGACGCGCTGGCTGATGTGGGGCGCGAGGCCACGCCGCGTAAGCGCGTCCACCTGCTGGATCTTCAGCTTCAGGGCGTCGGCCGCCGGCTGCAGGGAGTCGGCCTGTTCGTAGACCAGATTGGTGAACTGGTCGGCCGCCTTCGCGAACTCCTTTTGCGCCTGCTGCGTCCTGAGGTCGCGCTCGATGTCGCCCTTGACCTGCTCGAAGGGCTTCACTTGGGCCGCCTTGACCTCGGTGACCTTGATGATGTGAAAGCCGAAGTCGCTTTCGACGACGTCGCTGATCTCGCCAGGCTTCATCCTGAAGACGGCCTCCTCGAAGGGCTTCACCATCATCCCCTTGGCGAAGAATCCGAGGTCCCCGCCCTGCGCGGCCGAGCCGGGGTCCCTGGAGTTCTCGCGGGCCAGCTTCTCGAAGTCTCCCGGCTTCGACTTCACCTGCGCCAGCAGTTGCTCGGCCTTCTTCTTCGCGGCCGCCTTGTCGCCGCCGTCGGGCGTGATCAGGATGTGGCTGGCCCGGCGCTGCTCCTCGGCACCGTAGCGCGCCTTGTTCTGCTCGTAGTAGGCCCGGGCCTCGGCCTCGGGCACCGCGCCGGTGCCGGAGAGCGCTTCGGGCGACAGGACCAGGAACTCGACCCTGGCCGACTCGGGTGTCTCGAAAAGCGTCCGGTTCTGCTCGTAGAACGCGGCCACCTGCTCGTCGGTCACCTTCACCTTGGGCAGGAACTGTTCGGCCGTGAAGCGCAGCTCACGCACCTCGCGCTGCTCGCGCAACATGGTGTCGAGGCGGTCCGCGACCGTCTTCGGAACGATGGCCGATTCGACGACAGCCTGGAGCAGCGCCTGCTTGCGAAGATCTTCGCGCACGCGCTGTTCGAAGATCGGCTCGGTCAGGCCTTGCGACGCGATGTAGGCCTTGTACTTCTCGTAGCTGAACTTGCCGTCTTCCTGGAAGGCCGGCACGGTCGCGAGCACCTCGCGCAGGCGGTCGGTGGTGACGATGATGTTTGCCTTGTTGGCCTCGTTGGCCAGGGCGCGGTTCATCACGATGCCGTCGAGGATCGAAGCCCGCGCTTCCTGGGTCTCGAGCAGCTTCGGATCGAAGTCGGACCCGAAGGTCTGCCTCAGCCGCTCGATTCGGTCGCGCTGCGCCTGGTCGAACTCCTGCTGCGTGATCGGCGAGCCGTCGACCTTCGCGAGCGTTTTATCGCTGCCGATGAAGCTGTCGTAGCCCTGGATCCCGAAGAACACGAAGGACGGGAAGATCAGGACCAGCATGAAAAGCATCATCCAGCGACGATGCGTACGGACCGATTCGAACATGGCGCGGGCCCCTGTCGAGCGTTCAGTGCTGCATCAAGCGCTGCAGCAACAAAAAAGGCGAACAACGTTCGCCTTTTGGTGATCTGTGGCGGAGTGGACGGGACTCGAACCCGCGACCCCCGGCGTGACAGGCCGGTATTCTAACCAACTGAACTACCACTCCGCGTCTGCTTCGAGGCCACTGCTGCGTGGAGATGGTGGGTGCTGAGAGGCTCGAACTCCCGACCTACGCCTTGTAAGGGCGCCGCTCTACCAACTGAGCTAAGCACCCCGGGCCGGCCGTCGGCGCGAGGCTGACGACCAACAGCAGTTGGCTACCAAAGACCGCTAGTTTAGCGAATCTTTCAGTGCCTTGCCAGGACGGAACTTCGGAACGCGCGCCGCCTTGATCTTGATCGGTTGGTTCGTGCGCGGATTGCGGCCGGTGCGCGCGGCGCGCTTGCCCACCATGAACGTGCCGAAGCCGACCAACGTCACCGAGTTGCCCTTCTTCAAGCTCGTGCGGATGCCTGCAACGATCGCTTCAAGGGCTCGACCAGCCGCGGCCTTGGAGATATCGGCCTGCTTCGCAATGTGGTCGATCAATTCGGTCTTGTTCACTTACACCCCCTCTGTCGAGACTGATCACGCAGCTGCGCGGTTCCGGTTGTTCTAATTGAAGGACGTCGGAGGGCAAGCGTGCGAGCGGACGAATTCGAACGGCAATTTCACCGCGCTGACCTGGGAGTGTCAAGGGAAAGCGAAGCGAAATTTGGAGAGGACAGTGTTCCTTGACGAGGAAGAAGAAAACGGCGCGCATCGGTCGACGCGCGCCGCTTCAACTCCTGGCCGGTTCAGTGCTTGACGACTTCGCTGGTGGCGGGCGCATCGCCCGCCTTGACCGGAGCCGCCGCGGCATCCTCGTCTGTCAGCGGCACCGGGTGGCGCTCGAGCGCGATCTCGAGCACCTTGTCGATCCACTTGACGGGAATGATTTCGAGACGATTCTTCACGTTGTCCGGGATCTCCGCGAGATCCTTGACGTTTTCCTCCGGGATCATCACCGTCTTGATGCCGCCGCGGTGGGCTGCCAGCAGCTTCTCCTTGAGCCCGCCGATCGCCAGCACCTCGCCGCGCAGCGTGATCTCGCCGGTCATCGCGACGTCGGCCCGCACCGGGATACCGGACAGAGCCGACACGAGGGCGGTCGTGATTGCGATGCCCGCCGACGGACCGTCCTTCGGCGTCGCGCCTTCCGGGAAGTGCACGTGCAGGTCGGACTTCTCGAACACCTCGTCACGGATGCCCATCCGACGGGCCCGCGCACGCACCACCGAGCGCGCCGCCTCGACCGACTCCTTCATCACGTCGCCGAGCGAGCCCGTGCGCTGCACGTTGCCCTTGCCGGGCATGGTCGCCACCTCGATCGTCAGCAGGTCGCCGCCCACCTCGGTCCACGCCAGCCCGGTGACCTGGCCGACCTGGTTCTGCTTCTCTGCGACGCCGAACGTGAATCGACGCACGCCGAGGAACTTGTCCAGGTTCTTCGCGGAGACCTGGATCTTCTTGTCCTGGCTCTTCAGCAGCAGCTGCTTGACCACCTTGCGGCAGACCTTGCTGATCTCGCGCTCCAGCGAGCGGACACCCGCCTCGCGCGTGTAGTAACGGATGATGTCGCGGATCGCGCTCTCCGTGATGTTCAGTTCGCCGTCCTTGAGGCCGTTGGTCTTCATCTGCTTCGGCAGCAGGTGCTGCAGCCCGATGTGGACTTTCTCTTCCTCCGTGTAGCCGGACAGGCGGATGACTTCCATCCGGTCGAGCAGCGCCGGCGGAATGTTCATGGTGTTGCTCGTGGCGACGAACATCACGTCCGAAAGGTCGAAGTCGACCTCGACGTAGTGGTCCTGGAACGTGTGGTTCTGCTCGGGGTCGAGCACTTCCAGCAGCGCAGACGCCGGGTCGCCGCGGAAGTCCATGCCCATCTTGTCGACCTCGTCGAGCAGGAACAACGGGTTGCGAACGCCGACCTTGCCGAGGTTCTGCAGGATCTTGCCTGGCATCGATCCGATGTACGTGCGCCGGTGCCCGCGGATTTCGGCCTCGTCACGCACGCCTCCGAGCGCCATGCGGATGAACTTGCGGTTGGTCGCGCGCGCGACCGACTGGCCGAGCGAGGTCTTGCCGACGCCCGGGGGGCCGACCAGGCACAGGATCGGCGCCTTGACCTTTTCGACGCGCTGCTGCACGGCGAGGTACTCGAGGATGCGGTCCTTGACCTTCTCGAGCCCGTAGTGATCGTCGTTCAGCACCTTCTCGGCGTTGGTGAGGTCGTTGTTGATCCTGCTGCGCTTCTTCCACGGCAGCCCGATCAGCGTGTCGAGGTAGTTGCGGACGACCGTGGCCTCCGCCGACATCGGCGACATCAGCTTGAGTTTCTTCAGCTCCGACTGCGCCTTGTCGCGGGCGGCCTTCGGCATGCGGGCGGCCTTGATCTTCTTCTCGAGCTCCTCGAGATCGGCGCCCTCCTCGCCTTCGCCGAGTTCCTTCTGGATCGCCTTGACCTGTTCGTTCAGGTAGTACTCGCGCTGGCTCTTCTCCATCTGCCGCTTCACGCGGCCGCGGATGCGCTTCTCGACCTGCAGGATGTCGATCTCTGTCTCGAGCTGGGCCAGCAGGTGCTCCAGCCGCTCGTTCAGGCCCGGCATCTCGAGGATCTTCTGCTTCTGCTCGAGCTTCAGCGGCAGGTGCGCGGCGATCGTGTCCGCCAGGCGCCCCGCCTCGTCGATGCCGGCGATCGAGGTCAGGATCTCGGCGGGAATCTTCTTGTTCAGCTTCACGTACTGGTCGAACTGGCTGACGATCGCGCGGCGGAGCGCCTCGACCTCGGCCGTCGGCGCCGTCTCCGGCACGATCGGCACCACGTTCGCGGTGAAGTGCGTCGCGCCGTCCTCGATCAGTTCGATGCGCGCGCGCTGCGCGCCCTCGACCAGCACCTTCACGGTGCCGTCGGGAAGCTTGAGCATCTGCAGGATGCTCGCCACGCAGCCGATCTCGTAGATGTCTTCGGCGGCCGGCTCGTCCTTGGCGGCGTTCTTCTGCGCCACCAGCATGATGCTCTTGCCGGCTTCCATTGCCGCCTCGAGCGCGCGGATCGACTTCGGGCGACCTACGAACAGCGGAATCACCATATGCGGGAACACGACGACGTCGCGCAGGGGCAGCAGCGGCAGCGTGATGCGTTCCGACGGCAGGATTTGTGTGGACATTCGGACTGGTTCCCTTCGGATGGACTTTCAGTGCATATGCGCCCGGGCATGAGGAATGCAAGGGCGCTCCGAAATCCGCTCTGGACCAATCTAGCACGCACGGGACCCGTCAGCCGGGCCCGTCAGTCAGGCGGAAAGAGCGGGCCGGAATCGCTAGCGCGGCGCGCTGGCGACCTTCGGCTGGTCGGAGTAGATCAGCAACGGCTTGCCGCCTCCGATGGTGTTCTCGTCGACGACGACCTTCACGACGTTCTGGGTGCTGGGCAGGTCGTACATCACGTCCAGCAGGACACTCTCGACGATCGAGCGCAGCCCGCGGGCTCCGGTCTTTCGCTTGATCGCCTTGCGCGCGATGGCGCGCAGGGCTTCCGGACGCACTTCCAGATCGACCCCTTCCATCTGGAACAGTCGCTGGAACTGCTTCGCGAGTGCGTTCTTGGGCTGGACGAGGATTTCGACCAGCGCTTCCTCGCTGAGTTCATCCAGCGTGGCGATCACCGGAAGCCTTCCCACCAGTTCCGGGATCAGGCCGAACTTGATGAGGTCTTCGGGTTCGACGTCGCGCAGCAGGTCGCCCACCGAGCGGTCGCTCGCGCTCGTCACCGAGGCGCCGAAGCCGATCCCGCTCTTCTCGGATCTATTGCGGATGATCTTCTCGACACCGTCGAACGCGCCGCCGCATATGAACAGGATGTTCGTCGTGTCGATCTGGACGAAGTCCTGGTTCGGGTGCTTGCGGCCGCCTTGCGGCGGCACCGAAGCGATGGTGCCTTCGATCAGCTTCAGCAGCGCCTGCTGCACGCCCTCGCCCGAGACGTCGCGCGTGATCGACGGGTTGTCGCTCTTGCGCGAGATCTTGTCGATCTCGTCGATGTAGACGATGCCGCGCTGCGCCTTCTCGACCTCGTAATTGCAGTTCTGAAGCAGCTTCTGGATGATGTTCTCGACGTCCTCGCCGACGTAACCCGCTTCGGTCAGGGTCGTCGCGTCGGCGATCACGAAGGGCACGTTCAGCAGCCGTGCCAGGGTCTGCGCCAGCAGCGTCTTGCCCGAGCCGGTAGGGCCGATCAGCAGGATGTTGCTCTTCGCGAGCTCGACGTCATCCTTGCTGCCCATGTGCTTCAGGCGCTTGTAGTGGTTGTAGACCGCGACCGACAGGATCCGCTTGGCCTTGTCCTGCCCGATGACGTACTGGTCGAGGATCGAGCCGATCTCATGCGGCGTCGGCAGGTCGGAGCGCGTGCCGCTCGAGGCGGTGTCCGCGGTCGTCTCGTCCCGGATGATGTCGTTGCAGAGGTCGATGCACTCGTCGCAGATGAACACCGACGGGCCGGCGATCAGCTTCTTGACTTCATGCTGGCTCTTGCCGCAGAAAGAGCAGTAGAGGAGCTTTTCGCTGGAACCCTTTTTGTCCGACATAAAGGAGTGGGCGGGACCTCGTTATGTAGGCGTCTGCAGATTACGGATGTTCGCCGCGCTTGACAAAAATCTTGTCGACGAGGCCGTAGCTTACGGCATCCTCTCCGGACATGAAGTTGTCGCGGTCCGTGTCCTTCGCGATCTTCTCGACCGGCTGTCCGGTGCGCTCGGCAAGGATCCTGTTCAGGCGCTCGCGCAGATACAGGATCTCCTTGGCATGGATCTCGATGTCCGCCGCCTGGCCCTGCACGCCGCCCAGCGGCTGGTGAATCATGATGCGGGAATTGGGCAGCGTGAATCGCTTGCCCTTCTGCCCGGCCGCGAGCAGGAACGCGCCCATGCTGGCCGCCATGCCGATGCAGATGGTCGAGACGTCCGGCTTGATGAACTGCATGGTGTCGAAGATCGCGAGACCGGCGCTGACCGAACCGCCCGGTGAGTTGATATAGAGCGAGATGTCCTTGTCCGGGTTCTCGGATTCGAGGAACAGGAGCTGCGCCACGACGAGGTTGGCCGTCTGCTCGTTGATCGGCCCGACGATGAACACCACCCGGTCGCGCAGCAGGCGGGAGTAGATGTCGTAGGCGCGCTCGCCGCGGCCGCTCTGCTCGATGACGATGGGCACCATGCCGAGGCCCTGGGGCTCGAGCGCCGTCGCCGTCATGTCCGGTTTGATCATCCTTGCCTCGCCCTCGTCAGCGGCCGGTGTGGCCCATCAATTCGTCGAATGCAACCGTCGTTTCCACGACCTTCGCCCGTTCCATCACCCAGTTCGTCACATTGTCCTCGAGCGCGACCGACTCGAGTTCGCCCAGGCGCTTTCGATCGGACAGGTACCAGTTGATCACTTCCTGCGGGCGCTCGTAGCTCTGCGCCATTTCCTCGACCAGCTTGCGGATCTGGTCGGGCCGCGGCTGCAGCCCGTTCGTGCGCACGACTTCGCCCAGCAGCAGGCCGAGGCGGACGCGGCGCTCGGCCTGGGGCTGGAAGAGGTCCAGGGGGAGCGGCGCGTCCTGCGCCGACATTCCGCGGGACACCAGGTCGTTGCGCGCCCCCTCGGCGAGACGCTGCTTCTCGCCCTCGACGAGCGACTTCGGCACCTCGAACGACGCAGCCGTGAGCAGGCCCGCCATGACGCTGTCCTTGCTGCGCGCGCGCAGCCGCGACGCCACCTCGCGCTCGAGATTGGCCATGATCTCGGATCGCATCTTCTCGAGGTCGCCGTCGGCGATGCCGAGCGACTTCGCGAACTGCGCGTCGATCGGCGGCAGCACGGGTTCCTGCACCTTCTTCAGCGTCACCTCGAACTGCACCGTCTTGCCGGCGAGTTCCTTCGCCGTGTAGTCCCCGGGGAAGGTCAGCGGGAACGTCTTGCCCTCGCCCGGCTTCATGCCGGCGACGGCTGCCTCGAACTCGGGAAGCATCCGGCCCTGCCCCAGGGAAAGCGGAAAGTCCGTGGCCGTGCCGCCATCGAACGGCGTGCCGTCCTGCGTGCCCTTGAAGTCGACGGTGACAACGTCGCCGTCGGCGGCCGCGCGATCGACGTCTTCGTAGGTCGCGCGCTGCTTGCGCATGATCTCGAGAGTGCGGTCGACCTCGGCATCGCCGACCGGGCAGGCGGCGCGCTGGACCTCGACCGCGGACAGGTCGCCGACGGTGATCTCCGGGTAGACCTCGAACGTGGCCGAGAAGGCCAGGTCCTGCGAACCTTCGACAGCCCGCGGCTCGAGCCGCGGCGCGCCCGCCACGCGAAGATTGCCGGCAGTGACCGCCGAACTGAAGGCCTCGCCGACCTTGTCGTTCATCACCTCGGCCTGGACCTGGGCGCCGTAGTTCTGCGCCACCATCTTGAGGGGCACCTTGCCGGGCCGGAAGCCGGGCATCTTCACGGTGCGCGCAAGCTTGGCCAGGCGCGCCTGCACTTCCTTGTCGATCGCCTCGGCCGGTACGGTCAGGTCGATCCGGCGCTCGAGCGCGCCGAGGGATTCCACGGTCTGTTGCATCTTGTCAGGTTCTTTTCGATTGGCCGCCCAATGGTTCTGCAGTGACGTTCTGCACTGAGCGGCGGCAAGGCGTCAAAGTGCTGGTGCGAAGGGGGGGACTCGAACCCCCACGCCGGTGAAGGCGTCAGGA
>Ga0209254_10002406_pt1 | contig 16983 bp, 14 predicted proteins | sample FrelakmetDIP11DI_FD_187148 | JGI IMG/M metagenome (GOLD analysis project Ga0209254, IMG submission 187148) | Freshwater lake sediment microbial communities from the University of Notre Dame, USA, for methane emissions studies - DIP11 DI (SPAdes)... | ecosystem: Environmental > Aquatic >... | reverse complement strand
GCGCTCGGCGGGTACCTGCCGCAGCGGCGCACGCGGGCACCGAAGCTGCAGGTGCCGGGCCTCGATGCGTTTGCGCCGCTGCTCGAGTCGACCGGCGAGCGCGAGATCTCCACCACCATGGCGCTGGTGCGCATCCTGTCCATCCTGGTGAAGGACAAGGTGGTCGGCCCGCACATCGTGCCGATCGTGCCGGACGAGGCGCGCACCTTCGGCATGGAGGGCATGTTCCGCCAGATCGGCATCTATTCCTCGATGGGCCAGCTGTACACGCCGCAGGACGCGGACCAGCTGCTCTATTACCGCGAGGACAGGAAAGGCCAGATCCTCGAGGAAGGCATCAACGAGGGCGGCGCCACCTGCAGCTGGATCGCCGCCGGCACGGCGTACGCCAACCACGGCGTGAGCATGGTGCCGTTCTACATCTACTACTCGATGTTCGGCTTCCAGCGCGTCGGCGACTTCATCTGGGCGGCGGGCGACATGCAGGCGCGCGGCTTCCTGATTGGCGGCACTGCCGGCCGCACCACGCTGGCCGGCGAGGGCCTGCAGCACCAGGACGGCCACAGCCAGCTGCTCGCGACCACCGTGCCGAACTGCGTGGCCTACGACCCGACCTATGCCTACGAGCTCGCGGTGATCGTGCAGGACGGCCTGCGCCGCATGTACGCCGAGCAGGAGAACGTCTTCTACTACGTCACCTGCATGAACGAGAACTATGCCCACCCGGCGATGCCGAAGGGCGTGGAGCAGGGGATCCTCAAGGGCATGTACCTGTTGCACATCGGCGGGCGCGGCAAGGTGCGTGTCAACCTGCTCGGCTCGGGCACGATCCTGCGCGAAGTGCTCGCCGCGGCCGAGCTGCTCGAGAAGGAATTCGGCGTGCCGGCCGACGTGTTCAGCGTCACGAGCTTCTCCGAGCTGCGGCGCGAGGCGCTGGACGCCGAGCACTGGAACCTGTTGCACCCGGGTGAGCCGCGCCGCACGCCGTACGTGCAGCAGTGCCTGGCAGGCCACGCCGGCCCGTTCATCGCCGCGACCGACTACATGCGCACGGTGCCGGACCAGGTCCGCGCCTGGGTGCCGGGCCGCTATCACGTGCTCGGCACCGACGGCTACGGCCGCAGCGATTCGCGCGCCGCCTTGCGCAACTTCTTCGAGGTGGACCGCCGCTGGATCGCGCTCGCGGCGCTCAAGGCCCTCGCCGACGAGGGCCGGCTCGACCTGGCGACGGTGACCAGCGCCATCGAGCGCTTCGGCATCGACCCGGACAAGCCGAATCCGGTCACGGTCTGAGCGGCAGGCGCCATGGCAAACCTGATCGAAGTGCGAGTGCCCGACATCGGCGACTTCAAGGACGTCGAAGTCATCGAGCTCGCAGTGCAGCCAGGCGACGCGGTGGCGGTTGACGCCACGCTGGTCACGCTCGAGACCGAAAAAGCCACGATGGACGTGCCGTCCACGGTGGCGGGTGTGATCCGCGAGCTGAAGGTGCAGCGCGGCAGCCGCGTGTCGCAAGGTGACCTGATCGCGATCGTGGAGGGCGCCACCACCACCACCTCTCCCGCAGAGGCGGGAGAGGTCGGCCATAGGCCGGGTGAGGGTCCAGTTGCGCCGCCGGCAAGTCCCTCTCCGCAACCCTCTCCCGCTCTTGCGGGAGAGGGGGGTAGACCGGTCGATGCGCCGGGGTTCTCGACCGCGCACGCCAGCCCGTCGATCCGGCGTTTTGCGCGCGAGCTGGGCGTGGACCTCGGCCGGGTCCCCGGCAGCGGTACCAAGGGGCGCATTACCGAGCAGGACGTCAAGGCGCACGTCAAGCGACGGCTGACCGAGCTGTCAGCGGTGCCCGGCGCGGCGCTGCCGCGCGTGCCGCCGGTGGACTTCGCGGCGTTCGGCCCGGTCGAGCGCCGCCCGCTGAGCCGCATCCAGAAGATTTCGGGCCCGCGGTTGCACGCGAGCTGGGTCAACGTCCCGCATGTGACGCAGTTCGACGACGCCGACATTACCGAGATGGAAGCCACGCGCGTAAAGCTCAAGGACGAGGCGACGGCGCGCGGCCTCAAGCTGACGCCGCTGGCGTTCGTGATGCGCGCCTGCGTGCAGGCGCTGCAGGCCTTTCCGCTGTTCGGCGCCTCGCTGGACCTGGAGGCCGGCGAGCTGGTGATGAAGCATTACGTGCACGTTGGCTTCGCGGCCGACACGCCCAACGGGCTGGTCGTGCCGGTCGTGCGCGACGCAGACCGCAAGGACGTGTTCGAGTTGGCGCGCGAGCTGGCGACGCTGAGCGAGAAGGCGCGCGCGGGCAAGCTGTCGGCCGCCGAGATGCAGGGCGGCTGTTTCACGATCTCGAGCCTGGGCGGTATCGGTGGCACGGCGTTCACGCCGATCATCAACGCGCCCGAGGTCGCCATCCTCGGCGTATCGCGCGCCACACACCGGCCGGTGTATGAGAACGGCGCGTTCGTGCCGCGGCTGATGTTGCCGCTGTCGCTGTCTTACGATCACCGGGTGATCGACGGCGCCAGCGCGGTGCGGTTCACGACGTTCCTCGCGCAGGCGCTGGCCGACGTGCCGGGACTGCTGCGGGCGATTCCATGAGCGACGCCCGGCAACAGGAGCTGCGCGTGCCGGACCTGGGCACGACGCAGGACGTCACGGTGCTCGAGGTGCTGGTCAAGGCCGGTGCACAGGTCGCCGTGGATGCGCCGCTCGTCACGCTCGAGAGCGACAAGGCCACCATGGACGTGCCGGCGACGGCGGCGGGCACCATCGTCCGCGTGCTGGTCAAGCCCGGTGACAAGGTCGCCACGGGCACCGTGCTGGCGACGCTGGCGCCAGCGGCCACGCGCAACGTCGTGCGTGCGACCGAACCGTACGGCGGCGAACCATACCTCGACACCGTGCCGCTCCGGCCGATGGCGCCCGCGCCAGCAACCGACCATGCAGGCAGTGCCGGGCCGGTCGCATCGACCGCGGTGCCGCCGTCGGCACCGGCCGAGCTGAACCGTCACGATTTCGACCTGGTCGTGTTGGGCGCCGGCCCTGGCGGCTACACCGCTGCGTTCCGCGCCGCCGATCTCGGGCTGAAGGTGGCGCTGGTGGAACGCGACCCGACGCTGGGCGGCGTCTGCCTCAACGTCGGCTGCATCCCGTCCAAGGCGCTGCTGCACGCCGCACGGGTGATCGAGGATGCAAAGGCCATGGCCGGGCACGGCGTCGACTTCGGTCCGCCGCAGGTGGACGCTGCGAAACTGCGCGGCTGGAAGGACTCCGTGGTGGCGCGACTCACCGGCGGGCTCGATTCACTGGCACGGCAGCGCAAGGTTACCGTCATCCACGGCCGCGCAAGGTTTGCGTCGGCGCACGAGCTGCTGGTCGAGCAGGACGGCGGGGCGCGGCGCGTGAGTTTCGGCCAGTGCATCATCGCGGTGGGTTCGGAGTCGGCGCGGCTGCCGGGGCTGCCCGAGGATCCGCGCATCATCGATTCCACGGGGGCGCTGCTGCTCGACCTGCCCGACAGCCTGCTGGTGGTGGGCGGCGGAATCATCGGCCTGGAGATGGCCACCGTGTACGCCGCGCTCGGTGTGCAGGTGAGCGTCGTGGAGCTGACCCCAGGCCTGATGCCGGGCTGCGATCGCGACCTCGTGCGACCGCTCGAGAAACGCATTGCCAGCCGCTACGAACGCATCCTGACCGGCACCAAGGTGACGGGCATCGAAGCCCTGGCCGACGGGTTGCGCGTGAGCTTCGCCGGGGAGCGTGCACCAGACCCGCTGCTGTTCGGCAAGGTGCTGGTCGCCGTCGGGCGCGTGCCGAACGGCGGGCGCATCGACGCCGCGGCTGCCGGGGTCAAGGTCGACGAGCGCGGCTTCATTGCGGTGGATCGCCAGATGCGCACCAGCGCGCCGCATATCTACGCGATCGGCGACGTCGTCGGGCAGCCGATGCTGGCGCACAAGGCGACGCACGAGGGCAAGGTCGCCGCCGAGGCGGCCGCCGGGCTGAAGAGCTTCTTCGACGCGCGCGTAATCCCGTCGGTTGCGTACACGGACCCGGAGGTGGCCTGGGTTGGATTGACCGAGACCGACGCCAAGGCGCGCGGCGTGGCGTACGAGAAGGCGACGTTCCCATGGTCGGCCAGCGGCCGTTCGCTGGCGCTCGGCCGCGACGAGGGCTTCACCAAGCTGCTGTTCGACCCGCAGACGCACCGCGTGCTCGGCGGCGGCATCGTCGGCAGCCACGCCGGCGACCTGATCGCCGAGGTCGCGCTCGCGATCGAGATGGGCGCCGATGCCGCGGATCTCGCGCTCACCATCCATCCGCACCCGACGCTCTCGGAAACGGTCGCGTTTGCCGCCGAGGCGTTCGAGGGGACGCTGACCGACCTGTATGTGCCGAGGAAGAAGGGGACAGGGGATAGGGGATAGGGGATAGGGGATAGTGAAGAGGGGGACGGCACGACTGCTGCGCTGGGTGGGGCTGCTCGAGGCGGGCCGACGCGCGGAATTGCGCTGGCGCATCGGGCAGTCGCGAGCGCTGCCGGACGCGGTGATCCTGGGTGCGCAAAAGAGCGGCACCAGTTCGCTGCACAACTACCTCGTGCAGCACACGGGCGTGATCGCGCCGCTGCGCAAGGAAGTGCATTACTTCGACAACGCCTGGGAGCGCGGCGAGGCCTGGTACCGCGCGCATTTCGGGCCGCTCGGCGCCCCCGGCCTGAACCTCGACAGCAGCCCGTACTACCTGTTCCATCCCGCGGTACCGCAGCGCCTGCACGACCTCCTGCCCGAGGCGAAGTTGATTGTGCTGCTGCGCGATCCGGTGCGTCGTGCTTACTCGCACTACTGGCACGAACGGGACAAGGGTCGCGAGACGCTGGGCTTCGAGGACGCCATTGCCGCCGAGCCGGAACGACTCGGCGACTCGCATCAGCAGCTGGCGGCCGGCACGCTGCAGCGCAGCCACGCGCACCAGCATTTCAGCTACCTGGCACGCGGCCGGTACGCGGAGCAACTCGAGCGCTGGTTCACGCTGTTCCCGCGCGAGCAGCTGCTGGCGCTGCGCTTCGAGGACCTCGCCCGCGAGCCGCTGGTCGCATTGAATCAGACGCTCGACTTCCTCGGCCTGCCGCCGGCCACTGCGGTGAGCCTCGAGGCGCGCAACACGCGCCAGTACCCGCCGCTGGCGGAGTCGACTGCAGCGCGACTGCGCGCGGAGTTCGCGCCGCACAATCGGCGCCTCGAGCAACTGCTGGGCCGGTCGTTCGGCTGGTAGCTTGCGGTTGCGCGTTCAGACGGGGGCCGTGCGTGACAAGCGGCGCAGGGACTCGAGATAGGCGGCCTCGTCCGGCGGGCGGCCGGTGCGCTGGGCGTGCCACAGTGCCTCGCCGAGCTTGTCGAGCATCTGGTGCTCGGCCTCGTGCGCGTCACCGAGGCGCCGTGCCAGTTCGCGATGCACGGCGGCGATGCCGGGCGGCCGGTCGGTCGCGACCTGCTCGCGAATCGCCAGGTGCAGCCCCAGGTGCAGGAACGGGTTCGACTGCCCGGACTCCGGCTGGTAGTCGCGCGCCAGTGCCAGCGCTTCGTCCTCGAGCAGTGCGTGGTATTCGGGGTGTTGCTCGATCAGGGTGACCAGCTGGAACTCGAGCGGCTCGAGCGGCGCGCCGGTGCAGCGCTTGCGCCACGCCTCGAGGTAGTGGCGGCGCAGCCCGCTGCGATCCTGGTCGTGGAAAAAGGGCATGGCGTCAGCGCTTGTCGCGATACTCGCAGAGATCGGCGATTGGGCAGGCCGGGCAGTCGGGCGCGCGGGCCTTGCACACGTAGCGCCCGTGCAGGATCAGCCAGTGGTGCGCGTCCTGCAGGAACTCCTGCGGTACGCGTTTCAGCAGTGCGTCCTCGACCGCGCGCACCGTCTTGCCTGGTGCGAGTCCGGTGCGGTTGGCGACGCGGAAGATGTGCGTGTCCACGGCCATGGTCGGTTGGCCGAACGCGGTGTTCAGGATCACGTTGGCGGTCTTGCGGCCAACGCCGGGCAGCGCCTCGAGGCTCTCGCGGTCCGCAGGCACCGTGCCGCCGTGTTGCTCGAGCAGGATGCAGCAGGTGGCGATGATGTTGCGCGCCTTGCCCCGGTACAGGCCGATCGAGCGCACGTATTCCGCAAGGCCTTCGACGCCGAGGTCGAGGATGGCGCGCGGCGTGTTGGCCACCGGGAACAGGCGGCGAGTGGCCTGGTTCACGCTCTTGTCGGTCGCCTGGGCCGAGAGGATCACGGCCACCAGTAGCTCGAGCGGCGTCGCATACTCCAGTTCAGTCGCCGGGTGCGGATTGAGCGCCCGCAGCCGCTCGAACAGCGCCCGGCGCTGCGACGCGTTCATGGCCGGGCCTGCGCAGTCGCCGCAGCCGGTGCGGCTGCCGACTTGCGAGCCGCCCGGCGCGCATTGCCTGCCGCGAGCATCAGACCGAGCAGCACGAACGCACCCGGTGGCAGCAGCGCGATCAGCAGCCCGTGCGCTGCGGGGAACACCTGCCAGCCCGTGGCCGCGAAACGCCCGCCGAACAGCAGGTCGAGGCCGGCGCCGAGACTGCCGCGACCGAGCAGTTCGCGCCCGGCGCCGAGTGCCAGCAGCACCAGCAGGAACCCGAGGCCCATGGCCAGCCCGTCGAGCAGCGCACGCGGCAGCGGTTCGCGTGCGGCGAACGACTCGGCGCGGGCCAGCACCAGGCAGTTGGTGACGATCAGCGGCAGGAAGATCCCGAGGCTGGCGTGCAGCCCGGGCCACCAGGCCTCCATGGCGATCTCGACCGACGTCACGGCGGCGGCGATCACCAGTACGAACACGGCAAGCCGGACTTCGCGTGGCAGGTGCGGGCCGGCCAGCGCGGCGAGCGCGTTGCTCACCAGCAGCACGGCCAGCGTGGCGAGGCCGAGCCCGAGCGCACTCGCGACCGACGTGCTCACCGCCAGCAGCGGGCACAGGCCCAGCAGCTGTACCAGGCCGGGGTTCCGGTCGACCAGTCCGTTCCTCAGGATGCCGCGCGCGTCCATGGCGGTATTTTACGGGGTCGCCGGCGTGCCGGTGGCAGCCGGTGCCGCAAACAGTTCGTCGCGATTCCTTGCGTACCACGTCAGCGCGTCGCGCACGGCGCGCACGACGGCGCGTGGCGTGACCGTGGCGCCAGTGAACTGATCGAAGTCGCCGCCGTCCTTGCGCACCTGCCAGCGGCCGGGCGGCGGCTGGCCGAGCGAGCGGCCATCGAAGCCGTGGATCCAGTCCGAACGAGGCTCCTCGATGAAATCGCCGAGGCCCGGCGTTTCCCGGTGGTCCAGCACCCGCACCCCGAGGACGCGGCCCTGCACGTCGATCGCGATCAGCAGGTGGATGGCGCCGGAGTAACCGTCGGGAGCCACTGCATTGAGCAACGCAGCCACGGGTTCGCCGCCGCGCCGGACCCGGTGCGCCGTGAGAGGCTCGTCGGTGCCCAGCAGTTCCGGATCGCGTACCTGGATCACGTCCTGCAACGGATCGTTGTCGTAGTCGACATCGCCGAGCACCGCGGTGAGCTGCGCGAGCAGTTGCGCTCGGCGGCTGGCCTCGATTTGCGGTTCGGCACGGTCGTGGACCAGCGCAACCATCCCGACGGCCGCGATCGCCGCGATCGCGAGCGCCGCGGCAGCGATGACCACGCGCCGCAGGGCGGATGATTCAGCGGGGCTCGCCATGGATCCTCGGCACGGTGTAGCGGTCGATGAGCGGCACCGCCAGGTTCATCAGCAGCACGGCGAACGCCACGCCGTCCGGGAAGCCGCCCCAGCTGCGGATGATCCAGGTGAGCAGGCCGATGCCGGCGCCAAACACCAGCCGCCCGCGGTCGCTGGTAGCCGCGGACACCGGGTCGGTGGCGATGAAAAACGCGCCGAGCATCGCGGCCCCGGACGCGAGGTGGAAGGCCGCGCCCGAATGTGCTCCGGGATCCAACAGGTGCGCGAGTGCCGCGGGGACAGCTAGCCCGACCAGCACGGCGACGGGAATGTGCCAGCGGATCACCCGTCGGGCGAGCAGGTACAGGCCGCCGGCCAGCGCCGCGAGGTTGACCCATTCCCCGCCGCTGGCACCGACGCGGCCGAACGCCGGCCCCGCCAGGATTTCCTGCATGGTGTAGCTCTCGCGCAGTCCAGTGCGCAGCGTGTCGAGCGCGGTGGCACCGGTGATCGCATCCCAACCTGCACCGGGCGCCGGCCATAGCGTCATTTCGAGCGGGAACGACACCAGCAGCACCGCATAGCCGACCATCGCCGGGTTGAATGGATTCTGGCCGAGGCCGCCATAGGCGTGCTTGGCCAGCAGCACGGCGACGGCGGTGCCAAAGGCGAGCAGCCACCACGGCAGGCCGGGTGGCACCGCCAGCGCCAGCAGCGCTGCCGTAACGAGCACGCTGCCATCACGCAGCGCGGGCTTCGCGGCACGCCCGCGCAGGCGCAGCGCCAGTGCTTCGCATGCCAGCGCCGTGAGGGCAGCGACGACCAGCAGCGCCAATGGCATCGGGCCATGCAGGTACACGAGGACCGCCAGCACGGGCGCCAGGGCCAGCAAGACCTGGAACATGACGCGCGGCACCGTGAACCCGGCGAAGACGTATGGCGGTGAAGGAGCGGCTGGCGGCATGGTTCAGCTCTCCCCCGGGTCCTGGCCCCGGGCGTGGCTGCGCGCCGCGTCGAAGGCACGGCGCTCGGCCTCCGCCTGTTCGGCCAGCCGGCGCTGGTGCCGCTCGAAGCGCACCCTGGCGTCCGCCGCGCGGCGTCGCTCCTGCTCGTGCAGGTGCCGACGCGTGCGCGCCGCGCGGAACCGTGCCGTGAGCGGGATCGCGCTCGGGCACACGTAGTCGCAGCAGCCGCACTCGATGCAGGCGTCGAGCCCGAAGCGATCCTGGCCCGACCGGTCGTCGGCTCGCGCCGCCACGTGCAGCTGCTGCGGCAGGAGGCCCACCGGGCATGCGACAGCGCAGTCGCCGCAGCGTATGCACGGCAGTTCGGGGCTGCGCGGCGACAGGTCGTCCCCGGTCGCTACCAGCACGCAGTTGAGGCCCTTCGTCAGTGGCACGGCGTCGCCTGCGAGCGCGCGACCGGTCAGGCTGCCGCCGGCGATCAGGCTGATCGACGCATCCACGCGGCCGCCGCAGGCGGCAATCAGCGCGGCGACCGGCGTGCCAATGCAAGCCTCGACATTGGCTGGTTGCCGCACGCCGCTGCCGGTCACCGTGACGATGCGGCTGACGAGTGGCATGCCGTCGCGCACGCAGGAGGATACGGCGGCCGCGGTGCCCACGTTCTGGCAGACCACGCCGATGTCGGGTGGCAGCCCACCGCGCGGCACCTCGCGGCCGGTGACCGCGGCGATCAGCAGTGCTTCTGCGCCGAGCGGAAACACGGCCGGCAGCGTCAACAGTTCCAGGCCCGCAGCAGGTGCGGCCGCCAGCGCAGCTTCGAGTGCAGCGATGGCCGCGGGCTTGTCGTCCTCGACGGCGATGGTGCAGCGCGCGGCCCCGCAGGCGGCGAGCATGATCTGCGCACCGAGCACCACGTCCTTGGCGCGCTGGCGCATCAACGCATCGTCGCAACAGATCCACGGCTCGCACTCGGCGCCGTTCAGCACCAGCCAGTCCACGCCGGCCGACCGTGCCAGTGCGAGCTTGGCGGCAGTGGGGAAGGCCGCTCCGCCGAGCCCGGCGATCCCGGCGGCGGCAATGCGCTCAAGCAGTGCCTCGGCAGTGAGCGAGCGCCAGTCGCAAGTGCCGAGCCCGGGTTCACGGTCGTCGCGGCCATCACTTTCGATGACGACGCAGTCCCCCACGCCACCGGGCACCGCAAGCCTCGCCAGCTCGCGGACTGCGCCCGACACAGGGGAGTGCAGGTCCGCGGCGGCACCGCCGCCCGCCGCGATACGCGTCCCGACGCGCACGGTGTCACCCGGCTGCACCAGCGGCGTGGCTGCTTCGCCCGACCCCTGGTCGAGCGCGAGTATCGCAATTGCCGGGGCGGGCAGCACGTGCAACGGCTGCTCGAACGGCCGTGTCTTGCAGGCCTCGAGCCGCAGTCCGCCGCGCATGACTGCAGGGCGGCTCATGCTGCCTCACTCGCCGCCGGGCCCGCAGGCGCGACCGCTGCGAGCGGTACCATCCCGATGCAGTCGACAGGGCAGGGCGGCAGGCACAGTTCGCATCCGGTGCATTGCATCTCGATCACCGTGTGCATGAATCGCGGCGCGCCGACGATCGCGTCCACCGGGCAGGCCGGCAGGCACAGCGCGCAGCCGATGCAGCGGTCCTCGTCGATCCGCGCGACGAGGGGCGGCCTGGTCGGCCCGTACTGCGGATCCACCGGGCGCGGCATGCGACCGAGCAGCTCCGCCAGCGCCCGCACAGTCGCCTCGCCGCCTGGCGGGCAGCGATCGATGTCCGCCTCGCCGCTGGCGATCGCTGCCGCGTACGGCCGGCAGCCCGGATAACGGCACTGGGCACATTGGGTCTGCGGCAACAGCGCGTCGATGCGTTCCACGAGCGAATCGGCGTCGGTGCGCAACCGTGAGGCGACGAGACCGAGCGCCGCACCGAGCAGCGCGGCGAGTCCCGCCGCCAGGCCAAGCGCTGGCAGCAAGGTCCCGTCGCTCATCGAGCGACGAGACCGCCGAAGCCCATGAACGCCAGCGCCATCAAGCCCGCGGTGACCAGCGCCAGCGGCGTGCCGCGGAATGCGGCCGGTGCATCGGCCGTCTCGAGGCGCTCGCGCAGCCCGGCGAACGCGAGCAGCGCGAGGCCGAACCCGGCGCCGGCGGCTGCACCGTACACCAGCGACTCGACGAAGCCGTGCTGGCGCTCGAGGTTGAGCAGCGCAACCCCCAGCACCGCGCAATTGGTGGTGATCAGCGGCAGGAATACGCCGAGCAGCTCGTGCAGCAGCGGGCTCGAGGCACGCACCAGCATCTCGGTTGCTTGGACTACCGCGGCGATCAGCAGGATGAATACCAGCGTGCGCAGGTAGCCGAGGCCCAGCGGCTCGAGCAGCCAGTGCCACGCCGCATAGCTCGCGCCCGACGCGAGCGTGAGCACGAACAGGGTGGCGAGCGCCATGCCGGCGGCTGCCTCGAACCGCCGGCTCACCCCCACGAACGGACACAGTCCGAGGAACTGCGTCAGCACGAAGTTGTTGACGAGGCTCGCGCCGAGTGCCAGCAGGAGCAGGTCCGACATGGCGGATAGCGGATAGCGGATAGCGGATGGGTGAGAGGCTACTTCACTTTCATGCCCGGTGCCGCGCCGGTGTCGGGCGAGAGCAGGAAGATGTCGGCTCCGCCCGGGCCCGCGGCGAGCACCATGCCCTCGGACGTGCCGAAGCGCATCTTGCGCGGCGCGAGATTGGCGACCACCACGGTGAGCCGGCCCACGAGCTGCTCGGGCTGGTATGCCTGGCGGATGCCGGCGAACACGGTACGGCGCTCGGTGCCGAGGTCCACCACCAGGCGCAACAGCTTGTCGGCGCCCTCGACCGGCGCCGCCTCGACGATGCGTGCGATGCGCAGGTCGACTTTCGCGAAGTCGTCGATCGTGATTGGCCCCGGGGGCTGTTCACTGCCTGCAGCAGCCGTGGCCGGTCTTGGGGCCGCGCCCGCTGCCGTGGCAGCGACCGGTGCCGCCGCCGCGGTGGGTGTGCCGGCCGGCTTGAGCCCTTCCGCAGCGGCGCCAAGCAGTGCCTTGGTCGCAGCAGGATCCACGCGCGTGGCCAGCGGCACGTACGGACCGATGACACGACCGAGCAACGGTTGCGCCACGTCGGCCCAGCCCTGTGCCGGCAAGCCCAGGAAGCGCTCGGCGCCGGCCGCGAGCTGCGGCACGATCGGCTTGAGATAGAGCACGAGCAGGCGGAACAGGTTGATGCCCTGCGTGCATACCGCTTGCACCTCGGCGGCACGGGCCGGATCCTTGGCCATCAGCCAGGGCTTGCGCTGGTCGATGTACAGGTTGGCGCGGTCGGCGAGCAGCATCACCTCGCGCACGACGCGTGCGAAGTCGCGGGCCTCGTAGGCCTCGGCGATACTTCCTGCGGCGACGACAAACGATGCCTGCAGCTCCGGCTCCGGCAGCGCGTCGGCGAGCCGGCCGCCCGGCGCACGGGCAATGAACCCGGCGCAGCGGCTCGCGATGTTGACGAGCTTGCCGACCAGGTCGGAATTCACCTTGCTCGCGAAGTCGTCGAGGCTGAGGTCAAGGTCGTCGACGCCGGGCCCGAGTCGCGACGCGTAGAAATACCGCAGGTACTCCGCCGGCAGGTGGTCGAGCCAGGTGCGCGCAGTGATGTACGTGCCGCGCGACTTCGACATCTTCTGGCCGTTCACGGTGAGGAAGCCGTGCACGAACACGTTGCTGGGCGGGCGGTAGCCCGCGCCGTGCAGCACCGCCGGCCAGAACAGGGTGTGAAAGTAGACGATGTCCTTGCCGATGAAGTGGTAGACCTCGGCGTCGCTGCCGGGCTGCCAGTAGGCGTCGAAGTCGCGGCCCTCGCGCCGGCAATACTGCAGCAGGCTGCCGAGGTAGCCAATCGGCGCGTCGAGCCAGACGTAGAAGAACTTGCCCGTCTCGCCGGGGATCTCGAAGCCGAAATAGGGCGCGTCGCGCGAGATGTCCCAGTCGCGCAGCCCGGCGCTGAACCACTCGTCGAGCTTGGCCGCGACCGCCGGTTGCAGGCGGCCCGCGCCGGTCCACTCGCGCAGCATCGGCTCGAAGTCGCCGAGCTTGAAGAACAGGTGCTCGGAGTCGCGCGTCACCGGCGGCGTGCCGCTCACCACCGACACCGGGTTGACGAGATCCGCGGGCGTGTAGGTCGCGCCGCACGACTCGCAGCTGTCGCCGTACTGGTCGGCCGTGCCGCAACGGGGGCAGGTGCCGCGCACGTAGCGGTCGGGCAGGAACATCTGCGCCTGCGCGTCGTAGGCCTGGCGGATGGTCTCGCGGCGAATGTGGCCGCCGTCGAGCAGCCGCCGGTAGATGCTCTCCGTCACCTCGCGATTCTCGGCCGAGTGCGTGGTGTGGAAGTTGTCGAGCGAGATGTCGAAGTCGGCATAGTCGCGCCGCTGCTCGGCGCCGTAGCGCTCGACCAGGGTCTCGGGCGTGATGCCTTCCTGGCGCGCCTTGAGCATGATCGGAGTGCCATGCGCATCGCTCGCGCAGACGTAGACGCAGTCGTGGCCGCGCAGGCGCTGGAACCGCACCCAGATGTCGGTCTGCACGGTCTCGACCATGTGGCCGAGGTGCAGGGAGCCGTTCGCGTACGGCAGCGCGCTCGTGACGAGGATCGTGCGGCGGGGAGTCGGGCTCATGGGGCGGGTGCGTCGGGCAGGGCGGGCAATTATGCCACGCCGGGCGCGACTGCCCCGCGAACGCTGCGCCGCGGCGGGCGGCGGGACCTCAGCCCATGTCCTTCAGCTGCTCGAAGCGCTGCTTATTGTTGCACTTCTCGTAGGCCGATTGCCCGGTGATGACTCCCTTGTCGAGGAGTTCCTGGATCGCCGAGTCCATGATCCGCATGCCGAACTGTGCGCCGCTCTGCATGGTGTTCTCGAGCTGGTCGAGCTTGCCCTGGCGAATCAGGTTCGACACCGCGGGCGTGTTGACCAGGATCTCGAGCGCCGCGACCCGACCACGCTTGTCGGCACGCTGGATCAACTGCTGCGAGATCACGCCGCGCAGCGAGGTCGACAGCATCGTGCGCACGTGCGACTGCTTGTCGGCCGGGAACGCATTGACGATGCGGTCGACCGTGGCGGCGGCACCGTTGGTGTGCAGCGTGCCCATCACCAGGATGCCCATCTCGGCCGCGGTGACCGCGATGCTCATGGTCTCCAGGTCGCGCAACTCGCCGACCAGCACCACATCCGGGTCCTCGCGCAGAGCCGAGTGCAGCGCCTCGGCAAAGCCGGGGCTGTGGATGCCCACCTCGCGCTGGCTGACGAGGCAGTTGCGGCGCGGGTGCACGAACTCGATCGGGTCCTCGATGGTCAGGATGTGGCCCTTCACCCGCAGGTTGATGTCGTCGATCATCGCTGCGAGCGTGGTGGACTTGCCGGAGCCGGTCTTGCCGGTGACCAGGATCAAGCCGTTGTTGGCGCGGCACAGGCTGCGCACCGACTCCGGCATGTTGAGCTGGTCGAGGCTGAGCGCCTTGGACGGGATGGCGCGGAACACGCCGCCGAGGCCGCCGATGTGGCGGAACACGTTGACGCGGAAGCGCGACACGCCCGGGATGTGGTACGCGAAATCGGCGCCGTCCTTCTCCTCGAGCCTTGCCAGCGCCTGGCGGGACATGATCTCGGTGAGCGACTCGCGAACCTCGTCCTGGGTCAACGGCTCGTCGCGCAGCGGCTGCAGGTCGCCGTAGACGCGGATGCGCGGCGGGTCGCCCGCGACGAAGTGCAGGTCCGAGCCGCTCTTCGCCAGCACGTCCGTGAGGTACGCGTCGATGCGCCGTGGTACGTACTGCACGGTCTCCGCGGCGGCGATCTGGCTGCCCTCGGTGCTCATTGCCCCAGCCCCTGCGTGACATCGGCCTTGAGGATGGCGGTGCCGTCGGGCACGAAGCGCGTGAACGGCCGCTTGTCCACCGCGTAGTTGAAGGCGTCCTCCGGGTCGACCTCCCTGGCTGCGATCGCTGCCAGCAGCGCCTGGTCCAGCGTCTGCATGTCCGCGTCCTTGCCGGTCTGCAGCTGGCTCGGGAGCATGTGCGTCTGGTCGGTCATGATCAGCTTGCCGATGGCACGGTTCATCACCATTACCTCGCACACTGCGCGACGGCCGCGCAGGTCCGGGGTGCGCACCAGCACCTGCGTCACGACGCCGATCAGGCTCTGCGACAGGAAGCTCTTGGTCTGCTCGCGTTCCTCCGCGGGCAGCGCGTCCACCATTCGGTCGATGGTCTTCACGGCGCTCGTAGTGTGCAGCGTGCCGAGCACGAGGTGGCCGGTTTCGGCGGCGGTCATGGCCCAGCGCACCGTGTCGGCATCACGCAGTTCGCCGACCAGGATCACGTCCGGGTCCTCGCGCATTGCGGCGCGCACCCCTTCGGCGAACGAGGGCAGGTGGGTGTGCAGCTCGCGCTGGATCACCTGCGATTTCTTGCTGCGGTGCACGAACTCGATCGGGTCCTCGAGGCTGATGATGTTGAGCCGCCGCGTGCGATTCAGGTGATCGATCATCGCGGCGAGCGTGGTGGACTTGCCGGTGCCAGTCGAGCCGGTGACCAGCACCATGCCCTGGTGGTAGTCGCAGAACCTGCGCACGATCGGCGGCAGGCTGAGCGACTCCAGCGTCGGCACGTCGGTCGGGATGGTGCGGAACACCGCGCCCACGCCGGTGTCCTTGCGGAACAGGTTGACGCGGAAGCGTGCGCCGTTCTCGGCGACGTACGAGAAGTCGATGTCGTGGCCCTGGCGGAACTGCTCCTGCTGCCCGGGGCTCAGGACTTCGGTGACGTAGCTCTCGAGCTCGGCGTCGCCGAGGTTGCGGAACTTGATCGGCAGCAGGTCGCCGTTCATGCGCAGCATGGGCGGCACGCCCACGGCGAGGTGCACGTCGGAGCAACCTTGTGCGGCGCCAAGCTTCAGGAAGGCGTCGATGCGTGCCATGGCGACCTCAGAGGTATTTCTCCAGCGCGGAGCGCAGCTCGTCCATGCTCTGGAAGCGGCGCGCCTTGTCGACCGCCATGGCCTTCATGACGATTTCCGAGAGGCCGGGCGGGATCGTGGCGTTGAGCTCGATCGGCGACTTCGCCTTGCCCTGCACGTGCTGGTACATCACGGCCATGTGGTCGCCGCGGTGGTAGGGCGGTTCGCCGGTGAGCATCTCGTAGAGGATCACGCCGAGGCTGTAGATGTCGGCGCGCTCGTCCACCTTCTTGCCGAGGATCTGCTCCGGCGCCATGTACTTCGGCGAGCCGATCACGTAGCCGGTCTTGGTGAGCTGGGTGTCGCCCTGGTGCTGCGCGGCCGCCACGCCGAAGTCCACGATCTTCACCAGCCCGGTCTCGTCGATCAGCACGTTGGCGGGCTTCAGGTCGCGATGGATGATGCCCGACTGGTGCGCCACGGACATGCCGGTGGCGATGTCGGTCGCGAAGCGCACGGCCTTGGCGAGCGGCAGCGGCTTCTCGTTGACCTCGTTGCCGAGCGTGTGCGACGGGAAGTACTCCATCGAGATCGCGTAGTTGCCGCGGATGTACAGGAAATCGTAGATGCGGATGACGTTGTGGTGGGTGATCTTGCGCGAATAGCGCAGCTCGTGCACGAACCGCTTCATCATCTCCTCGTCCTGGGAGACGTTGGGGTTGAGGAACTTGAGCACCAGTTGCTCGTCCACCACCGTGTCCTCCATCAGCAGCACGGTGCCGAAGGCGCCCTTGCCGATCTTCTTCACGAACTTGTAGCGACCCTCCAGCACCTCGCCCACCTTGAGCGTCGAGACGTCGAGCCGCGCCTGTTCGCGCGACTGGCGCATCATGCCCTCGATGTCGGCGCGCTCCACCAGCAGCGTGCGTGCCGGCTCGGCGTGCCGCCCCACCTCCTCGCGCACCGCGACTGCACCGCTCGAGAAACGGCTGTCGAGGTCGCCGACCGCCCGCAGCGCGGCATGGCTCACGGTCGGGTCGGCGCCGGTCCCGCCGAGCGACTCGAGACGCGCGCGCACGGCGTCCATCGTGCGGTCGTCCACCAGCCGGGTCAGGGCGGTGATCGCCTCGAGGCGCACCTCCTTGCGGGTGTGCTCGAGCAGCGGCAGCAGGCGCGTGACGTGCGTCGAATCGCCGAGCTTGCCGATCGCGCGCAGCACGGTGGGCAATGAGCGCTCGTCGCCCGCCTCCAGCATGTCGAGCAGGGCGGGCAGGGCGCGCCGGCTGCCGATCTCGGCGAGCGCGTCGACGGCGCGCTCGCGCACCCACCAGTCGGAATCG
>Ga0209254_10002405_pt1 | contig 16986 bp, 30 predicted proteins | sample FrelakmetDIP11DI_FD_187148 | JGI IMG/M metagenome (GOLD analysis project Ga0209254, IMG submission 187148) | Freshwater lake sediment microbial communities from the University of Notre Dame, USA, for methane emissions studies - DIP11 DI (SPAdes)... | ecosystem: Environmental > Aquatic >... | reverse complement strand
CGATTGCGTTGGAGAAGGAGTTGCGGTTTGCGATCCGGGAGGGCGGACGGACCGTGGGAGCGGGCGTCGTGAGCGATGTCCTCGAGTAAAAAGAGAAGGGGTTAAACATGACGACTCAAAAGATTCGAGTGTGCCTGAAATCGTATGATCATCGACTGCTGGATAAGTCAGCAGCCGAGATCGTCGAAACCGTTCGGCGGACCGGAGCGAGCGTAGCGGGTCCCATCCCCCTTCCTATCAGGATCAACAAATTCTGTGTGCTCCGATCGCCTCACGTCGACAAGAAATCGAGAGAACAGTTCGAAATCCGGACGCACAAACGCCTGCTCGACATTCTGGAACCCACCCAGCAAACGGTGGACGCGCTCATGAAGCTCGATCTGGCCGCTGGAATTGATGTGGAGATTAAACTCTAACGGCATCATTCCCCTGACGAAGGGAAGAGAGACCTGTGGGACGGTAGACTATGAAGAAGACACTTGGGATCATCGGAAGAAAGGTCGGAATGACTCAGATCTTCCTTGAGGATGGTTCTGCTGTTCCGGCGACGGTGATCGAGGCAGGACCTTGCAAGGTGGTCCAGAAGAAGACTAAGGAGAAGGACGGGTATGATGCCCTTCAGCTTGGATTCCTTCCCAAGAATGAAAAGCGGGTGAATAAACCTCTGTCTGGACACTTCAAGAAGGCGGGAACGGGATCCTTCACTCTCCTGAGAGAGTTCCGAATGGAGGATGTCGGAGGATATGAATTGGGTCAAGAGGTCACCCTGAATCTCTTTAAACCTGGGGATGTCGTGGACGTGACGGGGCTCAGCAAAGGAAGGGGATTTGCAGGGGTCATCAAGCGTCACGGGTTTCACGGTTTTCCTGCCTCTCGTGGGACCCACGAGTACTTTCGACACGGAGGAGCGATAGGGATGCATTCCTATCCTGCCCGTGTTTTTAAAGGGATGAAAATGCCAGGGCATTACGGAAATGAAAGGGTGACCGTTCAGAATATCCGAGTGATCGATGTCAAAGAAGACCAGAACCTGATTCTGCTCCAAGGTGGAATTCCAGGAGCACGACGTGGGTTCGTTTTTATCCGTAGCGCGACCAAGCAGAAGAAATCGGCTGTCTCACCGGCCTAAGAGAGGAATGAGACACAATGGCTACATTAGCCGTCTATGACATTGCAAATCAAAAAGTGAGTGACCTGGAAGTGGACGAACGGGTCTTTGGTGTGGAGATTAAACCAGCCCTTTTTTATGACGCTGTCCGCCATGATCTGGCTACTCAGCGGAAGGGCACTGCGGCGACAAAGAATAGGACCCTTGTCCGAGGAGGAGGCGCGAAGCCGTGGAAGCAGAAAGGAACGGGTCGGGCTCGTGCGGGGACTCGACGCTCGCCACTCTGGAGAGGAGGGGGTACGATCTTTGGCCCCATGCCGAGAAGTTACGGTTTTCCCCTTCCCAAGAAAGTCAAGAAAGCAGCCCTTCGAGCTGCACTGTCACTGAAGCGTCAGGAAGGGAAGTTGATTGTGCTCGACAGCTTTCCACTGGAGGGGTTCAAGACCCAGAAAGTCCTTGAGGTGTTGAAGAAATTCAAGGTCGAAAACGCACTCATTGTGACGGATGAAAAGAATCCATTGTTGGAACGGTCGGCCCGAAACATCCCTGGCCTTCAAGTCCTCCGTCACATCGGACTCAATGTCTATGACATTCTGAATCACGAGCACTTGATCCTGCTGAAACCGGCCGTTCAAAGGATCCAAGGGGTGTCTGCATCATGAAAGAAGCACAGAAGATTGTCCGTAGGCCACTCGTCACTGAGAAAAGCACTCGCCAGAAAGAGGAAGGCCGTCAGTATGCTTTCGAAGTGGACCCGAATGCCAATAAGATCGAGATTCAGAGAGCGGTGGAACAGCTTTTCAAGGTGACCGTCGTGCAGGTGCGCACGGCCAACGTGTTAGGAAAGCTCAAGCGTCTGGGCCGAAGGTACGGGAAGAGGCCGGATTGGAAGAGGGCGATTGTGACCCTGAAGGAAGGGGATCGAATCGATTTCTTTGAAGGAGCCTAAAGCAATAAAATAAATGGAGTGATGGAGTAGTGGAGTAAAGGAGTAATGGAATCATGAGGTTCCGAAAGATTTATCAGGCCAACTCTTTTTATTCGACAATACTCCAATACTCCATTACTCCATCGGTAATTTAGCGGGGTAAGCGATGGGTATTAAGAAATTCAGACCGACGTCTCCGGGAATTCGGCACAAGACCGTTCACACTTTTGAGGAAGTGACCTCCTCAAAGCCCTCAAAACGCCTTGTGGTCCCGCTGAAGAAGACCGGGGGAAGAAACAGCTACGGCCGAATCACCGCGTGGCATAGAGGACAAGGTCACAAACGGATGTACCGGATGATCGACTTTAGACGGGACAAGAAGGAGATCCCCGCGAAGGTGGCATCGATTGAGTACGATCCGAACCGGTCCGCAAGGATTGCATTGGTTCACTATGCCGATGGAGAGAAACGCTACATTCTCGCTCCCTCCGAATTACGGGTGGGAGATGCCGTGATTTCAAGCCTCACGGCAGACATCAAGCCTGGAAATGCGCTCCCTCTAAGAAATATTCCTGCGGGGACATTGATTCACAACATCGAACTGAAGATAGGTAGGGGAGGGCAGCTTGCTCGAACCGCAGGATCGTATGGCCAACTTGTGGCGAAGGAGGGGCAATACGCCCACATCAGGTTGCCCTCTGGGGAAGTCCGTCTCGTCCATCAGGATTGCTATGCGACCATCGGCCAGGTGAGCAATCTCGAACATGAGAATGTCACCATCGGAAAGGCAGGCAAGAATCGATGGTTAGGCTGGAGACCGGTCGTTCGAGGCGTGGCCATGAACCCCGTCGACCATCCGCTGGGGGGGGGTGAGGGAAAGAGCTCAGGGGGAAGACATCCCTGCACTCCCTGGGGGGTTCCGGAAAAAAAGACACGAAAGAATAAACGAACGGATCGTTACATTCTGAAGAGGAGAGATTGATGGCCCGATCGATAAAAAAAGGACCTTTCGTCGATACCCATGTGATGGAAAAGGTGCTTGAGGCCCTGAGGACGAAGGAAAGCAAGGTGATCAAGACGTGGTCCAGAAGGTCAACCGTTGTACCCGACATGGTCGGGTTGACATTTGCGGTCCACAACGGAAAGAGATTTATTCCGGTCTATGTTACAGAGGAAATGGTAGGGCACAAGCTCGGAGAGTTCTCTCCCACTCGGACCTTCCACGGTCATTCTGGAGATCGAAAGACAAAGATTAAAGCGAAGCCAGCGGCATAAGGAATCGAGGAGAACATGGAAGTCAGGGCGAAATTGAAATTTGCACGGATTGGCCCCCGGAAAGCTCAATTGGTGGCCGATCTGATTCGGGGAAAGGGATCAGAAGAGGCTCTGAGTGTCCTCATGTTTACAAAGAAGAGTGCAGCCAAGACCATCAGCAAGTTACTGAAATCGGCGATTGCGAACGCCGGTCAAAATAAGACGATCGATGTCGACCGCCTTTATGTCAAGAAGATCACGGTGGACCAAGGACCGACGATGAAGCGATTCATGCCGCGGGCTCTTGGCCGTGCCACGACGATCCGGAAGAGAAGCAGCCACATTCTCATCGTCCTGGATGAGAAATAAGGGAGGAGAGACCTTGGGACAGAAAGTGCATCCGATTAGTTTTCGATTGGGTTATATCAAGACCTGGGATTCTCGGTGGTATGCGGGTAAGGATTATCCCAAGCTCCTCATCGAAGATCTTCGCATTCGGGACTACTTGAAGAAAAAACTCTATCACGCGGGTGTTGCTAAAATCGAAATTGAGCGGGTGGCCAGTAAAGCTAAGAAGGCGAAGGTAACGATTCATACGGCCCGACCCGGAATCATCATCGGAAAGAAGGGAGCGGAAGTCGATAATCTCAAGAAAGAGCTTCAGAAGATGACTCAAAAGGAGATCTTTATCAGTATCCAGGAGGTCAAGAGAGCGGAGCTCAATGCCCAACTGGTTGCGGAGAATGTGGCCCTCCAAATGGAACGACGGGTTGGGTTTCGGAGAGCCATGAAGAAGGCCGTGACTTCAACTATGAAGCTTGGGGCCAAGGGAATAAAAATCCATTGCGCGGGACGACTGGGAGGGGCTGAGATGGCCCGGGTAGAATGGTATCGAGAGGGGCGGGTTCCCCTTCATACCCTTCGAGCGGACATTGATTACGGTCTGGCAGAAGCTAAGACAACCTACGGCATTGTCGGCGTCAAGGTTTGGATCTTCAAAGGAGAGATCTTTCCGACGAAAGAAGGAGAGGAAAAGGCAGCTTAACAGAGTCCCGAGTAACGAGGACTGAGGACTGAGTTTCAGTTTTTCTCTCAATGTTCAGTCTTCAGCACTCGGTCGTGATATTGATAGGTCATCCAAAGTGCTCAGAGGAAATAAGTCATGTTGATGCCGGCAAAGACGAAATACCGGAAACAGCAAAAGGGAAAGATGAGAGGAAAAGCCTCTCGAGGCAACACCCTTAATTTCGGCGATTTTGGACTCCAGGCCATCGAATGTGGGTGGCTGGGCAGCAGAGAAATCGAGGCCGCACGAATTGCCATGACGCGATTCATCAAGCGCAGTGGCCGGATCTGGATCCGAATCTTCCCGGACAAGCCCATCACCAAGAAGCCGGCCGAAACTCGCATGGGAAAAGGAAAAGGACCTCCAGAGGACTGGGTCGCGGTCATCCGGCCTGGCCTCATTCTCTATGAAATGGAAGGGATTCCCGAAGACCGGGCCAAAGAGGCTTTTCGGTTGGCTGCTCATAAGCTGTCCCTTGCCACTAAGTTCATTGTGAGGGGAGGTCCTCTATGAAACCCAAGGATCTTCGCGCCCTGAATGACGGGGAATTACTTCAGAAGGCAAAGGAACTGAAAGAAGAGCTCTTTAATCTCCGCTTTCAGCAGGCGACCGGTCAGTTGGATAACACGATGCGGATCCCACAGGTCAAACGGGATATCGCTCGAGTACACACCCTCCTGAGGGAAAAAACCCTTAGCAAAGGAAAATGACACGTATGGCTGAGCGAGAGAAACGAAAGACATTGGTCGGCGTTGTGACGGGCGACAAAATGGAGAAGACGGTCATCGTGATGGTCAATCGGTTAGTGCTCCATCCGGTCTATAAGAAGTACGTGAGGAAGAGAAAGAAGTTCAAGGCTCACGACGAACAGAATCAGTGCCATATGGGCGATAAGGTCCTGTTGATTGAGACGCGTCCGTTAAGTCGAGAAAAGCGTTGGCGGGTGAAGGAAGTCCTTGAGCGGGCCGCTTAACCATAAAAGAAAAGAAGAAGGCAAAAAGTAGAAAGTCGTATGAAAAAAACAAGGTTACACTTTCTGCGGTCGACAGAGGGTGTCGGGGCAGCGGCGAAAGGAGTCAATCCATGATTCAGATGCGCACTATCCTTGAAGTCGCTGATAATTCAGGGGCGAAGAAGTTAGGGTGTATCAAAGTTCTCGGAGGGACGCGGCGCAAGTACGCCACCCTGGGGGACATTATCGTCGTCTCCGTGAAGGATGCGATGCCCAATTCGAAGATCAAGAAAGGGGACGTGGCCAGAGCTGTGATCGTCCGTACGAAGAAAGAGGTCAAACGTCTCGACGGCTCCTTTATCAAATTCGATGACAACTCGGCGGTCCTCGTTAACCCTCAAGGAGAACCCATTGGAACACGGATTTTTGGTCCCGTGGCTCGCGAACTGAGGGGAAAACGGTTCATGAAGATCATCTCTCTCGCTCCCGAGGTGCTTTAAATTCCTGCTCTGCAGGCTCTGCTCTGTAGGGCAGGGGGTGATGGATTCAGAAGGAAGGGCATCATGATCGTTCCAAAATTTCATATTCGAAAGAATGACCTAATCATGGTTACCACGGGGAAGGAAAAAGGGAAAAGCGGGCGGGTTCTCAAAGTCCTTCCAGAAAAAGAAAAACTGATCGTGGAAAAGATCAATTTCATCAAGAGGCACATGCGTCCCCACGGCCAGCAGAGGCGGGGAGGCATCGTGGAGAAAGAGGCTCCTTTTCACATCTCCAATGTGATGCTTCTCTGCGAGAAATGCAATAAGCCTGTTCGCATCAGACACCGGGCCGTGGCGGATGGGAAAAAGGCCCGAGTCTGTCATAAGTGCGGTGAGAGTTTCGATAAATAGGTGAGACGATGGCCAGAATAACCCAGACTTACCAAGAAAAAGTGGTTCCTGCCATGAGAAAACGGTTCAGTTATCGGAACGTCATGGAGGTTCCGAGACTGGAAAAGATCATCATTAACATGGGCCTGGGAGAGGCGATCGAGAACATCAAGATTCTCGACTCTGCGGCCCAGGAGTTGAACCAGATTACGGGACAGAAGGCGATCATTACCAAGGCCAGGCGGTCGATTGCTCAATTCAAGCTGAGAGCAGGCATGCCAATTGGATGTATGGTCACCCTGAGGAAAGAGAGGATGTTCGAATTCTTCAATCGGCTGGTGAATGTGGCCCTCCCCAGGGTGAGGGACTTTAAGGGCCTTTCAGGGAATTCTTTTGATGGAAGAGGAAACTATGCGCTGGGCATTCGCGAACAGCTCATCTTTCCCGAGATCCATTATGAAAAGGTGGATAAGGTCAGAGGGATGAACATCGTGATTGTGACCACGGCAAGAACAGATGAAGAGGCTAAGGAATTGCTGAAATTGATGGGAATGCCTTTTAGAAACTGAGCTGCTAGCGGTTTGAGGTCTGGGGTTCGAAGCTAACGCATGGAGCTTCGAACCCCCAACCTCGAGCTTCCAGCAGGAATGTGGAGGAGGACATTGGCAAAATTATCCTTAATGATAAAGGCCAAAAAGCATCAGAAGTTCAAAGTGCGGGAATACCATCGGTGTCCTCTCTGCGGACGGTCGAGAGGTTATTATCGAAAGTTTGACATGTGCCGACTCTGTTTAAGGAAGTATGCCTCCCGAGGCGAAATTCCAGGGGTCATCAAATCGAGCTGGTGAAGTGACGGAGGTTTCTTATGTCCATGACCGATCCATTGGCGGATATGTTCACGAGAATTCGAAACGGGTCCAAAGCCAAGTTTGAAAAAGTGGATGTCCCTTCCTCCAAGCTGAAGAAGGAAGTTGCCAAAGTCCTCAAGGAGGAGGGGTTTGTCAAAAACTATAAGGTCATCACGGCAAATCAGCACCACGAGATGATCCGAATTTTTCTTAGGTATGATTCGAACCGTAAGGGGGTCATTCACCTCAGGCGTGTCAGTCGGCCCGGACGAAGGGTTTATGTGGGAAACGACAAGATCCCCTCTGTGATGGGAGGATTGGGAGTGGCCATTCTCTCGACCCCCAATGGGGTTCTGACCGACAAGGCGTCTCGGAATGCCCATGTGGGCGGAGAAGTCCTGTGCTTTGTCTGGTAAACCCGCGAGAGTGGAATGCGAAGTGTGGAAAGTTGACGGAGCAACCGTCGCCTTTCTGACGATCTAAGCGAGGTGAGTATGTCTCGAATTGGAAGGATGCCAGTCGTCTTCCCAAAGGAAGTGAAAGTGGCTTGTGATTCATCAAAGGTCGAGGTGACGGGGCCCAAAGGCCATCTGACCTACTCTCTTCCTCGAGGGATCTCTGCTTCTGCGGATGGGGATAAGGTGGTCATTCAGCGAGCAGGGGATGAGCGGGCAGTGAAGGCCCTTCACGGTCTGGCCAGGAGTTTGGTAGCCAACATGGTGACGGGCGTCACCCAGGGTTTCGAAAAACGGCTGGAGATCGTTGGAGTAGGATACCGTGCAGATCTCGAGAAGGGGAACCTCAAGTTGACTCTGGGGTTTTCTCACCCGGTTCTTTACCCGATTCCGTCTGGAATTCAGGTGGAGGTGGGAAAGCAAACGCTGATCACCGTCAAGGGAGTGGATAGGCAGCAAGTCGGGACAGTGGCGGCTCAGCTCCGAGCGATCAAACCCCCCGAGCCCTACAAAGGGAAAGGGGTTCGTTATTTTGGAGAGCATATCCGTAAAAAAGTCGGAAAGACAAAAGCCTAAGAGGCCAGAGGTCCATCCATAGTCCCAGTCCACCCTGCCTACTGGCAGGCCTGCCTGACGGTAGGCAGGCGCGACAAATACCGCTTGCGAAGGGACAGGGAGGTAAGCATTGGCGACAAAGAAGGAAATAGCTCGATCGAAACGGAAGAAAAGGGTCAGGAGTCATTTGAGCGGGACCCCTGAAAAACCACGGCTCAATGTCTTTCGGAGCCTGAAGCACATCTACGCCCAGGCCATTGTGGATACCACAGGACAGACGTTGGTGAGTGTATCCACTTTGAGTCCCGAATTGCGGGGCGCACTGAAATTCTCGGGGAATGTAGCGGCGGCAAAGAAAGTCGGAGAACTCATCGCAAAGAAGTGCCAAGAGAAAGGCATATCCAGAGTGGTCTTCGATCGGAGTGGATACCTCTACCACGGTCGTGTGAAAGCCCTGGCAGAGGCCGCTCGAGAAAATGGTCTTGTGTTCTAGTGGTGTACCACATGAATATTGATAGCCGTCGAGCCCTGCATCGCATGGTGTTCAGGGGAAGGAGATTATCAAACATCATTCTATTTTGAGGTTCACCACGAGCCGTGACGAAGGACGGGGGAGGAGTGGACATTGTCGAAGATTGATTCAAGCACATTGGAATTGACTGATCGAGTCGTTCATATTAACCGCGTGGCGAAGGTGGTCAAAGGCGGCAGGCGATTCAGCTTTAGCGCTCTGGTGGTCGTCGGGGATGGAAATGGCCACGTCGGATGGGGGTTGGGAAAAGCCAATGAGGTTCCGGAAGCCATCCGTAAGGGGATCGAACACGCCAAGAAGAATTTGATAAAAATTCCGATCATCAATAAAACGATCCCTTATGAGGTGACAGGACGATATGGAGCCGCCCGAGTGATCCTGAAACCTGCCTCGGAAGGAACAGGAGTCATTGCAGGGGCGACTGTGAGGGCCATCGCAGAATCCGCAGGAATCCAGAATATCCTGACAAAGTCTTTGGGGTCAACCAACCCACACAATTTGATCAAAGCGACGGCCCAAGGGATGGGGCAGTTGATGACTCCTGAACAGGTCACGGACAAAAGGTATAAAGGCCAAGAGGTTTAGAGGAGAGACATGGAGAAAACCATCAAGGTCATTTGGAAGCGGAGTGCGAGCGGACGTTTCAAGAATCAAAGGGAGACGATCAAAGGCCTTGGGTTCAAGCGATTGAATCAAACCCTGGTCCTGCCGGATCGACCGGAGATCCGTGGAATGGTTCATCGAGTGGTTCATCTTGTTGACGTCGTGGAGTCATCTAAAGGGGAACGGGAATGAATCTGGGAGAACTGAAGCCTCCGAAGGGTTCAAGGAAGAAGAGAAAACGAGTGGGGAGAGGGATTGGCTCTGGCCATGGCAAGACCGCTTGCCGGGGGGCTAAGGGGCAAAATGCCCGCGCGGGGAGGAGTACCAAGGCAGGGTTCGAGGGAGGGCAGATGCCCCTCCAGCGTCGTTTGCCCAAAAGGGGATTTCGCCGTCCCTTCCGAAAAGAATTTGCCATTCTTCACGTGGGAGATCTCAATCGTTTTCCGAAAGATTCGGTGGTGGAACCTGAACTCTTGGCACAGGTTGGATTGGTGAAGAAAAAAGGGGATTTGATCAAGCTTCTCTCCGACGGAGAGCTTTCACATCCATTGACCGTTCGTGTCCATCGAGCGAGCCAGGCGGCGCTTGAGAAGGTGAAGGCAGCGTCGGGGCGGGTTGAGGTTATCGGTTCATGATTTCAGGAGCTCAGAACATCTTTAAGATACCTGAACTGAAGCGGAGGATTCTATTTAGCTTCCTCTTCCTGGCCATCTATCGTATCGGAGTTCACATTCCCACACCAGGGATTAATGGCGATGCCCTTGCGTCCTTCTTTGCGCAGGCGAGGGGAACCTTGTTCAGCCTCATCGATATGTTCTCCGGTGGAGCCCTGGAAAGGCTCTCGGTTTTTGCCCTGGGAATCATGCCCTATATTAGCGCTTCCATCATCCTCCAGCTTCTGACGGTGGTCATCCCTTATCTGGAACGTCTCTCCAAGGAAGGGGAACTGGGGCGAAAGAAGATTGTGCAATACACGCGCTACGGGACGGTCGTCCTGAGTCTGATCCAAGGATTCGGGATTGCGGTTGGCTTGGAGAACATGCGTGGAGCTGCGGGGGAGATGGTTGTTCTCGTTCCAGGATGGTCCTTCCGGATCATGACGGTGATTACCCTAACTGCAGGGACGGCTTTCATCATGTGGTTGGGGGAACAGATTACGGAGCGGGGGATCGGCAATGGAATTTCTTTAATCATTTTCGCAGGGATTGTCGCCAGAATGCCCAATGCCATTGCAAGCACCTTCGAGCTTCTCAGGGTTGGGCAGATGAACATCCTGAGCGTTCTCCTGATCATCGTCGTCATGATTTTGGTGGTGGCCGCGATCATCTTTATGGAGACAGGACAACGCAGGCTGCCGGTTCAATACGCCAAGCGGGTTGTGGGAAGGAAGATCTACGGGGGACAGAGCACCCATCTTCCCCTCAAGTTGAACACCTCGGGTGTGATTCCCCCCATCTTCGCTTCGTCCATCCTGATGTTTCCTTTAACGATTGCCAACTTCTTGCCCAAACCCTTGGTTGATGAGTACCCTTGGATTCAGTCTATTTTAAATAGCCTCGGTCCGGGGGCACTCTTGTATAACCTGCTGTACGTGGGATTCATTATCTTTTTCTGCTATTTCTACACGGCGGTGACTTTCAACCCCAACGATGTGGCTGAGAATATGAAGAAATTTGGCGGGTACATTCCCGGTATCCGGCCCGGGCAGAAAACGGCAGAATATATCGATAAGGTTCTCACGCGAATCACCTTAGGGGGAGCGCTCTATGTCTCTGCGGTTTGCGTGCTGCCCAGCATTCTGATTAGTCGATTCAATGTTCCGTTCTATTTTGGAGGGACTGCTCTGCTCATCGTCGTCGGGGTGGCCTTGGATACGGTCCAGCAGGTTGAAGCTCATATGCTGACCAGACATTACGAAGGATTGATGAAGAAGGGTCGATTGAAAGGAAGACGAGGCTAAATAACAAACAGTGGCCGATGATCAGTAGTCAATGATTAATACAAAATGGCGAAGGGTGAATAAAGCGAAGAGCACGAAAGAGTTTGATCGTTTTGCAGGTTAGGTTCTTTATTTTCAATTGATGTGATCCGGGTGAGACATGCCTAAGGAGGAAGCGATCGTTGTTGAAGGAAGGGTTCTGGAAACCCTTCCCAATGCCATGTTTCGAGTCGAACTGGAAAATGGGCACAAGGTTCTGGCTCATATTTCTGGGAAGATGAGGATGCATTTTATCCGAATCCTCCCTGGGGATAAGGTGACCGTGGAACTGTCCCCCTACGATCTCAGCCGGGGAAGAATCATTTTTAGGGAGAAATAGACAAGGTGAAAGTCAGAGCCTCAGTTAAGAAAATATGTGACAAGTGCAAGATCGTGAAGCGGAAAGGGGTTATCCGGATTATTTGCGAGAACCCCAAACATAAGCAAAGGCAGGGTTAACACGATAGAGGTCGGAGGAGCGTCCCGGTGTGCGGGACTTAAGGTGAGAGGCACCGCGTTCTTTGCCTCAAACCCCTTAAGCCTCAAACGATGTGATGAAGGAGTAACGCATGGCGCGCATTGCAGGTGTAGATCTTCCGAAGGATAAGCGGATTGAAATCGCCCTCACCTATATCTATGGGATTGGGAGACCCTCCGCGACTAAGATCCTCGAAAAAGCGGACATCCAAAAGGACACCAAGGTGAACAAACTGACGGAAACCGAGGTCGTCCGTCTTCGTGATGTCCTCGAACAGGAGTACAAGGTCGAGGGAGATCTCAGACGAGAGGTGGCCACGAACATCAAACGCTTGATGGACATCGGCTCCTACCGAGGACTCCGTCACCGCAAATCGCTGCCCGTTCACGGTCAGAGGACACACACCAATGCGAGAACCCGGAAAGGGCCTCGCCGAGCGATTGTCGGGAAGAAGAAAGAGAAAAAAGAATAGCCCCTAAAGGAGGAACTATGGCCACAGGGCAGGGGACCAAGAAGAAGAAAGTCAAGAAAAATGTCTTATCCGGGGTTGCCCATATTCAGGCAACCTTCAACAACACGATCATCACGATCACGGATAGAGAAGGAAATGTGGTGACCTGGTCCAGCGCAGGAACTCAGGGATTCAAAGGGTCGCGGAAAAGCACTCCTTTCGCCGCTCAGATGGCGGCAGAGGATGCAGCCAAGAAAGCCATGGAACATGGAATGAGATCCATTGATGTCTACGTCAAGGGTCCGGGGGCCGGGAGAGAATCGGCTTTGCGGTCGCTTCAGGCGGCCGGCTTGAAGGTGCACCTGATTAAGGATGTGACGCCCATTCCCCATAACGGGTGCCGTCCGCCCAAGCGAAGAAGGGTGTAAGGAGGTTAACGTTGGCGAGGAATACAAAATCGGTTTGTCGAATTTGCCGGAGAGAGAACCTGAAACTTTTTCTCAAAGGCGAACGATGTTACACGGAGAAGTGTGCGATGGACCGGAGGGCTTATCCCCCCGGGCAGCACGGACAGGGTCGAAAGAAGTTTTCTGCGTATGGATCCCAGTTGCGGGAGAAACAGAAAGTCAAACGGATGTATGGTCTTCTCGAGAATCAGTTTCGAAATACCTTCTTTGAGGCAGACCGGAGAAAAGGCATTACCGGAGAAGTCCTTCTTGCCCTTCTGGAGAGAAGACTGGACAATGCGGTCTATCGCCTGGGGTTTGCCAATTCGAGGAACGAGGCACGTCAACTCGTGCGGCATAACCACTTCATCGTCAATCAAACGAAGGTGAATATCCCTTCCTATGTGGTCAAACTCGGGGATGTGGTTCATCTGCGCGAAAAGAGTAAGAAGGTCGTCCGCATTTTGGAGGCGCTGGAAGGGGTGGCTCGACGGGGAGTCCCTTCATGGTTGGAATTGGACAAGGAGCAGATGAAAGGGTTGGTTAAGGGTTTACCAAGCCGCGAGGACATCACCATTCCCATTCAAGAGAATCTTATCGTCGAGCTCTATTCGAAGTAATTGGTTCGACCCCTTTTCAAGGGAGGCAGTATGGTTCAAAAAAGCTGGAAAGATCTCATTCGACCAAAACGGTTAGAGGCAGAGAAAGAAACGTTAACCCCCTTCTACGGGAAATTCACGGCAGAACCCTTGGAACGAGGGTTTGGCATCACAGTAGGAAATTCCTTGCGACGGACCCTCCTCTCTTCTCTTCAGGGAGCGGCCATCACGTCGGTCAAGATCGACGGGGTGCTTCATGAGTTCTCGACGATTCCTGGGGTCAAGGAGGATGCGACAGAGATCTTGCTCAATCTCAAAGAGGTGCGGCTCAAGCTCCACACCGAAGGGGCTAAGACGATCCGGATCAAGGCGGACGGGCCGAAGGAAGTCAAAGCAGGAGACATTATCACCGGAGAGGCCGTGGAGATCCTGAAACCGGACCACCACATTGCGACCCTTTCCCGAGATGCAAAACTGTCAGTGGAGATGGTGATTAAGACCGGTCGGGGCTATGTTCCTGCCGAGAGAAACAAGGAAGAGAACCAGGCCATTGGAGCGATGGCCATTGATTCCATCTTTTCTCCGATCAAGAAGGTCAACTACACGGTGACCAATGCGCGGGTGGGTCAAATCACGGACTACGACAAATTGACCCTGGAAGTCTGGACAGACGGGAGTATCGCTCCGGAAGAAGCGGTGGCCCATGCCGCCAAGATTTTGAAAGAACAGCTCGCGATCTTCATCACCTTTGAAGAGGAAGAAGAAGCGGAAGGAAGCAAAGAGCCAGAGGACAACCAGGATCTGAATGAGAACCTCTTCCGCAGTGTGGATGAACTGGAGCTCTCTGTCCGCTCCGCCAATTGTCTGAAACACGCGAACATCAAGTATATTGGTGATCTTGTTCAGAAGACCGAGGCGGAGATCTTGGCAACGAAAAACTTCGGGAGGAAATCGCTGAACGAGATCAAAGAGATTCTGACTGACATGGGTCTCAGCCTCGGGATGAAAATAGATAATTGGCCTCCAAGGAGATTGGAGGATGAAGCGGAAGCGGAAACCGCCGGATAGGAGGATTGAATGAGGCATCGGGTCGCCGGCAGGAAACTCAGTCGCCATACCCAGCATCGGAGATGGATGTTTCGAAACATGCTTGTTTCTCTCCTGGACCACGAACGGTTGAGAACGACCCTCGCCAAGGCCAAGGAACTTCGGGTGTGGGCGGATAAGATCATCACCCTGGGAAAGAGAGATGATCTCCATGCTCGAAGACAGGCCTTTGCCCTGCTTAGGAGCGAGGACATCGTGAAAAAACTCTTTGGGGAGATTGCTCCTCGTTTCAAGGACAGACAGGGGGGGTACACCCGAATCTATCGAATTGGATGGCGCCAGGGAGATGCAGCTCCTCTTTGTCTGATTGAGTGGGTGACAGCGGCGCCGACGGAGGAGAAGAAAAAATCCACTGTGAAAAAAGCCAAAGAGGCTTTGAAAAAGGTGGCTCCCAAAGGGAAGGAAGTCGAAGAAAAGGGAGAGAAGGTAAAGAAAGAATCGGAAGGGAAGAAGCCGAAGGAAGCGAAGGCTCCCAAAGGCGCTGCCAAGAAAGAGGAAAAGAAGAAAGAAGTGAAAGGGAAAGAGACCAAGAAGAAGGAAAAGTAATAACGCTTCCGATATGACTTAAGAATAGAAAAGAGGGGTGACCGAAATCAGTCACTCCTCTTTTTTTGGTCATTCCCGCGGGCAAGTCGGTTGGATTCCCCGCCTGCCTGCTGCAGGGGCGGGGAGCTTCTCTAACACTGACGCCGGTGAACCACCGAGCGTGGAATTAACCTCAGGAAAACCTTTTTGACCTCCCTGTAGGTCCGCAGGATGGAGACGGAGATTCTGAACTCTTAGAGCAGCAGAAGCTCGAAAGAACGCGTTCGGCCTTCTTTTCCCCGCAATGAGGGCACTTCATAGATCTTCGTCCTTCATCCATTTTATGGAGCTTCTCAAAGGTCTTCCCGCAGCCTCGACACTGATATTCGTAAATCGGCATTTTTCTTTCCTCCTTCTTACCTTCTTAGATGAGATACAAGAAAAAATTTATCCTCTGTCCCTGATCCGTGTATCATTTCAAATCTCACACGATGAATTACAAAATCACCCTCACTTAACCTCAGCCTTAACCTTAACCTTTCGATTAGGCCTAAATCACTTCATAGCCCGCTTCTTCGATCGCCTTCTTCACAAGGTCTGAAGCCACTCCCTTAGTATTATCAAACCGAACCTCTGCTTGCTGGAGATCCACATCCACATTTTGAAGACCTTCCAGCTTACCCAGCGCTTTCTTAACGGACATGACACAGTGCTGGCAGGTCATGCCCTTCACTTTGATCGTCGTCTGCATCTTTTGCCCTCCTTTCACTGCAAGCGGCTGTGCATTATGGAGAGATCGCACTTACATTTCTTTGCTAAATACATTTTAGCATATCGTATGGCGATGACGCACATCACCCAGTTGGAAATTGCCAGTGGGACACGAAAGCGGCGGGCTGTGAGGTTCAAAGGGAGCAATGCAGGTTATTTTTTGGTAAGAAGCGGCTCAGAGTAGAAGGCAGTGACCATTTCGTTGCTTTGATCCGTGTCGGTCTCAATTCCGATGGCAAAGGGAGGGATGAAATCAATACCAAAGGCGGTCTGAAAATCCTTGGGAAGATTCCGCCTTTCGTCAACCCATCGACCCGCCTTCCCTTCCCCGGACTCCAGAACGAAAATTTTGCAGTTTTTCATTCCTGGATGGTCAAAGACTTGTTTTTTTGGAAGGCGGCTAGCCCAGACGTACTCAATCCTTAATCCCTGAGGTTCGTTGCCTCCAAAAACTGTGAATCCTCTTTCTTTTGAGAAGACGACGATCATCTTTCCTGCCGCATCAAATCGATCCGTTCTGGTCTCAATGGCCGAGCGGACGACGTTTGAAATCTTCCATCTCCAGGACAGGACAGGGAACCCCTTCTCTTTTTCTTCTACCTTCCTGTAAAGAGAAGACCGGGTTCCCAGGCTTTCAGCCTTGATCGTTCCCTTCCCAATCTTAGAATAGCGAGTGGGTGGAACGGCGAAGTAGGAAACCATCCACCAGCCCTTGACAGGAGATTCCTCTTTGGGTTCCTCCGGGGGCGGGCTGCCCAAGGGGGGCAACTGGAGTGTGATGAAAAAAAGCGTCACCAGAACAGAAACAACTCTTAACACAACATACTCCTTGATCGATTCTTTCACCATTATACATCATTTTGCAAGTATTTAGTCACGCGTGGCGACCCGACCAGTATGGTCTTCTCCGCACCCCTGCACGGCGGGTCTTCAGACGAATGGGTAACCGGCCCTCCGGAGGTACGAGATCGCTTCCAAGGTGTTTCGTTTCTGAAGTGAGACAGGCAGGCAAAGGTGCCGCCACAGGGTTTCTCCGAAGACCATACTAGTCCGTTCGCCTGTCATTCTTCCAGCCTTGATTGAGAAGGTGCGAAAAAATCAAAATCCCGGCGAAAATGAGTCCAGGCCCGTAAGGATGGTTCTCTTGAAGAGAGCCATCCTGGTAGAGCCAAGGACAATGGAAACCAATTTTTTCACACGTCCTGAATGATTACATTATTTTGAGCCGTTCTCATTGAAAATAGAAAGAAAACCTGCTAAATTGCAGCCATGCAGCCTTGGAAGACAACTTTGGAAATTGCCTGCGCGGTGATGATCCTCCCCGTTCTTTTATTCGCTCCGGTTTTGGGTCAAACCCCGAGTGATGTTCCCCCGATTTATCAATCCTTGATTTCTCGTCTTTCGCAAGATGGGTTTGATGCTGGATTTTTGTCCAGACTGCTCATGGATTCTCGTTCT
>Ga0209254_10002404_pt1 | contig 16987 bp, 18 predicted proteins | sample FrelakmetDIP11DI_FD_187148 | JGI IMG/M metagenome (GOLD analysis project Ga0209254, IMG submission 187148) | Freshwater lake sediment microbial communities from the University of Notre Dame, USA, for methane emissions studies - DIP11 DI (SPAdes)... | ecosystem: Environmental > Aquatic >... | reverse complement strand
TGGAGGATGTGGATATTGGAGAGATCGGGAGGTTTATCAAACAGTTCGATCCCGATGTGATCCTGAGCGATAACGGTGACGCTTCTCTTCTCCCTTTTCTCTTTTCATTAGAGAGAAGAGGGAAAACCTCCATCCCCTGGGACCGGGAACCCCATCCCATCCGGTCGAATAGACCCGACCACGGGAGGCAGATCGATTCCAGAGGCCATTCCTACTTCTCTTATGGCCGGACTTACTACCGGGCTCCTGCCCATCTCTTTTTCGGAAGATGGCATATTGATAGGCGCAACTCCTTCATCTATGGGGAGTCGGGGATGGAGGGCGTGATCGAACTGGCACGATTGGCCAAGATTCCGGTTCAGCGGATGGCCCGCACCTCTCCTGGAACAGCCATCACCTCGATGCAGCTCGACCGGGCCTTTCAGGATGGCATTCTCATTCCCTGGAGGAAAGGGGAGCCTGAACAGTTCAAGACAGCCTGGGATCTGCTTGTTGCTGACAAAGGCGGTCTTGTTTTTCAGCCGAGACTGGGAATCTTCGAGGAAGTGGCGGAGATTGACTTCGCTTCGATGTATCCAACAATTATGGCCATTCATAATATCTCTGCGGAGACCGTGCTCTGTCGATGCTGTGAGAACCACCGGGTTCCGGAAGCAGGCTATACGATCTGTGAGAAACGAGAAGGAATCGTGCCGAAAACTCTTAAACCCATTCTCGAAAGAAGGGCGTGGCTGAAGGGGAAAGCCAAAGAGTTCGGAGTTCGGAGTTCGGCGTTCGGAGAAAAGGATAAGAAGATAGAAGGCGGAGAGCAAAATAATCCCCCCTCTCCCCCCTTTAGCAAAGGGGGGTTGGGGGGATTTGGCCCCGATTGTGAGAAACAAGAGATCTATAATCGCAAGCAAACGGCGCTTAAGTGGATGCTTGTTACCTGTTTCGGATATTTGGGTTATCGGAATGCCCGTTTTGGAAGGATTGAAGCCCACGAAGCGGTCACTGCCTTCGGAAGGGAGAAACTCCTTCAAGCCAAGGAGATCTGCGAGGAGGAGGGGTTTGAGCTCCTTCACGCCATCACCGATTCCCTCTGGATTCGTAAAAAAGGATTGAAGGAAGGAGGGGTTCTTGATCTCTGTCAGAAGATCGGTGAGGCTACCGGGATCACGATGAGTCTGGAGGGAGTTTACCGATGGGTGGCTTTTCTTCCTTCAAAGGGGAATCGAGAAAGCCCTGTGGCCAACCGTTATTTCGGCCTTTTCAAAAATGGGAAGATCAAGGCGAGGGGGCTGGCATTCCGACGAAGCGATACGCCTTCCCTAATCCAGGAGGCTCAGCTCCGGATGCTGGAGGTTCTGAAAACGACAAAAGATGCCAGTGATTACAGATTGAAGATTCCTGAGATTTTAGATCTCCTTCTCGAATATAGCCTGATGTTAAAAGACGGCCGGACGAAGCAAGAGGATCTAACCATTGCAAAGAGGATCTCTCGGGAACCGAATGCCTATAAGGTGGATAGCCTCACTGCCCTTGCCGCCCAGCAATTGGAAGATACGGGAATTCCGATCCACCCCGGAGAGAAGGTGAAGTATGTGATCAAAGATGCTTTAGCGAAAGATAAATCGGAGCGGGTGAGACCTTTTCCACTGGTAGGACCCGACGACACCTACGATGTCAAAAAATACCAGGAGATGCTCCTAAAAGCCACCGAAGAGATACTGATCCAATTCGGTTACGATACAAACCGCCTCAAGAAGGTCATCGGGTCCTCCATGGGATTTTTTTCGGAGGGAGGGTTTCCAAAAAACATGAAGTCATGTTATAAAACAATAAAGCGTAATTAAAAAAGGAGGGGTATCATGGACAAACAGAAAAAATTAGAAGAGTTAAAAGCGAAGCTTGATGAATTGAAAGGAAGGGACCCTTCTCACTGCTCCGGGACTGACACATTTGTCGGCCATACAGGGCACACGATGTCTCCAGAACTTTTCCAAAAGATCGAAGAACTGGAGGAAGAAATTAAGAAGTTAGAAAAAGAATTGAAGTGACCTGTCCATAACGGCCTGGAATTTTTGCTAACGCTTCCCAATGCCTACCCGTAACATTCCACCTTTGAGGAGGCTTTGTTGATCTCGGGGATTACCCAATGGATTTTAGAGCTGATGAGGGCCCATGGCCAGCTCTCGGTCTTCATCGGCGTGATGATCGAGCAGGTTATTGTCCCGATCCCTTCCCCAATGATCATTATGGGCGCAGGGGCCATCCTCATTTCCCCTGAGCTTTCCATTCTGAATGCTTTTCTTCAAATTCTATGGCTCATCGTCCTTCCCGGCACGATCGCTTCGACCTTAGGTTCCTATATCGGATATACCATCAGTTATTATGGGGGAAAGGCTTTAGTGATTCGTTTTCAGCGTTTTTTAGATGTGGATTGGAATCAGATAGAAAGATTGGAGAAGCGATTCCAGGGAAAGAAAGAGGCATGGAGTCTCTTTCTTGCACGCGCCATTCCTGTCTTTCCCATCTCCCTGGTTTCCATCTTTTCCGGCCTCTTCCGTATTCCCATCAGGCCCTTTACCCTCTATACCTTTTTAGGCTCGATCTTCCGGTGTCTTTTTCTTGGTTTTGTAGGCTGGTGGGCCGGCGCAACTTATGAAAAAGTGGCCGGTCATTTAGATTCATTGGAAACGATCATCTCGATTCTCATGCTGATTGCCATGGGAGGTGTCCTCGGATACCTCTACTATAAATTCAGAAGGCAGAATCTTAGGTAAGGGTTAGGGTAAAGACGCCTGTTTAGAAGCTGGGTTAGGTCATCGGCCCTAAACCCTATGACTTTGCCCAAACCGGCTTCCTAACCGTTACCCTTTCCCAAAAACCAAGTGTAATTTTTATGGTTCAAGGGAGGGCATAAAAAATTAAATTCCATACGGAAAGGAGGATGAGGAATGAAGGTAACGGTGGATGAAGAGACCTGTATCGGGTGTGAGGTCTGCGTCGATACCTGTCCAGAGGTGTTTGAAATGGTGGATGACAAAGCCCGTGTAAAAAACAATGAGGTTCCAAAGGATGTGGTCAAATCCTGCCGGGAGGCTGCCGAGAACTGTCCGGTAGAAGCCATTCAAATAGAAGATTAATCCCCCACCTAAAAAAAAGGGGGCATCCCCCATATGTGGGATGCCCCTCATCCAGTATCAGTCAAAATATTCTTTGATCTCCCTATAGCGACCGGGATCCCGCAATCGCTCAAGGGCTTTGGCTTCGATCTGCCTGATCCTCTCACGGCTGAGACCAAACTGTCTTCCAATCTCTTCAAGGGTACATTCGCCGTCTTCTCCGATTCCAAAACGAAGCCTGAGAATCTTTTCCTCTCTCGGTGAAAGCCCGGATAAGAGCTTGCCGATCTGGTGGACCAGATCCTTCTCCAGGAGGGAATCGGAAGGAGAGAGACTTTTTTCATCGGGGATAAGGTCTTCGAGCGTGCTGTCCTCTTCACCGATAGGCATATCGAGAGAGATCGGTTCCTCGATGAGATTGAGAATCTTTTCCACATCATTGAGTGGAATGCCACTGTCTTTTGACAGCTCCTGGGAAGTGGGTTCCCGGCCCAGCCTCTTCACCTGATCTTTAAAGGATTTCATCATCTTCCCTTTGATCTCAAAGAGGTAGTTCGGGATACGGATCGTTCTCGACTTCTCCGCAAAGGCCCTTAGAATGGCTGCCCTTATCCACCAGGAGGCATAGGTGCTGAATTTATACCCCTTCGTATAATCGAATTTGGCCATGGCCTGCATAAGGCCAAGGTTTCCTTCCTGGATGAGGTCGAGGAAAGAGAGGCCCCGGTTGGCATACCGTTTTGCGATGCTGACCACCAGACGGAGGTTGGCCTGGATCAGCGCATTCTTCGCCTGCCGGGTATCGAGAATAGCCCGCTGATGCCGGGTTAACATCTCCTTATACTTTCGACTCTTCTCCCTTTTTTCGGAAAGAGTAAATTTCAATTTTTTCCCATTCTTCCCTTTGGCCTTCTGGTCCTGCCGGGAATGTCCGTTAACCCGTTTCTTTCCGTTCCTTGAGACAGAAGGCAAAGAAAGCTGTGCCTTCAGACGGTTGGTCTTAATCTCAAGGTCTTTTACTTGCTCCTCCCCTTCCTTAATCCTCTTGGCCAGGTCCACCTCTTGTTCAGGCGTCAGAAGAGAGATCCTTTCAAGGCTTTTCAGATATTCGAGGGTGATATCATGGGGGAAAAAGTAAGGTTCATCCTGGAGGCCCTGTTCGGATTGCACCTCCTCCTGTTCCTCAACAGCAGCCTCTTCTCCCGCCTGGAGTTCAAACTCTTCAAGAGTCGCTTCATCCAATTCACCAGCACTGTAATTGGGGGAATCAACGGAAGGCATAGAGGATGCTGTCTCATCGATAACGGACGGAGACGATGTCTCTTCGGTTGCAAGTCGTACCGACAGGGTTGGCTCCTCTCTCTTTTTCCCATTTGTCCTATCCTGTTTCACTTGAATCAAACTCCTTTCTTATTATAATAAAAAACCCCTTCCAATCTTAATTATTTGGAAAGGGTGAACCACCCGGCCAATTTTCTTTGAATTTATACGGTACTATGCTATTGAATAACTTTTCCTATATCATCATCACCCTGTTTGAGTGACCCATCCCTTTTGTTCTAATATATTCAAATCTTACCCATTTGTCAAGAATTATTTATCTATAAAATTATCCAATTATATCAAACAGTTATGTATTGGCGACGGAATACACCAATTTCAGATAGGATTTGTTACGAAATTGTATCTTAAAGGGGAGGAAAGGGTGTGGGAAATCGGACCAATCTTGATTATCCAAAGGGTTGACTTTGAGAAGGCCTTCTTTTATATAAAGTTGAACCTGAAATCGAAAAAGTTTTCAATTCCCCCTTTTAAAACCCAAATGAGGGGGTTAGCGACAAAGAGGCGGATAAAGGAAGGGTTTAGATGGGATATGTTGATCTTCATCTCCATACGACCGCCTCGGACGGGATTAAGAGCCCTTCCGAGATAGTGAGATATGCAAAATCCAAAGGGCTTCAAGCCATTTCCATTACCGATCACGATACGATCGGGGGCCTGGAGGAGGGTTTGGCAGAAGGGTTGAGGATCGGGCTTGAAGTGATACCGGGCATTGAGATCAGTGCGGTACATTCACCCGGTTCCATGCATCTCCTTGGTTATTTTATAAACATTCACCATCCCCCCCTAAGCGAGAAGTTGAAATATCTCCAGAGAGCAAGAGAAGAGAGAAACCCCAGGATGGTGGAGAAGCTCAATCGGCTGGGGGTTAACATTACCTATGAAGAGGTGGCCAGAGCTTCCGGGGGAGGGCAGGTGGGACGACCCCATTTCGCCCAGGTCCTTATTGAAAAGGGATATGTTAGAAATTTTCAAGAGGCTTTCGACCGGTATCTGAAGAAGGGGGCTTCCGCCTATGTTGATAAACTCAGACTTACACCGAGAGAAGCCATTTATTTTATCAATGAAGCCAGTGGGGTGGCTGTGCTCGGTCATCCCAACACCCTTGGTTTGAATGGATCCTTAGAGATGGAAAATCTCATCCTAAGCCTTCTCAAAGAAGGCCTGAAGGGGATAGAGGTCTATTATCCGGAACATTCTTCCTCAGAAATCGCTAAGTATAAGGCTCTGGCTGAAAAACATGGTCTCATCCTGACCGGAGGGACGGACTACCATGGAATTGATAAAGAAAGTTTAGATGTCGGAGTGGGAAGAGGAGGGATGAAGCTTCCCTATTCGATAGTAGAATCTCTTAAAGCGGTTCGAAGTCGGTCTTAAAAACCAGGGAGGCAAAGGTGGTTGTCCTTCTGTTGACCATAACTGCTCTATTATGGGGTGCGACGCCCATCCTTGAAAAGATGGGTTTGGCAAAAGTCGATCCTTTAATCGGCGTTACCGTCCGGAGCGCCGTTGTGACAGCAGGCCTTTTGATTCTTACCTTCCTTTTGGGCAAGGGAAAGGCCCTTATGGAAGTGGATGGAAAGAGTTTTCTCATCTTTGGAGCAAGCGGCCTAATGGCAGGCATTCTCGGGATGTGGACTTACTATATGGCGCTAAAAATGGAAGCCACTTCCAAAGTAGTTCCCATTGCTGCCTGTTATCCGTTGGTCACCGCCCTTCTAAGTGTTCTGATCCTCAATGAAGGGTTGAGCGTTTCGAGAGTCATCGGGACAGCCTTAATTGTGTCAGGAATTTGGCTGGTCAAATAAATTAGTCGCATCGTCTCATAGTCACATAGTCGAATAGCCCTTAGTGAAATCATATTTTGACAACATGGAGCTTTTCTGCCTGTTGGACGACAAGATTAGAAGGCCAATGAATAAAGGGGAGGGAAGTTTACAATGAAGAAGAGAGGTAAAACGAATCGGTTGAAGGCGGCTTTGAAGAGAAAGAATGTGAGAAGTTCGTTGAGAAAATCGAAAGGTGAGCGGAAGTTCCCCACCTGATCCCTTGGCTCCTCACCCGCCAATCCTATTTTAACGTGACAAAGTTTACATACCCCAGTTTTATCTTTTCCGGTCCCAATGGGAAAATCTTCGACCATCCCCACCTGAAATGGGCTGGCCGATCCGGAGATCGATTGATCGTTCCCGACCCCTCGGAACTGGTTCCTCTCCCCAGAGGAAGCCAGCTTTTCACCCTTCCCGGGAGAAAACCTGTTGGATGGGATGAGGAGAGAGGGGCTTTCACCTTATCAGAGAAGATGAGGATCGGAAAGAAAGAAATTGAATGCACCGCTGTTGCTGCTTTCCTTCCACCCGGATATATCCGCACACTCCTTCCAGCCGCCCAGATGAGAACAGGAGCCCCTACGCTTCCCCTGTGGGCATACAGTTGTGTGGGTTGGAGAGGCGGAAAGTTCTGTGCTCCGGGCCTGCTCATCGATCCCAATCCGCACTGGGATCCCAAATATTTTGGGGATGATCGCCTTTTAAAAAGAAAGGTTGAAACCTCACTGAAGGCAAACTCCTGGAACCGGCTCCTTCGACAGCTTGCCCGGTGCGCCCTGGAGTATCATTGCTTTGCGGCAAAGAATGTCTTCTTCCGGAGGTGGGAATGTCCTTTACCCACCTCTCCGTCATGTAATGCGGCCTGCATAGGGTGTATTTCACTCCAACCCTCAGAATGCTGTCCGGCCTCGATGGAGAGGATTGGCTTTGTGCCAACCCGGGAGGAAGTCGTGGAAGTTGCCTTACCCCATTTGAAAGAAGCAGAAGATGCGATTGTCAGCTTCGGTCAGGGTTGCGAAGGAGAGCCATTGATGCAGTGGCAACTTCTGGAGAGGTCGATCCGGAGACTTCGCGAAGAGACCGATCAGGGGACGATCAATCTCAATACGAACGGAAGTTTTGCAAAACGAGTTGAGAAGTTGTGTGATGCGGGACTCGATAGCATCCGTGTGACCCTCAACAGTCCTCATCCGAAATATTACAACCGTTACCACAAACCAAAAGGATATACCTTTGGAAAAGTGGTGGATTCCCTGCTCATAGCAAAAGAGAAAGGAATCTATGCTTCAATTAACCTTCTCGTCTTTCCGGGATTTACGGATCGAGAGACGGAGATAGGGGGATTGATCAAGTTCATTGAAAAAACGGGTCTCGATCTCATCCAGATGCGGAATCTGAACATTGATCCGGATCTCTATCTTCAGGCAATGGGAAAAGGGGAGGGGATAGGGATTTCTAAGATGATTGAAATTCTGAAGAAGGAATTTCCCTCTCTCCAATTGGGTTATTTCAACCGCACCAAAGAAAACTTCTCAGGATGATTTTAGATTGTGGATTTCAGATTGCAGATTTTGAACCTAAAATCTTAAATCTAAAATCGAAAATGGAATGAGATGGATAGCAGGGGATTCAAAGAAGGAGCCAAAGCCGCACTTCCCATTGTTTTCGGATACCTTCCCGTGGGGATGGCCTTTGGCGTTTTAGCACGGAACGCAGGGCTTACCACATTGGAGGCAGGTTCGATGAGCCTCCTTGTCTATGCAGGTGCGAGTCAGTTCATTGCCGTAGAGATGATCTCAAAAGGGATGGTCTGGCTTCCAATAGTCATTACGACTTTTTTTATTAACCTCAGACATCTCCTGATGAGTTCGACCCTTTCCCTTTATTTCAACGGAAATCGAATTCAAACCCTTGGCCTCCTCTCCGCACAGTTGACCGATGAGTCCTTTGCCGTGGCGATGTCGAATACCTCAAAGATTGAAAATCGGCCAGGATATCTCTTCGGACTTCAGATCACCTCTCATATCGCATGGATAACAGGCTCGGTAGGAGGAGCCCTATTGGGTGGACTGATCGATCACGAATCGTATGGCATTCCTTTTGCTCTGCCAGCCCTTTTTATCTGCCTCCTTATCATCCAGATCAGGAAGGTTCATCACTTTTATATCATGGTGATAGCCGGGATATCCTCACTCTTTTTCAAATGGGCATTGCCTGGAAACTGGTATATCATCCTGACTGCTCTTCTTGCTTCGGGAGTAGGAATAGTCATCGAAAAAAAACTCATTCCCTCCCCATCGACGGGGGAGGGTGAGGGTGGGGGTGAGAAATAAGGGATGGAACTTGATACATTATACCTCATCTTAGGAATGGCGCTGGTCACCTTCCTCCCCCGGTTTTTCCCTATGGCGTTTTTAACCCGATGGGTCCTCCCGGAAAAGGTTAAAAAGGGATTGGAATATTTTCCTATTTCCATTTTAAGCGCCATTGTCTTTCCCATTCTCTTCTTCAACGGAGATGGAAGGATGGAAGTTCAACCCCCCCCCCTTCTTTCTGCCATTCCTGTTTTTCTTTTTGCCTGGAAAGTGAGGAGCCTCTGGGGATCAGTCATCCTGGGAATGGCCATCTACTGGGGGTTGGGGTTTGTGTTGTAAAGGGATCAAGGGGCCGAGGATTCTGCTTGTCGAGTGAATTATCTTTATTTGAATGAAGCGGACAAGACTTAAATTGACAGACAGTGCCAAATCGACTGCAAAAGCTAAGGGGCGCGGCGGTTTTTTGCCGCGTCCCTTAGCAGCGACTTAGCCATCATTTTCTTTTGTTCTAATTTAGCGCTCAATTTTGAAGATATTCGAGGTCTTGGAGCGGGAATACCATAAAGCATTCCTTCGGCGCTGATATCCTCATCGATGTCCGGCCAATGCACCCCATGACCGTCTCCAATAATTCTCCAATTTGCACGCTGTTTGAGCGTCGCTTCCGACAATCGCCATGACCAGGCAAGCGGAACGCTGATTATTCGTCCGTCCATGAGTTGAGCCGTAATCGTGTCTCCGGTGACGCTTATATCCTTAATTCTCACTTCTTGTATTTTTACCGCAGTGTTCATACCATGCCTCCATTATTTTGTTCCTGTTCTTTAAGATTATTTCTCGTATGGAATTGAGCTCTTTCGGGGCAAAGCCCTGATTCCTCGCCAATACAACGGGTTGCATCCAGAATTTGCAGATCATCCTTTCTCTCTGAACATGCACATGCATTTGCTCGTTACAATCGAAGCTAAAAAGAAAAACCTGTATGGCCCCGAAATATTTTTGATTGTCGGCATATTGATGTCTATCTGAATTATAGACCGATAACGTGGGAGCTGTCCATATTTGTTTTGTAAGGCTAACAACCGAAATCAGCAGCAGCTATTCACCGTCCGCTAGAGTGATTTTTGCGACATCAATGCCTAATTACTTATGCCTAAACTTGACCCCAAACGCAGTTATGGAACCAAGGCAATTGTGCGGCAAGCTGCTGCATAATTGCCTCCTCCGGCCAGGCTTCGGCAAAGGCACGCATATACTTGAGATTGCGGGGTGAAAACCCTTTCATATCCGGGAATTCGCGTCGCAGGTCGGCGGCCAGACGTTCGATGACCTTGGCTCCCCACTTCTCCGCCTCCCGGCGGGCAAGAATTTCACGGCCAATCCCGGTTGACTGCCAGTGCCGACCGGCTCCGGGCGCTATGGATACGATTCTTCAGATCACTGAGTAGCGCTTTGTAACTGAGGGGGGTATCGTTCATTGTTTTCCCTCCACCAGCTTAATTTCGTCTTCCGCCAGGGAGTACAACAGTTCATAGACCAGCCGGTCGATCTCCCGCTCCAGCGCTGTCGTGTCCGCTTTGGGATCGCGCTCTTTGGCGGCGAGGATGCGGTCAACCTCGGCGAAACGACCGCCGACGCAGAGGATTTGACGCAATCGCCAGACTGCGATCGCGAAGTTTTTCCAGAATCTTGATCTTCTCAGAAAAAGGAAGTGCGGCGATCTGCTTTCGCATCTGCCGTTTGCTTTCCAAAATTTTGCGCATCCACTCGCTCATTTGTCATCACCAAAAAATCTGTGCCCGAATTGCTCCCATTTCGCAAGCAACCCGTGTTGAGAAAGGATCGAGTCGAGCCTGTTTGTATCAAGGATGCCGCTTTCGATGAATTGCAGAATGCGAGCACAATCTTTGGGACGGCCCGTCTTGAGCGCGATGGCGGCCAGATGTTCAGCAGTCATCACCCACGTCCGAACTCCTTCCACTTCGGTTTCGATTGCTTGCTCCAACGCCTCCTCGGTCAGAGCATCGCCGGGAGGCAGGAATTGCACCGGCCAACCTTCAATGACCATGTATTCCCCTTCGGCCTTGTAGCCACGCGAGGTGAGATAGGTGTAAACGGGGGCAATCGTGATCAACGAACTCCCGGGCGCAGTTTGGAACGAAACGAAAACATCAATGTCGAGCGTGGCCGAAGGTTCGAGGTAAAAGGTGGCGCCCACCGCTCCGCCAATGGCATATTTGCCAATAACCCCGTCAGTCCGCATTCGATTGATGACTTCCAGTGTGGCTTTCATTTGGCTGTGCCCTCCGCCCGGCATAGCCGGAACCAAATAGGGAACCTAAAAATTCAAAAGGTTGAGAATTTCAGGAATGCTTTGATTTACGGATGTAATATACACATTTTCTTGATTTTTGGGAAGTAAAAGTTTCAGGAAGAAGCCAACACCAGACCTTTATTTACCAGAACTCGTGAACCCCTGCCTGCCACAGGCAGGGCAGGCAGGCTCGAATCCTTGATCCCTTTTTATATCTTTTCAGCGATCAAGCTCGCCACCGCCTTCCTTCTTCCACCTTCTTTAAAAATCCCTTCACGATAGAAAAGAATCCGGCAGTCTTTAAACAACCGAAGCAGTTCGTTTGGTTTTAAGAAGTATTTTGGATCTTTAGGGCCTTCGGTTCCGACGTTCTTCTGCTCAAGGATGTAGGTTTCAAAGATTACTCTGCCACCTTTTTTAAGTCCCTTTTTTATCTTCGGGATGAGACCCCTTCTGAGAAAGTAGAAGTTTGCGATGAGATCATATTTCTCTTTTTCAACCTGATATTGATCGAGATCAACGAGAAGGGTATTAATCTTGACTCCCTTATCTCTTGCTAATTTTTGGGCTTTCTTCAAACCCCTATCCGAGATATCCACTGCATCCACTTCAAATCCATGTTGTGCCAGAAAGATCGCATTTCTTCCTTCGCCTGCAGCAATATCGAGGGCTTTTCCTATTGGAAGGAACCGGATATGTTTTTTTAGAAAAGGGTTAGGTTCTTTGCCAAAAGCAAATTGTCTTCCCTTAAACCTTTCATCCCATTTTTTTTGGTCTAATTTCATTTCCTCTCCGTCTTCAATCCACATTATCATTTGAATTTTTAGTAGTCAAATCCCATTGCCAATTTGGATTATCGATTATATTTGATACATGTGGGTCATAAAATAGACAATTTAGAAATTGGCTGAAATTATTATAGATTTAACGAATCTTTTTCTGATCCCCTGCTTATGTTTGTCAATTTTTAAACAAAAAATCGGTTTGCGGAAATAGATCTTTGAAGAACGCCAATCTTCTTACTTTTTTTGAATTAAAATTTCTATTATAATTCGAATAGTTAGTTTAATTAATACAGATGATGAGACTTATGGTATGGATATTGCTGTTTAAATCTACAAAGGAGGTAAAAAAGATAATGAAAAGAAGACTATTTTTTATTTTTCTACTCATTTTCGTCCTTTCGGGGTGTGCTGGGATTCCTGTTCGTGAACCCGTGAAGGAAGATCTCAGCCTCCCTATCGGGAAGATTGAAGGAAATCAATTTTCGGGCATCCGGTTCCCATTTAATGTTTTGGTCCCTCCTCATTGGAAGATAGCCACAGAGTTTCCATCTTTTATGCTGGAATTGGGGTACGAAAAACCCGGATTGGAAGAGTCGGAAGTTTTTGTCTTCAATCCTTCCACACAATCGAATATCCAGATTGATTTAACACCAGCAGGCCGATATGCGAAATTCAGCCAGGAAAAAATTGAATGGCTTACCACAGCGGCCATGGGAAGTTTTAAGCAGGAGCTGGAAGAGGAGCACGGCAAAGGAATCGCAGTGGTGACCGGTCCAACAGAGCCTATTGCTCTAAAGGGCGTTCAGTTTGCGGCTAAGAAATATGCGACCTATACCATTAAGGGGGTAAAGAGAGAGCAGGGCTGGATTTACGGATTTACAGAGCCTTATCAACTCTTCATCCTCTATGTCATATTGGAAAAGGAAGGGAGTCGGGACCGGGAGGACATGAAGAAGATTTTGGATTCGTTTGAGGTTGTCTCAAAGAAATAAATAAATCATCCAGCTCTCTTTATCAATTCCATCAATTTTATCGATTGATGGAATTTTTTTCCAGGGTTTGTTGATTTTTAGAAGGGAATTCTTTATGGTTAATTGAAAACTCACTTACGGGAATAGTGGAGGCCAGTTATGGAGATCGTGGAGCTAAAGAAAGGAATCTATTGGGTTGGGGCGATTGACTGGAACATACGAGATTTTCATGGCTATTCGACTAACTCAGGGACCACTTACAATGCCTATTTGATATTGGATGAGAAGAATGTCCTTGTGGATACGGTCAAGGCGCCCTTCTACCTGGAGATGCTGGAACGGATTTCGGAGATCATTGATCCGTCGAAGATCGACATCATCGTATCGAATCATGTGGAGATGGATCACTCCAGTTCGCTTCCTCAGATTGTAGAACGAATCGGGAATCCGGTGGTGATCACTTCAGAGAGAGGGCAAAAGGGGCTGGAGAAACATTATAAGAGGCCGATGAATTTTAAAGTTGTAAAGACAGGAGATAATCTTTCCATTGGTCAACGCACCCTTTCCTTTGTGGAAGCTCCGATGCTTCACTGGCCGGACAGCATGTTCACCTATGTGAAAGAAGATCGAGTTCTGTTGCCCAATGATGCCTTTGGCCAGCACATCGCCTCTTCCTATCGATTTGAAGATGAGGCCGGCGAGGATGTTATGAAGCATGCGGCAAAATACTTTGCCAACATCCTCTGGCCTCTGGCCCCCCTCATCCTCAAAAAAATAGACGAGGTTGTAAAGATGGGAATCCCTATCGATATGATCGGGCCCAGTCATGGTCTCATCTGGAGAAAGGACCCCGGCCGGATTATTCAGGCCTATGTGGAATGGAGCCAGGGAAAAGCAGGGAAGAAAATCCTTGTCGTCTACGAGACGATGTGGGGAAGCACCGAGGCATTGGCAAAGGCTATATTGAAAGGATTGATAGAGGAGGGGGCGGAGGCAAAGCTACTCCATCTTCGGTCAAATCATCGCAGTGATATTATCGAAGAGATGCTCGAATCTAAGGGAGTCTTGCTGGGTTCTCCAACTTTGAATAACGGAATGTTTCCTACAATGGGAGATTTCCTGACCTATATGAGAGGTCTGAGACCGAAGGGAAAATTCTTTGGCCTCTTCGGATCGTATGGATGGGGAGGAGGGGCGCTCAAAGAGATGAGAAGAAGTCTCGAACAAGAGAAGTTCGACATCTGGGAGAAGGAACTTACTGCCCAGTATATTCCCGATCCGGAAGAGATTAAAAAAGCCATTGAGTTTGGAAAGGAATTTGCCAGGAAAATAGAGACGAATAGCACGAATGGCAGCAAATGACACGAATAGGTTTTATTCGTGGAATTCGTTATCATTAGTATAATTCGCCAGTTCACTTTAGGCACTTTAAACTTTAGTTCACTTTAGTCACTCCTATCTTTGCACTATGGAAGAGTCAGCTGGTATTTATAGTCCCATCGTCATGGACCATTTCAACCATCCACGGAATATGGGCGAGATGGCGAACCCCGATGGAGCAGGAGAAGCTCAGAATCCTGTCTGCGGGGATACAATGCGGCTCTACATCAAAGTTGAGTCGGGCCGGATCGTTGATGTCAAATTTCTCACCTTTGGATGCGGTGCGGCCATCGCCTCATCCAGCCTTGCAACGGAGATGATCAAGGGAAAGACGATTGAAGAAGCCCTTAAGATTTCGGATGAGGATATCGTCAAAGAATTAGGTGGACTTCCACCCTCAAAAGTCCACTGCTCCATTCTTGCGGAGATGGCGATCAGAGCGGCGGTAGAGGATTACAGGAAGAAATTATAATGTAGCCGCAGGCTTCAGCCTGCGAAAATAACGCACCCTGAAGGGTGCGACTACATGTGGCGGAGTGGAGGATTGAAAGAATGATCGGAAGAGACAATTGCCTCCAGTTATTAACAAGGCTGGTTCAAGACTCTCCTGCTGATCAAACTGAGGCCCTCCTCCTGACGGAGGATTCCTCTCTCACCCGTTTTGCCAAATCATCGGTCCATCAACATGTGGCAGAGAAGAACAGGACATTGATCCTCAGGGTTGTAAAAGACAAACGGATTGCTGTCCTAACCGCTAACCAACTCAACCGATCTTCATTGAGGGATTTACTGAGGAAGGCAATCTCCATTACAGAAGTCCAGCATCCCAATGAGGACTTTGTCTCCCTACCAACCCCCCAATCCATTCCGGAGATCAACACCTTTCACGAAAATATCAAATCTCTCACCCCGAATCGAAAGGTAAAGGTGATCAATGATCTCTTCAAAATGGTGAGGGGAAAGGATCTGCAGGCTTCAGGTTCCTTTTCAAATGGAGAGGTTGAGGTGGCGGTGGTCAACTCTATGGGAGTAGAGGCCTATCAGAGATATTCAGATCTCGTCTTTCATCTGATCGTTGAGAACGATGGAGGCTCAGGTTACGCCGGTTTTGTGTCGAGGGATCCGGATCAGCTCGATATCGTTTCTCTTGCGAGAGAGGCGATTCAAAAGGCGTCGAGAGGAGTGCCGGGTCAGATCGAACCCGGAGAGTATGAAGTGATCTTGGAGCCCTATGCAGTGAGCGAACTCCTCTCCTTTCTTGGCTATCTGGGGTTTCATGCGCTGGCCGTTCAGGAAGGAAGAAGCTTCTTCTGCAATGAGTTTGGCAAGAAGCTGGTGGATTCAAGGGTGACGATCTATGATGATGGCCTTGACGCTGAAGGATTGCAGATTCCTTTTGATTTTGAAGGAGTTCCAAAACGGAGAGCGATCTTCTTTGAAGAGGGAGTGGTAAAAGAGGTGACCTATGACTCCTTCACCGGAAATCGTGAGGGAAAGAATTCGACTGGTCATGGCCTCATTGCACCCAATACCGAAGGTCCCATTCCTATTAATCTGTTTATGCAGGGAGGAGAATCCTCACTGGAGGAGATGGTCAGGTCTGTTCGAAAAGGGATCTATGTCACCCGTTTTCACTACACCAATGTGGTTGAACCAATGAAGACTGTTTTGACCGGGATGACCCGTGATGGGACCTTTTTGATTGAAGAGGGCGAGATCAAGAGGCCGATTAAAAATCTGAGGTTTACAGAATCAGTCCTCAGGACTCTCTCTCGCGTAAGCGCTATCTCAAAAGACCGAAGGACCTGCTCCGAAGGGACGGTCTACTCGAGGCGTTTTATCACCGGAGTCGTGGCCCCTGCTATCAAGGTGGATGGGTTTAATTTCTCGGGAGTATCGGCTTTATAAGTGAGCTAAAGTGTCTAAAGTGACTAAAGTGAACTAAAGTTAGATGATGGACAATAAAGAATTTTCAAAACTGCTTGAGAAGAGGACTCGTGACTTTGGCGTCAGGATTATTCGGTTATCAACTGCTTTGCCCAATACACCTGAAGGTAGGGAAATAAGGAAACAGATTACCAAGTCAGGGACTTCTGTTGGAGCGAATTATCGTGAGGCAAACAGGGCCAGAAGCAGGGCTGATTTTAAAAATAAGATTAGAATCTGTGAGAGCGAAGCAAGCGAAACGCAGTATTGGTTGGAAGTCATTGGAGACCTTGAATGGTTATCCTGGGAAAGATTGAAACCTGAATATGATGAATGTGGCGAGTTGTTGGCAATCTTTTCCTCTATTGGCAAGAAATAACTTTAGTCACTTTAGTTCACTTGTAACTTTAGCTCACTCATTTCATATACTCTTTAAACAGGCAAGAGATGAGAACCCTCATCCAAAATATTCTTGATATCGCAAAAATGAAGAGGGTGGGCTACGCCGACATCCGGGTCGTCCATCGCCGGACCGAAGAGATCGGGGTGAAGAATGGAAATGTGGAGGCCTTCACCTATGATGAGGATTCTGGATTCGGGATCAGGGTCCTCTTCCAGGGAGCCTGGGGATTTGCCTCCAGCTCTAAAATGACGAAAACGGAGATGGAGACTGTTTTTGCAAAGGCATTAAAGATTGCCAGGGCAAGTTTAAAAGCTAAAGGCAGCGAGGTTCTCTACCCATCTGCCTCACAAAGGGTGGATCAATACAGAACTCCCATTTCTATCGATCCCTTTAAAGTTCCCCCTGAAAAAAAACTTAATCTTCTCCTGGCCTCTGACGAGATCATCAGGAGAAATAGAAATGTGAAGATATCGGAGGCCTTTATGGGATCTTATAAAACGGAGAAGACCCTTGCCTCCACAGAAGGTTCCTATATTGAGCAGGAGATTGTGGAGTGCGGGGCAGGCATTTCAGCCACTTCGATTGACGGGGGAGAGATCCAGGTCCGTTCCTATCC
>Ga0209254_10002403_pt1 | contig 16997 bp, 11 predicted proteins | sample FrelakmetDIP11DI_FD_187148 | JGI IMG/M metagenome (GOLD analysis project Ga0209254, IMG submission 187148) | Freshwater lake sediment microbial communities from the University of Notre Dame, USA, for methane emissions studies - DIP11 DI (SPAdes)... | ecosystem: Environmental > Aquatic >... | reverse complement strand
CCGCGGGTCGCCTCAGGCCAGGCCGTGCGTCACCCTGCTCCGCTGTTCCTGCGCCCGGAACTGTCCGAACCGGGGAAGGAACTTGTCCCAGTCGATGATGTGCGAGTCGATCTCGGGTCCGTCGATGCAGGCGTGCTTGCGGACCATCTCGCCGTCGATGACGACCGGCACCATGCACGCCCCGCACATCCCCGTCGCGTCGACCATGATCGAGTTCAGGCTCGCCACGCAGGGAGTGTCGTAGCGCACCGCGAGATCGCTGACTGCCCGCATCATCAGCGGCGGCCCAATCGTCACGACCTCGGCGACCGTGCGTCCCTCGCCACGTCGATTCGCCTCGAGCATCTCCTGCAGCGGCCCGGTCACGAAACCTGGGATCCCGAACGACCCGTCGTTGGTCGTGTAGACGACGTCGAGCCGGTCACCGAATTGCGCCTGCAACCGGCCCACACGCTCGTCGGGTGCGTCCCAGAACATCAGGTCCTTGCTGCGGAAACCGGAGATGAGCGTGACATGGTTCCCGGCCCGCAGATGCTCGAGCATGATCGGGTAGGCCGGGGGCAGACCGAGACCGCCGGCGGTGAAGACCACCGTGGAACCGTCGGGGTACTGATGGACGTCGCTGGGTCGTCCCAGAGGCCCGGCGATGCCAGTGAAGGCCTCCCCCACCTGCATCTGGTTGATCTCCACGCTGCTGGTGCCGACGCCCTGGACGACCAGGCAGATGGTCCCGGCGGCTGCGTCCCAGTCCGCCAGCGTCAGCGGGATCAGCTCCCCGTCGGGCCGCGGCAGCACCCGGACGAACTGCCCGGCCCTCGCGGCCTTGGCGATGATGGGCGAGTAGACCGTGAACTCCTCGATCCCGTCGCTGAGGTCGCTCTTGGCGACGATGGCCTGCTCGGTGGCAGCGAGGTCGGAGTACCGCCTGGCGGACTGCACCATGCCGCGCACCATCTCGGCGGGGAGGTCGTCCGCCCCGAGTATCTCCCGGGCAGCGGACTGACCGTCGCCGGCGGCCATGATCGCTGTGGACCCACCGCGAGCGGCGTCCCCGCCGGTGTAGATGCCGGCCAGCGAGGTCTCCTGCGACCCCTTGTGATCGAGCTGGATGGTGCCCCACTTGGACGTGTGCAGCCTCGGCTCGGAGTCCTTGATGATCGGGTTGGCGTCGTTGCCCAGCGCCATGATCACCAGGTCGGCCGAGACCGTCTCGGTCTGGCCGGTGGGAACCGGCCGGCGCCGTCCGGACTTGTCCGGCTCACCCAGCTCCATCACCTCCAGCGTCGCGGCCTTGACGAAGTTGGTCTCCTGGTCACCGATGAACTCCGACGGCGAGCGGAGCACCTTCAGCGCGATGCCTTCCTCCAGCGCGTGCTCGAGCTCTTCCACGCGCGCGGGCATCTCGCTCTGGGTGCGGCGGTAGACGATGGTGACGAGGCCGCCGAGCCGGTGCGCGGTGCGGGCAGCATCCATGGCGGTGTTTCCGCCGCCGATGACCAGCACCTGCTTGCCCTCGGTGTCGGGCAGCGGGGTCTCGTAGTCGGCTCGAAGGCCCTGCATGAGGTTGACGCGGGTGAGGAACTCGTTGGCCGACATGACGTTGAGCAGATGCTCGCCGGGGACGTTCATGAACCGCGGCAGGCCGGCGCCGGTGCCCACGAAGACCCGCCAGAACCCGGCCTCGCGAAGGTCCTGCAGCGTGGCGGTCTTGCCGACGACGAAGTTGGTGACGAACTTCCCACCGAGCATCCTGATCTTGCCGACCACATCGTCGATCAGGTCGTTGGGCAGGCGGAACTCGGGGATGCCGTAGCGCAGGACGCCGCCGAGGGCGTGGAACGCCTCGAAGACGGTCACCGGGAAGCCCTCGGCCGACAGCAGGTAGGCATTGATCAGCCCGGACGGGCCGGAGCCGATGATGGCCACCGGCGGGTGCTTGGCCAGGTCCCAGGGGTCACGCACGCCGGCGAAGCGCTGCTCTTCGATGTCGGGGTTGAAGAGTTTCTCCCGCTCAGGAAGGAACCATTCGATCTGACCGATCGCGATGGGCAGCTTCTGCAGGCACACGCCCTGGCACTGCAGCTCCTGCGGGCAGACACGACCGGTGACATCGGGCAGCGGGTTGCTGGCCTCGAGAAGCTCGAAGGCGTCGCGGAACTTGTTCTTCCCGATCAGGTCGATGATCTGCGGGATGTGCACCGAGACCGGGCAGCCACCCTTGGGCTCGCTGCATCCGGCGAGGAACACGCCGAGCTCGCACGGCTTCTCCTCGCACTGCTTGTCCCGCAGCACCTCCAGCCACACCAGCAGGTCGACATCACGGGGGGTGTACCCCAGTTCCATGTAACCCAGGTAGCCCTGGTTGACCAGCCCGAAGTCGTGCGCGCGGGAGTCCGGTTCACGGATGTAGGGCGGGATGCTGTTGCCGGATGGCCAGTTCTCCGACAGCCCGGCGAACATCGGGTACCGGTCGGACAGGTGCGCGTCGATGGCTCGGATGAACTTGCGCTTCATCCCCAGCGGCAGGTCCCAGATGAACCGCATGACCACGCTGGCGCTGTCGTCCCCGCGCAGCATCATCTGCCACAGTGCCTTGACGAACTCCGGGCTGAGCTCGTCCTGCTGGAACTCCCAGGCCACGGCCTGCATGCCGTCGGTGATGAACATGTCGCGGAAGGCGCGCGGCTCGCTGACCAACCGCCGCTTGAGCAGGTCGAGCTGCCGGTTGAACGACTCGACCGACTCCGACCGCTCCAGCACCTCGACCTGGGTGCGGGTGCTCTCCAGCGTGCTGCTGGCCTCGACGTATCGGTACACGTCCTCCGCGCGGGTGGGCTGCCCGCCGTTGCCTGGCATCGTCGTCATCGGATGATCTCCGCATCGCAGGTTGCCTTCACCCGGTCGATCCGTTTCTGAAGCTCGGGTGTGATCTCGACGGACTCCACGGCCCCCGGGATCATCTCGGCGACCGGCCGGGCCGCGCCGTCGATGACCTTCGTGACCTTCTGGAAGAACTGCGGCAACTCCTGGTAGCAGGTGCCGCAGTCGGTGCACAACGGCTCGTCCGCCGGGGCGAGGTACACCGGCGCGTCGACCACGGCGGTGCCGGCCGACGCCGTCGACGGCGTGGCCGCCGTCGGGGCAGCCGTCGGCTTGACGCCGGTCGAGAAGGAGCCGCCGAGGCCGACGGGCGCCTTGCTGGACGAGGCGAGCTCGGACATGGCCCGGGCGATCTCGTCGAGGGAGTTCTCCCGGCTGTGCATGGCCTCCTCGTAGCGGGCCCGCAGGGACTCGAAGTCCGCGCGGTGCAGCGAGGTCAGCTGGGCCTCGTGGACCCCGGACAGGTACTGAAGGGTCTGCCAGTACCGCCGACGGTCCTCGACCAGCGCAACGATGTCGCTCGAGCAGGCGACCTTGATCAGCTGCCGGTCGTCGTCGGTCGCGTACACGAACGGCACCTTGTCCCCGCGGTCGGCCTTGGCCAGCTCCGCGTACTCGTCGATGGGGACGGCGCGGTCGTCTTCCTCCGGGCCGAGCCTGCGGAACTGCTTCTTGAACCGCGTCTCGCCGAGGGCGAACTCGGCCGGGGTCAGCGGCGTGGTCAGCAGCGCGACCTTGCCGTTCTCGTCGAGGTACTCCAGGGTGCTGGTCGTCCAGGTCTTGTCCGTGTCGGGGTTCCCGTCGAGGGAGAACCAGTCGTGCAGCGTCCTGCCGCGCCGCGGGTCATGGACGAACAGCGGGTGCATCCGGCTCTCCACCGCCAGACGCGCGCGGGCGTTCGACGACGACTCGGACACGCCGTGCTCGGAGCCGCATGGTGTGTAGACGTCCATCAGGGCCGGTGCCTGGTACTCCAGGTACTCCATCGTCGCCTTGAGGAAGTGGCCGTGCAGCGCGGTGCTCGTCGAGCAGACGAACACGTTGGGATGGAACGACGCCAGCAGGCCGAGCTCCTTGCGTGACTCGTGCTTGCCGTGGTGGGCACCCCCGAAACGGGCCAGGTCGGAGTCCTGCCCGGTGAAGCTCGAGGTGGACGCCTGGCCGCCGGTGTTGGAGTAGGCGCCGGAGTTGAGCACGAGCACCTTGATCGGGGTGTCGCTGGCCAGCACCCGGGACAGTGCACCGAACCCGATGTCGTAGGTCGCGCCGTCCCCACCGACGGTCATCACCGTGGGCAGCAGGGCTATCTCCTCAGGGGTGAACTCAGCCCAGGACAGCCGGCGCAGCTCCTGGTCGTGCATCGATGCGTCGTAGGCGTCGTCCAGCTCGAGCCGTGCCGTCCGCAGGGCGCGGATGTCGGTGACCGCCTGGGCAGAGATCCCCTCGAAGATGCCCTTGGCCAAGGGCTGGGTGTCCTGGAACAGGCTGTTCACCCAGGGGTCGAGGTAGGAGTTGAACGGCATGGTCGAGGCGTACACGCTGCTGCAGCCAGTGGCGTTGGCGACAACCGTGGAGGCAGGGCCGTTCCCGGTTGGCCCGCTCTCGTACAGGTACAGCCGCGTCTCCAGGGTCGGGATGATCGAGGCGATCCGCTCCCGCCGCTCGCTGTCCCCGTCAACGGTGGCGAGCTTGTCCTGCAGGCCGATGAGGAGCTCGTCCAGCTCCTTGAGGTGGGTGCGGCGTCGCTCGTCGCCGATGGCGTGACTGGTCGCCATCACCAGCCGGATCGCAGTGACCTCGCCGCAGCCGCGGCAGGCACCGTGGCCACCGGTGGTGGCGTAGAAGTTGGGGTGGTCCAGCAGCATGCGCTTGAGGTCGCCGTCCAGCGACGTCGAACCCTCGAGGAACCGCCGTGGCGTGTTCGGCAGCGCGGTCATGAAGTCGAAGGTCTGCTGCAGCGAGTCCAGCACGTTCGCGTCCTGGGCCAGCGGCGTCAGCGCGCCCGGGCCGCACACCTCGATGCACTCCAGGCATCCGGTGCACTTCCACGGGTCCACCGTGGCCGCGAACAGCCCACCCGCACCGGGGGTGTCGCTCTCCATCGCGTCGAAGAACGGGCGGGTGCGAGCCACAGGGTAGGTCGCGAGCGTCTCGACCAGCGCCTCGAGGTTGCGCGTCACTGTGGGCTGGTCGACGTCCAGGCCCTTGCCCACCTCGGCGACGACCTCGTGGAACGGACGCGGTGTCTTGTCCTGGCGGTAGGCACCACGGACCCGCTCGGCGATCGTGTAGACCAGGCTGCGCAGGGCGTCGCGCTGCGGCTCGGTGACGTTCAACCGCCTGATGCCGGTCAGCAGCAGGTCGTGGATCTCGTGGACGGTCGTGGGGATGGCGGCGTCCGGGCAGACCAGCGTGCACTCCAGGCAACCGGTGCACAGGTCGTGGTGGAACTCCGGGACGGTGAGCCGGAACATGCCCTTGTCCTTGGCGGCCGCAGAGCCCGCCGGCATGAACAGGCCGATGCCGGGGAGCACCGGCGCCTCGCCGATGGTGCCCTCGCGGAACGGCCGCGCGACGATGTCCTCGTAGTACCCCGGGTCGAACAGCGCGCTGGCCCCTGTGGACGTCCCGCACATGCTCGCCGACACGGCAGGAGTGAGCACGACGTGGGGCCGCACCGACTCCTCGTCGATAGCGACGAACTCCGGCGCGTCATAGGCCACGATCTGGGTGGCCTCCATCCCCTCGTGGATGACGGCCATGTTGGCCTCGACGACGGCCTCGCCCTTCGTCCCGAACTTCTTGACGATCTGGGCGCGCACCTTGTCGCGGATGGTCTCGGGGGTGGCACCTTGGGTGATGCGGTCGACGTGACCGGCAACCGCGCCGATGAAGGCGATCCCCATCATCCTCAGCTCGAGCTCGGGGATGGGGGCGTGGCGCTTGGCCACGCTGAAGGCGTCGACGACGAGGAAGTGGATCTTCCGCTCTCGGATCGTGCGACGGGCATACTTCGGCAGGCTGCGCCACACCTCTTCCGGGGAGAGGCTGGACTGCAGGATGAACGTGCCGTGCTCGACGAGGCCCCTCAGTGGGTTGGTGTGGTGGAACGCCTGGTGGTCCGGTGACACCACGATCTCGACGTCCTCGAGCTCGGCGTTGGTGAGCAGCACGGGTTCGGGACTGAGCGTGATGTAGTAGTTGGTCGGCGCGCCGCTCTTCTCCGAGCCGTACTTCGGTGCCGACTTCGAGTGCATGCCGAGTACGCCGGCCAGGACGTCGGTGAGCAGCTTGCCCGTCGCGATGGTGCCGTAGCCCCCGACCGAGTGGAAGCGGATGCGCATCGCCGACGGTGGCAGGAGCACCGGGTTGGGTTCGGTCTCCAGCGCCATCAGCTCGGTCTCGGGGTAGGCCTCCCGCAGCTTGGCCTGGATCTCGGCCATCGCCGGCGACGGGTTCTTGCTGAAGAACTGTGACCCCAGGTAGATCAGCGGGGCGCTCGTGCCCTGCCCCGGCTCACTCATGTTCTTGAACGCGGCCACGATGTGGCGTGGCTGGACGTCGTGCCCACCGAGGCCGAAGATCGCTGTCGTGAGGCGCGGGACGGACTCGAGCACGGGCAGGTGCTCGTACTGCATTCCGTCGGCGTTGGCGCGGGCCCTGAACAGGGCCTGAGTCACCAGGCTGGTCAGCGCGGTCTGGTCCGAGCGCTCGAGGATGGTGACGGCCTTGGCGCCGGAGATGGCCTCGACGAGCTCGGCCTCCGGGAACGGCTGGAGCAGCTTGACCGACACGACACCGACCTTCAGCCCCTGCTCCCGCAGGTACGGCAGGACCGCGCGCACGTCGTCGGTGATCGAGCCGAGGCCGACCATGACGAAGTCGGCGTCCTCGCAGTCGTAGGCATGCACCGGGGAGTAGGTCCGCCCGGCGAGCGCGGAGTACTCCGCCATCGCCTGGCGGACCAGGGACGGGACGGCGTTGGCGAAGTGGGTGCGGTGGTCGACCGAACCGGCCTGGAAGTCCGGCTGGTTCTGCACCGGCCCGGTCAGGCCCGGGTTGTGCACGTCGACGAGGGCAGGGACCATCTGGCGCGTGCCCTTCTCGAGGGCGTTGAGCCACTGGCGTCGCCACTGCCCGTGCAGCTCCTCGGGCACCCATGCCACGGTCTGGGCAATGAGCTCGCCGGCGTTGTCCTGCTCCACGGCCTCGGCGGAGGCGTCCAGGAACGACGTCAGCGCCGCGAGGTCGTCCGGCCTGAAGTCGTCCCGGTGCCGGTCCAGGTACTGCTTGAGCTGGAACACGCGGCCCTTGGCGCCGAAGAGCACCTCCTGCGCGACGGTCGGGCAGGCGATCCGGCCGGCCGGGTCACCGAGGTACTCGCGTAGCAGCTCAGGCTCGGGCATGAGCGCCTCGCTGAGCATGTGGCTGGTGGAGAAGCCGTCCATCGCGTTGGCGACCGGGATGAGCGACAGAGCGGAGCTGCGGTAGGCGATCGCCGCGAGGTCCGCCGCCTCCTGGGGGTTGGAGCCGAACAGGATCGTGTACCCGGCCGACAGCAGGGCGTAGACGTCGTCGTGGCCGGCCATCACGTTCAGCGAGTGCTTGGACACCACCCGCGCCGCGACCTGCAGCACGAAGCCGCCGATCTTCTTGCCGACGGTGACGTAGTGCGACTCCAGCGCGTACAGGATCCCTTGGCTGGAGGAGGCGTTGGAGATGAACTGGCCACCTGTCAGGGCCGCGCCCAGTGCGCCGCTCTGCGCCGAGTGCTCACCCTCGGGCTCGAAGAAGAACGGGTGCTTGCCCCACACGTTGACGCCACCCTCGGCCCGGGCCGCCTCGTAGAGCTCGGAGATCTCCGTCGAGGGGGTGATCGGGTACCCGATGACACCTCCGCACACATGCTTCATGACGTGGGCGAGAGCGCCGTTCCCGTGGATGACGCTGGGGACGCCGGGGTAGATGGGCTGCTGAGTGGTCATCGGGCCTGTCCAGTGATGCGAGGCGGAAGAGACAGAGGCTGACATGCTGCGTGGAGCCCCGTCGCTGCCCTGGCGGCACCGACGGCAAGGAACCGGGGCGGACTGTCCTGAGGCTCGGTCACTGTGATCCTCCCGTCCACGTCAGCCGCGGCCAGCGTATCTCCCGTACGTCCTGTACGGAATGGCCAGCGTAGGTGGCCCGGGGTCCATCGGGCGGGCCGATCGTCCCGTGCGGGCCCACCGAACGGCCCAGTGCCGGGCCTCCCGCTGAGCCGGCCCGTCAAGCCGCTCTCACACGCTACGCGCTGGCCCCCTGACCTGCAAAGACGCTACCGCACCTCTCTCATTCGCGAAGTAACTTGCTAGACGAGAGTGAGTGGTTCGTCACACCTGCCCGCTGCGTCGTTCAGGACGGGTGCTCGTGGCCCTTGAAGATGATCTTGACCATGCGCAGGTTGATGGCCGCGAACCGGTAGACCTGCGTGGGCACGCTCGTGCGGCTGCGGACCGTCTTGTCGGTGGGCAGCGGGGCTTCCGCGATGGTCTCGTTGATGTCTGTCACCGGCGAGTTGCTCCTGAGTGGTCGGGCGAGGGTGAAGGCGGACGGCCGCTGCTACTCCGGGATGAGGAACCAGCCCGGTCGAGCCTTGGCCTTGTGCAGGAAGAGATAGTGCAGCATCGTCTTGGTCCAGTGACCGGCCAGGCCGATCTCGCCGTAGGTGTCCTTGAGGCTGCGCCCCGTCCCGGGGTACTTCTGGTAGTCGGGCACGACCGGGTACATCGTCATCGCGGCTGCCGTCCCGTGCTGCCAACCGGTGCCGGCGGAGGCGATGCACGCGGCACCCATGTGCGCCATGGAGGCGGTGTGCACCTTCGCCGAGGACGGATGCTTGATCATGTCGACGATGCTCTCGGCGGCGACACGGCCCATGATTCCCGACGGCATGCCGGTGCGTGGCGGCGCCGGCGCGATCACCGTTCCGTTGAGGCTGGTACGTGGCCGGGAGATGGGGTGTGGCGGGCCGAACGCGATGCCGACCGCGAAGACGTTGGGGTAGGCAGGCGATCGGTAGGTCTTCGGCCAGTCCGAGGCGCGCCACTGCTCGTAGGGCTTCTGCGTGTAGTCGGCGTCCACCTTCATGAAGCCGCTCGGCGCGAACACCGTGGCGGTGATGTCGTTCCCCTGCGCGTCGAAGGCCGTCATGTCGGCCCCCCGGAACGGCGGGAGCAGCATGGCGAAGTCGTAGCGAAGCGTGTGGTGGCTGCCGTCGAGCTGCTCGTAGTGGATGACTCCCGGCTCGATGCGCTCCACGTGCGCCCGGACGATGGCGCGCACCCCGCGCTCCCGGAACAACGACTCGGTCCACGTCTTGCTGGTCGTCTGGAACCCCTGCTGCGTGAACGTCATGCCGTCGACACCGAAGTCGCCGAGGACGTACTCGTTGGTCAGGTAGACCACGTCGGCGAGGTCGCGCACCCCCGCCTGGCGAAGCTCGTGCTCGACGTTGAAGACGTACTCGAACGCCGCTCCCTCGCAGGTGCACATGCCGTGGCCGACTCCGACGACGAGCGTCTGCGGCTGGCCCTGCTTGAGTCTCTCGATCACCTTGGTGAGCTCGGCGGCAGCCTCGGTCGCATGTGCCGCGGTACACACCGACACGGTGTGCCCCTCCGGGCCCAGCCCGGGTGTGGCGGCGAAGTTCAGCTTGGGTCCGGTGGCGTTGACCAGGTAGTCGTACTCGAGCTGGAGGGAGTCACCCGCGCTGGAGGGATGGGTGGAGACGACGTCGACGAACCCACGCGCGTGCTGGGCGTCTCCCTCCGGATGGATCGCGACCGCCCTGGCCTGATGGAACTCGATCCCCTTGCGCGCGTAGACCGGCGCCAGCGGGAAGGTGACCTGCTTGCCGGTCATGGTGCCGACACCGACCCAGATGTTGGAGGGGATCCAGTTCCAGTGGGAGTTGGGAGACACGACGACGACGTCGTGGGTGCTCCGGTCGAGCTTTCGGCGCAGGTGCAGCGCCGCCGTGTGCCCGGAGATGCCAGCGCCCAGGACAACGACACGTGCCATGCAGATACCTCCGTGACAGGATCGGGGGCCCACGGTAGGCAACCGTGACGGCGGTCCCCAGGGACCAAGTGCCCGGACTCCAGACGATGTCAGGCCACGCTCGGCGCTGGCATCGACGCGCAGCGTCGCAGCTGCGCGAGCAACTCGCGTCGACGGCTGTCGTCCAGCACGGCCGCCTCGACGGCATTGCCGGCCAGCTGGAGGACCTCGTCCGGTCCCAGCTCGAGCGACTCGACAGTCCGTGTGAGCACGTCGCCGATGTACCCACCGAAGTAGGCGGGGTCGTCGGAGTTGACGGTCACCACGAGGCCGCGCTCGAGCATCCGCCTCAGGTTGTGGTGCGCAAGGTCAGGGAAGACCCGCAGCCGGACGTTGGACAGCGGGCAGACGGTCAACGGCACCCGGTCGCGAACCAGGCGCTCCACGAGCGCCTCGTCCTCCAAGCACCGAACCCCGTGGTCGATTCGGCGTACCCCCAGCTCGAGGGCCTGCCAGATGTAGTCGGGCGGACCCTCCTCCCCTGCGTGCGCGACCGCCCAGAACCCGTGCCGGTGGGCGGCAGCGAAGACCCGGGAGAACTTGCCAGGCGGGTTGCCGACCTCGCTGGAGTCCAGGCCGACACCGTGGATGCGATCCCGATGAGGCAGTGCTTGCTCGAGGGTGTCGAAGGCATCGGCCTCGCTTCGGTGCCGCAGGAAGCACATGATGAGCTCGCAGGAGATCCCGAGGTTGTCCCGCCCCACGTGCTCGAGGGCGCCGCTGATTCCGTCGACGACGTCGGCGAAGGCGATCCCTCGGGACGTGTGGCTCTGCGGGTCGAAGAAGACCTCGACGTGGCGCACCCCGTCGCGATGGACCCGGGTCAGGTATGCCTGCGTGAGGTCGAAGAAGTCCTGCCGGGTCTGCAGCACCTGGGTCTGCTCGTAGTAGAGGTCGAGGAAGGACTGCAGGTCATCGAAGGCGAGTGCACGGTGCACCTGTGCGACGTCGTGGAACCGCGTGTGCACACCGTTGCGCCTGGCCAGGCTCAGCATCAGCTCGGCCTCCAGGGTGCCCTCGACGTGCACGTGGAGCTCCACCTTCGGCAGCCGACGGACGAGGTCCAGAGCGTCGGTCACCGTGGCCGGGCGCGCGACGGCGGGCACGGCATCCGCATCGGGAGCCATGAAACCTCCGTCCCCGGGTCCCGGCCGCCGGACCGGCCCGGACGCCGACCCTCGGTCGGACCCTGGCCTCCCCCATCCAGGGTCACTCTGCAGCCCCGAAGGCGCGAGGGACTAACGACCCGGGCAGGGTCGCCGACGCCTCCTCGCGCTGCACGGCGGCGGCCAACCGGGCCATCCTCCCGGCTCCGTCAGAATCCGAGTCCTCCACCACCGCCCATCGGACCCCGAGTCGGGGCGTCGGCCTGCTTCCGGCAGCGCCGACACTCCAGGTAGGCGGAGTCCTCGACGTGGCGCTTCTTCCACGCGTGCAGACCGACCAGGCAGCGCACGTCCTTCATGGAAGCCTCCTCGGTTCCGCGGCAGCTGCCGCGGCCAGCTCAGGTGGGTCGAGTAGCGCCTGAGTCGCTTCGATAGGTGCTGAACCGCCGGGTGGGGGCGAAGGCGTGGCGCACGCAGACCTCCGGCGGGAACACCCGGCACACCCGACCCGTGCAGCTGCTGGTGTATCGCGACCCCCCGGGCACGCCGAGGGTCTGGTCGAGGAGGAACAGCACCGGCAGATGCGCCGGTCGGTGCGCGTCGAGACGTTCGGCATGGCATGCCGCTTCCCACGTCCGCGGCATGCGCGTGGGGTCGTCGGCGACAGCCAGGAACCGACCGAAGGCGCGCTGGCAGAACGCGCCGTACTCGGAGTCGGCCGCCATCGCCGGCCAGAGCTCTCGCACGGCCACGCTCGGCAGCCCGAGCGGCCAGCGGCGCCGCGACACCCGCACATGCACCTCGAACCACTGCCGAACGGCGGACTCGAGCAGCCGGCCGGGGTCGCGGTACTGAGCAGACTCGGGAACCGGCCAACCGGGCAGCGCAACGCTACGGAGGTACCGCACCGACTCCGAGGCATCCCCCGCGACTGCTCCGCGCATCCGGCTCACGGTCCTCTCCCAAGACCCGCCCCTGCCGGGGGGGGTCGTGCGACAACGATGGACCTCACCGGCCCCACCGTCCAGCCCCCAGGACTCAGGGGCGAGACTCGGCGGGCTCGGGGACCTTGCGTCGCAGCAGCATCTGTCGCGTGTCCACGGGGCCGATCAGCATCCCCGCGACGACCACGACAGCGGCCAGTGCTGCGATGCCGTCCGGGAGGGTGACGAACGAGGTCGCGGTCGCCGACGCGTTCGCCACCGTGTACACCGACACGCCGATACTCGCCCCGACCGCCCATCTGGACTCGTCCCTGCTCAGACCCGACGCCGCGAGCAGTGGCAGCGCCCACATCAGGTACCAGGGATGCACGACGGGTCCGAGGAGCACGACTCCCAGCACCGCCAGCGCGATGCCGCGCAGCAGCGGACGAGCGTGAGCGGTGAGCAGCAGCCAGCCCACGAGCGCGACCGTGGCCACTGCCCCGACCGTCCGCACGCCGCTGAGGACAACGTCGGCGTCCACCAGCCCCGCCGCCTCGGCCAGAGCCCCGGCGATGCGCCCGATGGCAGTGACGGGCGAGAGCCAGGTGTCGACCTTCGTTGGGGTCGCGAGGTTGGCTGCCCACCCGAAGCCGAGACCGGTCGTCACGCTGAGCACGACCATGGTGGTTGCTGTGAGCACCGCCACCCTCGTCCACGCCGCGAGCCGCCGCCACCAGTCCGCGCCGGTACCGACTTGGATCAGCCCGAGGAACGGCAGCGCCAGAAGGGCAGGGGCCTTGATCGCGCCGGCGACGACCACCAGCACCACGCCCGCGACGTACGAGCGGTGCAGCGCTGTCGCGATGCCCGCGACGAGCAGACCCGCCATCAGGGCGTCGTTGTGGGCGGCCGATGTCAGGTGGAACAGCACGAGGGGGTTGAGCACCGCCAACCAGGTGGCGCGCCCGGGATCGGCCCCCGCGAGGTCAGCAAGACGAGGAACGAAGACCACCAGCAGTGCCACGCCGACGAACGCGAGCAGTCGGAACCCGAGCAGCGCGGCCGTCGGCTCTGCGCCGGTGAGATGGAACAGCACGCTCGAGGCGAACAACCAGACCGGTCCGTACGGAGCGGGTGAGTCCGCCCACATCGGGTCCGCGCCATCGGCCAGGTACGTCCAGAGCGCACCAGTGCCGTGCTGGTACGGGTCGATGCCCGCCGGCTGCAACCGGCTCAGCGCGATGTAGCTGAACACGTCCCGACTGAACAGCACGGGAGCCACCAGGAGCGGTGCCGACCAGACCAGCGCCATCGAGCCCAGCCGGCGCGCACCTGGCACGTCGAGGCCGACGGCACCCCTGGCCGCGGACAGCCATGTTCGCAGCAGCCATCCTGCGCCCACGATGACCGCCGTCTTGGCCGCCAATGACGCCGGTGGTGATTCCCGCAGCGCCACCAGCACCGGGTGAGCCGAGAGGTCGGATGCCGGCGCCACCCAGCCCACCACGAGTGCTCCGACCGCGATCAGCGATGAGGCGAGCAGTCCGGGCACACCGACTCGCACCCAGGAGGCGGAGAGCTCCCTGGGTGCAGGACGCGTGTCAGCGGAGGGGACGTCCATGGGCTATCGAGGTTACCCGCCCGTGACGCGACTCCATCGCATGCCACACCTGCGGGCGCATCGTCCGAGGACCCGAGGGGTAGGCCCCTCCGGCTCTCCGACGATGCGGCCGTGCTGGCGCCTGGTCACACGTCGATGGTGGCTCGAGCGCTCCATCCAGCCTCGCCGCAGGTCAGGTGCAGCCCATGGCGAGTGGTCGCTTTCGGGACACTGCCGGTCTGGACGATGTCAGCCACGGCCACCGTCTGGAACAGGCCGGTGAGCCCACCGCCCGGCTGGCGGGTGACCAGGGCAGCGACAGGCACTCTGCCGGTCACGTCGATGCGGTAGATGACCTCGTCGAGCAGGCCCAGCAGCTGCTCGTCGTCCGGGCCTGCTGGGATCGCGAACTCCTCGCTCTGAGTCCTGGTGCCCGGGCGTGGCCGCATGAACAGCGACGCCAGGCCCCTGACCGCCGCAGCCAGACACTCCTCGCGCGTCGGACCCCATGCCATCAGCTGCACGTCAGCGGTGTGCGGCAGGAGCCGGTAGCCGCTCGCGGCTGCGACGTCGTGCGTGGTCCTGCTCACCCGCTCACCCCTTGACCACACCGATCGGGTGCAGGCGGGCCACTCGGCGGGCAAGGCCTGCGGCTTCGCAGGCGGCGACGACCTCGTCCACGTCCTTGTAGGCCGTGGGTGCCTCCTCGGCCAACCCACGCAGGGACGAGGCGCGTACCGAGACGCCGGATGCCTCGAGGGACCGGCGAAGGCTGCTGCCCTGGACGCTGCGCGCAGCTGCATGTCGGCTCAGTCTCCGCCCCGCACCGTGGCACGCGGAGTGGAACGCCTCGCCGCCGGGGACTCCGGCCAGGACGTAGGAGGCCGTCCCCATCGAGCCAGGCACGAGCACCGGTTGGCCGTTAGGCGCAAGATCGGCCGGCAGGTCCGGGTCACCGGGCGGAAGCGCCCTGGTCGCCCCTTTGCGGTGCACGCACAGCCGACGCATGCGACCGTCGACCCGGTGAGTCTCGACCTTGGCCAGGTTGTGGGACACGTCGTAGAGCAGCCGCAGCCGGCCGGTACCGACCGCCTGCTGGAAAGCCTCCCGGGTCGCTGCCGTCAGCAGCTGCCGGTTGGCGCGGCCGAAGTTGGCGGCGGCCGCCATCGCGCCCAGGTAGTCACGACCCTCAGCCGAGTGGACGGGAGCGCAGGCCAGCTGCGGGTCGGGCACCTCGATCCCGTAGCGCGGCATCGCCTTCAGCATGACGGCTACGTGGTCCGAGCAGATCTGGTGCCCGAGCCCTCGTGACCCGCAGTGGAGCATCACACACACTCGCCCCGTCACCAGACCCCATCCGTCCGCCACCTGCGAGTCGTACTGCTGATCCACGACCTGCACCTCGAGGAAGTGGTTGCCTGACCCGAGCGACCCGATCTGGGCAAGGCCTCGCTGGAGCGCGCGGTCGCTCACGTGCTCGATCGCAGCATCCGAGACCGCCCCGCGGTCCTCGCAGTGCTCGAGGTCGTCCTCCTCGCCGAAGCCACGCTGCACCGCGTACCGGGATCCGTCGGTCAGCAGGGCCCGCAGGTCCGCGTGGTCGGCCGACCCCCACACACCACCGGGACCGACCCCACGCGGGATCCGGGCAGCGAGCTCGTCCATGAGCTGGTCCATCCGTCCGCTCAGGTCGGACTGCATCAGAGGAGACGCCAGCAGCCGCACCCCGCAGGAGATGTCGAACCCGACTCCCCCCGGCGAGACCACGCCACCGTGCTCGATGTCGGTGGCGGCCACCCCACCGATCGGGAAGCCGTACCCCCAGTGCACGTCGGGCATGGCGTAGGAGGCCGTCACGATCCCCGGCAACGTGGCTACGTTCTGGACTTGCCGCAGGGCGGGATCGTCTGCGATTCCGGCGAGCAGCGAGCGGGACGCGAACACGATCCCGGGCACTCGCATCTCGCCCTGACGCTCGATCCGCCATCGGTTCGGGGACTCCTCGACCAGCTCCATCATCGGCACCGCCCGGCTCACCTATCTCACCCCCGTCGATCGTCGTCGCACCCATGATCCGGCCGGTGGCTGCCGGCGGCCACGGTCTCCTGGCCCGACCCAGGTCTGGGGGCGGACCAGCGGGTGCAGGCTGGGCGCTGCGCGCGGCCGGCGCCCAGTACGGCGTCCGGGTCAGCGTGCTCTGTCCGGGCATCATCGACACCCTCATGATGGACGGCGCATGGGCCGGTGACGTGCCCAACCTTCCCCGGTCGGCCGGGGCGCCGGCATCCCTGCGGGAGTTCCTGCAAGGCTCAGGCACTGCCTTCTATCCAGTCGACGGGCTGGCCGAGCAGACCCTTGCCGGGCTGGGGAAGAACCGCGCCATCCTCGTCCTCCCGCGGCGTTGGCGCTCCTTCTGGACCCTCGGCAGGCTCGCCCCCGCTGTTGCCGTACGCCTGTCCGAGAACATGACCTGACCATCCGAGATGCCACGACGGGGTCCGAGACCAACGCCAGGACCTCGTGAATCCGTCGGCGTCTGGCCTGGCGAGTCCCCGGCAGAGGCGCCGCAACAGTCGGGGCGTCCGCATTGCCCCCCGTGGGGCACCGCGGAGCTGTCCGCATCCTGCGGGATGGCCGGTTACCCCCCGGGAGTGGACGAGCTCCGCGACCTGAGCCGCGCCCGGCGATGACGTACGGTCGGCAGGTCGCGCCTTGGTGTCCGTTTCGTGCCCCGGCAAGGCTCGCGGGACGAATCGGGCGCCGGGCCGGGACGATGTGTGTCAGCCGGTACGTCCCCGCGCCCGAGGTGAACCGGGAGCAGAGCCAGCGAGGCTCCCACGGAACACCTCCTCGTCGACGACCGTGTCGACGTCGTGACCAGCATCGCTTAGGCGGTCAGGGAGTCATCGGCGGATCGTAGGCGTGCCGGCGACCCCCGAACGAGATCCTGAGGCAACGATCCGCTCGGCCGTGGGGCGACTCTCCGCGCGCCGTCCGAGACCCACCCGGCGCCGCGGGGTACTGCCCCGGGACGCGCACGGCCGCCCGGCGACCCGGAATCCCCGGTGGCTCCTTTGCCCGGGAGGGCGATCACGATCGCTCTAGCGCCCCTGGGGTCAGAACGTTGGTCTTGGGGTCTCAGGCCGCTTCGGTCAGGCGTGCCTGGGCGATGCCCATGGTCAGGTGCCAGTCGAGAAGTGGCCAGTGCGCATGAGGTAGGGCCCTCGGCGTTGGCAGGCCCGTGCACGGCCAGCACACATAGTCCCCGGGGCGATCATCGTGACCTGCGCAAACGCGCCGCCCCGAGACCATGCGAAGCCGACTATGTGTGTGGGGCGTGACACCGTCCTCACCTCGCCTGCCCGAGGCGAATCGCCGGGCCACGCT
>Ga0209254_10002402_pt1 | contig 17002 bp, 18 predicted proteins | sample FrelakmetDIP11DI_FD_187148 | JGI IMG/M metagenome (GOLD analysis project Ga0209254, IMG submission 187148) | Freshwater lake sediment microbial communities from the University of Notre Dame, USA, for methane emissions studies - DIP11 DI (SPAdes)... | ecosystem: Environmental > Aquatic >... | reverse complement strand
CTCTTTATTTAACATCTGCAACAGATCCCCCTTTGAATTCCTCAGGAATAGTATGTAACTTGTTTGATTTATCCCATTTGTAGCCTTCAATTTCTTTTAATTTATTTTCTCTACGTCCAATAAGAATTGAGTGTTTAAATTGTGGAACAAGTATTTTTGATACTGCTTCTCCAATGATACCATACGCTCCTATTACAGAAAGAATAAGATTAGATGATTTTTTTTCTAACATACTCAAAGCTTTATTAACCGTTTGACAAGTTATTGCAGCGGTATAGCTATCGCCATGGTTAACAAATCCTCTATATTCTTTTTGATTAGCTAACCAAACTCCTCCGCTAGTAACTGAAGTAGTCAATGCACCTAGTTGAACAAGATCTACACAAAGTTCATCTTGAACAAAAATTGCAGCGTCAAGAATTCTTTGTCTTACCTCTTCTTGTGGTAAACTCATCATTTGTTTTGCTGTTAATTTTAAACCTGCGATATGACCTTTAGTTCCATTAATATTTAATTCTGGTGAAAATATTAAATCTTTATGAACCCAATGTTTTGGTAGATTTTCCATATGACTTTTATCTATAAAATGTCCAATTGTTGCAAACTTCATACTTTTAACCTCTATTTTTAAAACTATGATAAAATTGAATATATTTGTTTAATAAAAATATTTTATTCTTTATATCCAAAAAGCCTAACTCCAGTATAGGCTTTTGCTTCAATTGTTTTTCCTGGATCATAAGAAATTTTGATATGGCTAATATATCTAACAATTGCTTTTGAAAAATTATTATCTGGTAATTTAACAGATGGTAGATATGATTCGTAATTAAATTCATTGCTATAATCTTCTTGAGTAACACCCGGGAAATTAAGTATTGCTGATTTTAGATCTGGGAGGCAGATACCTTTTTCAACTAAATGATTAAAGAATTCTTCCCAGCCTTCTCCTTTATGATATTGGTCTGGTGAAATGAAACATTCAAGACCTATTTTTGAGTCAATTTTATCACTAATATTTAAATGAAGCCTAATACAATTAGAATATTTCTTTATCTCATTGATAAGATTCTTTAATCCGTCATCCTCATCTTTCCATCCAATTGATTCTAGGTATGAAATTATATCATCAGGAATTATGCTTTTGACTACAACTCTAATTCCTTCTTGATTTCTAGATAACATTGATGCTACAAAAAATACTGATGCTTTTTTTGGTAATTTTTTAAGAGCATTAAAAAATTTATTCTCTAGTTTTTCTGAAACATTATGTCCAACAAGGTTAGGTATTGCAATTCGAGTAACCCATTTACATTTTTCTATATCTTCTACTGAGTCAATTCTTAAAGGTAGAGTTTGTAAGAATATACTTGGAACTGGGATTTCGTTGTTACCTTCTGCAGTGTCAAACTCTAACCAAAGACCTTGAATATTATTGTATAATTTTGAATTTGGATCTGCCCATTTTTCAGTGAGGTTTCCAATGTTTTTCCATTCTTGTTTATTTAACAGTACGTTTGGTAACTCTTTGTTTTTTATTAAATTTAAGAGTGCTTCGCGTTCTCCTTTTTGAGAAGATACTGCGATTAAGTAATCTGATCTTGCATTTTTTGATGTTAGTCTTGATTCAAAACCAAAGAAACTTGTCAAATTTCCTGATAAGTTATCTGCAATCTTCTTGATTTCTTCGAAACATTGAGAAGAGATTAACTCTTCAGGCACGTGTGACTCAACAAAGTGTAAATAATTTGTTGGGTATAGATCATTAAAATTCTGAAACATCTTAGTTTCTTCTAAATGATGTTCCTTAGTTAACATTATATTTTCAAGATTAATTTCTCTAGCAGAAAAAGCATTGTTTAGTGATAAATGTTGATTGTATGAATTGAGCAATACTTCAGCCCCTCGCGCTAATTTTATTTTGTTAGGCTCATAAGTACTTTTTTCGCAGGTGGGTATGTAGGTAGTAATACCGTTATTTTGGATTAATACATTTTTACCATTCATTTTATCAACTTCTTTAAAACTATTAATTGAATATGCAAACATAAAACCCTAATCCTGAGAAATCCTACAAAATTCCAAAAATCGTATTTTTTGTTTATTTTTGTAGGAAATATTAATAAAAATTGTTTTTTTATAGATTATTTATATAAGTCCTAATTTCCTCAATATCTGAAATATTTTTAATAGATTCATTATTAAAATATTGGTGATAGCTGATTGGTAAAGCTAAATATAATTCATTTTCTTTATAGAAAATACCAGCTTCAACAAAGCTCTTAAGTATTAACTCAAGTTCAGATGATTTTATATCTTTAAACTTCTCTTTTAAATCAGATGAAGATTTTATATCTTTACATTCCAAAAATACTTTTCTTTCTTCCTTATTTAAAATATATATCATTGCGTTATCGTTAATTCTTTTATCATATATTTTTATAAAATTACCACCCTCAATAAAATAGAAAACTAATTTTTCAAGATCTGTCTCTCTTTTTAAACCTAAAGTTTTTTGTTGGTCATAAATATTTTTCCAATTATTGATAAGTTGTTTCCATGGTTTTTCCTTAATTTCTTTTTTTCTTATAAAAGAATAAAAAAAGCCGATGTTTTTATCTAAATATTCTTTTGGATAAATTATTGTATCTATAACTGTAGGTTCTAATTTTTTTATATTATATTTTTCTGGATGGTTATATATTTGGCTTTGGAAGGTTACTACATATTTACTTATATTTGGTGGTTCAAGGTATTTTTGTATAAGACTAATATTTTTTTGCGTTTCATCAAAATCAATTTTTTCTTCATTTGGACAGTCTGTTATGAAATTATATGAGTTTTTTATATGATTTTCTTTGCAGAATTTTAAAGCAGCAATATTATCGATTATTTTTGTTCCTTTGTTCATCTTTTTTAAATAATTTGAACTAAGTGTCTCTATACCTGTCTGTATATGTTTAAATCCTGCTTTTTTTAATAGACTGTAGTCATTACTTTTAAGTATGCCTGCTCTTGATTCTATATATAAACTTAGATCTTTACCTGTTTTAATAATATTTTTACATAATTTTTTAAAATCATTCACAGGTAAGGTATTCCCAATTATCTGAAATTCTAAAATTTTATATTTATCTGATAAAAAAACAAGCTCTTCAATAAAACGATCTACTGATTTTTCTCTATATTTTTTATTATATGCACAAATATTGCAGAAGGTACAATTATTCCACCAACAACCTCGGGAAAGCTCGATTGGAAGCCTGCCATAAAGTTTATGATATTGTTGAACCTCATCTGATATATTATTTAAATCCTGGTAATAAGAAGTAAAATCAAGAAAGGGTAAAAAATCTAGATTTAAGTAATTGTTATTCGTATTCCAAATAATATCTTTATTTTTTCTATAAATCAAACCAGGAATATTTTCATAATTGCTAAAATTAGATGAGAGTAAGAATAATGCTTCCTCACCTTCACCTGATACAATAAAATCAATCCAATCAAAACTATTCAATATTCTTTTGCCCAACTCATTTATAGTTGAGCTCCCACCAAAAACAATATTTTTATCTGGATACCTTTCTTTTATTTTAAAAGATAGAGCAAGTGATGGTAAAAATTGCCCATAGTTTAACGTAAATCCAATTATATCATATAAACTATAATCTACAGATTTAAAAGCATATTTTAAAAAATCATCAGATTTTTCGATATATCTCTCAAAAGAAAAATTCTCTAAAAATCCTTTTTTATAACCGATTATGTTTTCATAAAAATATCTAAATTTTTCAAAATTTTTATTCCAATGATCTGGAAACAAATACTTGGAAAAAACCATCTGTGCCACATATGGGTCATTTGGACTATTTATCAAATAATTATAATTATTTAAACCATAGATTTCAGCTGCATTAAGATAAAAATTTTTAGTTTTGATATTAATTTCCCTATTTTTTAGATAAGACTCTAATAAAGCTAATTGTATGGATGGGATACTTGTTTCTGCAAAAGGCATAGAAATAATTAAAATACTTTTATTATCTGTATGCATCTCCATCGTAATTTTAACAATAGATTATTAACTTAAATATTTAACTCAATGATAACAAAATTCTAAAATACATGATTATTTTTACATATTTGTAAAAAATGACAAAAATAGACCTTAAAGATAGGAAAATTTTATATGAACTTGATTTGGATTGTAGACAATCAAATAATCAAATTGGTAAAAAAGTTGGTCTTAGACGCGATGTAATATCATATAGAATAAAAAGACTTGAGGATGAGGGAATAATAAGAAGGTATTATACTGAGATTGATACGTTTAGATTAGGATATAATGTTTTTAGAATCTATATTAATTTTCAGTATATTACATCAGATATTAAAAAAGAAATTATCCAATATTTTGTTAACTATAAATATTCTTGGGTAGTAGCAACTATTAAAAGTGAAATAGATTTAGATGTTGTCATTTGGGTTAAGAACATTTATGATTTTTATAGGTTTTGGGGTGACACTCTTGATAAATATGAAGATTATTTTGAAAAATATTCGATTTCTATTTATATAGAAGCTGGTGTTTATAAAAAATCTTATCTGTTACCTGAAATTAAAGAGAATGATCGAACATTTTTTAATATAAAATGTAGTAATGAATTAGTTCAAATTGATGAGACTGATTACCACCTTTTAAACGAGCTTGCGGTTAATGCCCGTGCTCCTCTAGTTGATCTTTCAGATAAATTTAATTGTTCTTCTCAGAGTATAATCTATAGGATAAAAAATCTAGTTAAATCTGGTGTTATTAAAGCTTTTCGAATCAATGTCAATCTTTCAAAATTAGATCTTCATGGTTATAAAGTAGATATTTATCTTAAGGATCATAAATTGAAAAACCCTATTTTTAATTATTTAAGAGAAAAACCTTATTTAGAATTTATAAATTTTGCTATAGGTTGGGCTGATTTAGAACCAGAATTTGTAGTAAAAGATTTAGATGAATTACTTAGAATTCTTGATGAAATAAATTCAAAGTTTTCAGGTGCTATTAAAAAACAATCATTTTTTATTACAGAAGAAATTTATAAATTCCGCTGTATGCCAGAATTATTTTAATTATTAAACATAAAAACTTTAACCCTTTATTATTTGATAATAAATTTATTAATCAGAATTAATCTAAAGGGTTAATAATTATGCAAATATTACTTTAGGCCAATGGTTATTAAATAAGTTGCGGTTGCAATTACAGCAGATGCAACAGCCCCTGCGATTATAATTTTTTCCATATTTTTTCTCACCATCCATATATTGTCATATATTGACATGTTATATTCTCTCGTACTTGGTATTTAAAGTTATCTTGTTAGAATGTCAAAATGCCATAACTATTATATAGGAGTAAAAAAACTGTATATCATAATTTTCATAACTAATATATATGAGTAAAAAAGCTGTATATCACAAAATTTTATATTTACTAACTTAAAAAAAATCAAGAGAAAATAATTCTGTAATGCTATATGTTACCCATATAGTTTAAACTTTAGATTGGTTTATTGGAGGATCTCCAGTCAAAATTTATCCAAGAAAGGTTCATTAGATTAATTGTGCCTCTTATTGGATAAGGTAATAACTTATTCCATTCAGACCAATAATTTTTAATCCATTTGTTTCCCAGGGATCTAATAAAACTTGCCTGATTAGTGTTGTCGATAAAGTTGTTTTCTTTGATTTCACAATTTTTGGTTTCTTTTATAATTAAACCTTGAAAATTGTTTTTAATAAGATTTTTTGAAATTTCTGTTTCATCACAACTTCCATGAAGATAAACTCCAACTTCTTTGTTATTGTAGATATCATTGTCTTTTATAATAGTATATTTACTTGCTTCCATTTCAATTCCATGTAGGTTGTTATCGTAGATTTTATTACCCTCAATTGTATTTTTTTGTACCCAGGTAGTAAAAATTCCTACATTATTATCCTTTATTGTATTATTAATAATTGTATTTTTTGTCTCAGGATATGTTTCATAATCTGCACAATTTAGATAAATTCCAACATCACAATCTTTTATTATACAGTTTTTAACTAGTAAATTAGAGTCAAGACTAAGTGTTCTAATACCTGAATCAAGTCTTTTTAACCCAGAGTTTTGAATAGTTATACCTGATATTCTAAAATTTGGCTTTTGAACATAAATAACGATTCCATTATTGTTTCCATCTATAATTGTTGTTTCTGAGTTTTCTCCATCTAGATTTATGGTTTTGTTTATTATAAGATTTTCATTATATATTCCATTTTTAACATATACTGTCCAGCCGTCATAGGCATAATTTATTGCTTCTGAGATTGTTTGATAGGGATGTTCTTCTGAGCCATCCCATGGACCTATGGTATTGTCATCATCAACATATAGTATTGAAAACTGTCCATATACGTCTTCGAAGAGTAGAGCCATTTCTTCAATGCTTGCCTCGCCATATGCAATTCTAAACCAGCCGTCTTCACCCCAGATTCTACCAGATTTTAGCTGAATCCCCCAGCTATTCTTACAAATCCAGTAACCACCTGATGCGATACTTGGGTCATCTTGATATCCCATGATACATACACAGTGGAGAGCATTTGAATCTCCCCATTTGTGAGTATAAATTCCTCCTGAATAATAACCAAAATCTTGATAGCAGTTTAGATGTGCAGGAACAGGTCCATTATTTACAATTGCTTGTTTTATAGCATTTATATCGCCTGCAGGTAAATAACTCCAATTTTTGATTTTTACAGTACGCTCTTGCCAATTTGGACTTGTTGTATTTTTAGGAAACATTATTGCTTCTTCTAAATAATTAGGGTAAGGCCAGCATTGTTCGTCTGGAATACCGTATTCAACTAAGAAATTTGTGTCGTTTTCAGGGTAGCTTCCCCATCCGGTATTGCCTCCACTCCAGAAATATAGATGTGCCTCAGATAGATCACAACCAAAAGGATAACCAACTTTCCATTGTACCATTACCTCAAGTGCTGCAACAAACGCAAAGGTTTCACAGCTAGCGTATGGTTGCTGTCTGCGAATAGGTGTTGTAAAATCTACGCCATTAATATCACGCCAGTTAAAATAACTAGGGAGTTTAGAATATGTAAATATTTGTTTTTCAGTTTCTTTTGATGTTTCAATATTTATTTTTAAGGCAATACTAATATTTTGTAAGCATAAAATGCTCAATAAAAGTATTATTGATACTTTTAGAATTTTTTTATTCATCTTTTTGCATCTTCTGTTAATTAATATATTTATTAAACTATATATATTAGTTTTGGTTAAAAATAATATTATTGGAAGAAAATTTGTTTTATTTTTTTAAATCATCTAAGATAATTTCGGCAGTCCAACGAGCAACTTTACCTGATACAATAGGGCATTTATCTACATGCGCACCCATTCTTTCAAACTCTGCATAATCATCTTTATCCATTAAATTAAAAGTTCGTCCGAAAAGCTTCTGATGAACATCTTTGCACAGAATTGAGTCATATTCGTCTATAAACTTATTATAAAGTTTTTTAGAATATTGAAATACTCGACGTTTTCGTTCTCCCGTACTAAAATCTTCGTATGTACGACCAACGATACTACTAATAGCCATAAGACCACCCACAAGTGCACCACAAGAACCTTGAGCTGAAAGTGCGGTACCCCCAGCAAGAGCATCGGCTACCTGAACGGTTTCAGGACTTCCTACATTAAGTGTTTCCATTATCGCAGAAAGAACACATTGAGGGCAGCTTCCACGCTCTGCTTCATATTTAAATGCTAAATCATAGGCGTTTTGTAATTTTTCTTCTCTGCGGCTCATATTTATATTCACCCATACATCTGTAGTGGAATCTGAGGTGCAGTAGGTTTACTCTGTGCTATAAATTGACGTATCTTTTTTTCAATTTCTTTTGCTTCCTTATACAAAGGTTCTGGATCGATTTTAATAATTGGTAGCATAACATCTAATTTTTCTAGTAAATTTCCTGCAGCGCGACTATCTGGAAAAGAATCATGTGCCTCAGAAAGAAGGCATATTACATCACGTTTCTTTAACACTCCTTCGTAAAGGATTACACCATTTACACCAGTAATCATTCCTTCAAGTGTTTCCTCAATTTTGTATTTCTTCAAAACCTTTTTCATTGCTTCATTGCTACTAACACCATAAACTTGAAAATTTTTTTTAGCACCTATTGTATGAGTTCCCTCTAAAGCTACGATGGTCTGACAACCCTTTTTATCAGTCCATTCAAGAATTTTATCAGCAAGTGGTTTAATTACGTTATAAGGTGGTATAAACTCAGAAATAATTACTGCTATCTGCTCACATTTACCGTCAGGTCCGCATTCTTTGACACCTGCATAAATTCTAACAGGAGGACTGGGTTTACCATTATGAATTATAGTTGCCGGCATAAAATCCTTAGAAATGATCGTACCTATTTCTTTAAGCTTCAAAGAATCTATAATAAAATGACCTGCGATACAGCTAATAAGACCAACTGTTGGAAAAGCAACTACTAGTAAACAATTTGAAAGATCTATATCTTCATATTCAATAAGCTCTATATCATCCATAGTATTTTTTCTCCGTTATCTAATATTTTTTATTTACTTAAAACCTTTTTTATAATATTTCTAAAATCCCAGTTAGGTTTTGAACAATAAAATCAGCTTTAATATTTAGACCAATTACTTTACAGCCTGCGGCATACCCTGCCTTGACATCACTATCCGTATCCCCTATTAAAACTGCATCTTTTGGTTTAACCTTTAGTTTTTTACATGCAAGAATAACTATTTCAGGATCAGGTTTTGAGAGTTTAACATCATCACTTGTAAAAACAAAATCAAAATATTTTTCTATATCGAAAGTTTTAAGGATTTGTGTTGTACAGTTACAGGGAGTATTTGTGATAATACATTTTGGGTACTTTGATAATTTTTGTAAAACTTCTTTAGCATTTGGAAAAATACTTATTCCATCTAAATGCTCCCCATATATATTATTACAGAACTTTCCAACTTTAATTGGTAGATTATTTTTCTTTAAATTATCATAAAGGTCATGACCCCAGTATTTTTCAATAAATACTTGTTTTGAAATTTTCTCCATTTTATATTTTTCTAAAGCATGGTTTAACGCTTTCCACCAGGAATCGATTGAATCAACTAGTACCCCATCCATATCAAAAAGAATTGCCTTAGGATTTAGTTTCATCATAAAAAACTCTGCAACCCCACTTGTTTTATAATACTTTGTCTATATCAAAAATTTGTTATGCAAGAAATAGAGATACAGTCAAAGAAAAGAAATGAGATGATAGACATAACCAGTGATGTTCAAGATATTGTGGAACATGAAAAGATTTTGGACGGTTTTGCAGTAATATATGTACCGCATACAACAGCTGGTGTAACTATAAATGAAGGAGCAGATCCGAGTGTTCAAAGAGACATAATCTATATTTTAGAAAAATTAATACCTGAAAATGGTAGTTATCATCATATGGAGGGAAACAGTGATGCACATATTAAAGCAAGTCTTATAGGTTCTTCTGTAACAGTTTTAATAAAAAATAATAGAATTGTTCTTGGAATATGGCAACATATATTTTTTTATGAAGGGGATGGACCTAGAAATAGAAGAGTCATAATTGATTGTTTTTCAAAATAATAAAAAACATTTTTTTAAATTTATATTCAATAACATAGTATATTGCCTAATAACCATGTTTTATACGCGTTAACCCTGTGTTGTAGGAGTAAAACCACTTTTCTAATGTATAATAATAAACTTTATAGGTGAGGTTTATAAACAAATATTTGTTTTTGAAATTATAGGTTTGAGAGGGAAAAATGGAAACCAAGGAAGAGTTGGATAAAGAATATGATACAAAACTAAAAAAACTGAAAGAAATTTGTAAACATCAAAAGGTTACAGAAAATCACAATAGGTGTGCAGCAACAGGTGAATGGATTGATTTCTATATAACCACTTGTGATATTTGTGGAACTGTTCTTTCAAGAAAAACATGGTGTGTTGATTGTCATAAAGAAATTCATGATGATAAACTAATGAAATTCTTGGGATTTGAACTCCATCCTGATTGTTATAAAAATAAAGATACATTTTTTGAACGCTTATATGTTAAAAAGACTCTTGACATGTGATAGAATGAAGAAACAACTGATAATATTTGGAATAGCTGTTCTGCTTATTTGTATTGGATTTTGTGGATGTAATGAAAACAATAATACATTTAAATCTGATGGAGAAAAAATAATTGGTACTTGGGTTTTTGCAACTACTTTTAATGAAACAACAGTATATGTATCTTATATTTTCTTAACCAATAAAACGTTTGAAATTATTTTTTCATATGCTGGCGAGGTTATTAAAGAGAATGGTACTTGGAATATCACAGACGATAAGTTACTTATAACTTTAAAAGGTGAAATTATAACAAATGATTATAATTTTTCTAACAATAATAAAACATTAACAATTATAGAAAGTAATGGAATTAAATCGATTTTTACAAAACAATAAGAAATGAAATTGTTGTTTAGTGGCTTGTCTATAGAATTTGCAAAGATACAACAAGCGACAATAAAATTTTATTATGAAAGTCACAATTTTACAAAAAATATTCAAAAACTACCAAATATAATAAAAAAAATAATGGAGCAAAAAGATTAACTAATGTAATACATTACCCGAATGAGGTTTCTAATGGAGGAAATCTGGATAGAAAAATACCGGCCTAAAAAACTTGATGATGTAGTAGGTCAAGATGCTATAGTAGAGAGATTAAAAGCATATGTTAGGACAAAAAACGTACCACATCTAATGTTTGCAGGACCCGCGGGAACTGGTAAAACAACATCTGCTCTTGCGCTAGCAAAGGAACTATATGGTAATAGCTGGAAACAAAACTTCAATGAGCTAAATGCTAGTGATGAACGAGGGATTAATGTTATACGTGGTAAAATAAAAGATTTTGCAAGAACAGCACCTATAGGTAAATCACAGTTTAAAATAATATTTTTAGATGAAGCAGATTCACTCACAAATGATGCACAATCTGCATTACGTCGGACTATTGAAAAATATACACATATCTGTCGTTTTATACTCTCAGTGAATTATTCATCAAAAGTAATAGAACCTATACAATCCAGATGTACAGTATTTCGTTTCAGTCCAATTAAACCTGATGATATTAAAAAATATATGCGGAAAATAGCACAAAATGAAAAACTACAAATCACCCAGGATGGACTGGATACACTTATTTTTATCAGCCGTGGAGATATGAGAAAAGCAATAAACATACTACAGGTTGGAGCATCGGTATCAGATAAAATTACAGCAGAACTTATATATGAGACAACAGCAACTGCAAAACCTGAGGATATAAAAAATCTAATTAGCACAGCACTTAGTGGTAAATTTATGGTTGCAAGAAACCAGTTATATGATCTATTAATAAAATATGGTCTTTCTGGAGAAGATATAGTAAAACAAATACATCAGAGTATCTTTGATTTGACAATTCCTGAAGAAAGCAAAGTACATCTTATTGAAAAAACAGGTGAGACCGAATTTAGACTTATACAAGGAAGTAATGCTCATATACAACTAGAAACACTACTAGCATATTTTGTTCAAGAAGGTGGAAAACTAAAATAAAAAAATAGTATATTAGAGGTATTTTCTAATAAAATTTAATACTATTTTTTCGATTTCATTATATGTTTCAATGCCTACACTGTATCTTACGCGAATAATTGTTTTATTAGGTTTAATAACACGTGTTATATCAATAGGTGTTCCACTTAGAACAATGTCCGCATTACTGTTATTAATCGTCTGTTCTAGTTCTTTTGTTTGTTTTTTACCATAACCCATGGCAGGTAGGACATTTGTTAAATGAGTATATTTTTCAAAAGTATCTTTTATACTTCCTACGGCAAATGGCCGAGGATCAATTATTTCTTTTACTCCTGCATCTCGTGCTGCTACAGTTCCTGCACCATAGGGCATGCCACCATGAGTAACAGTTGGACCATCCTCAATAACTAGAACACGTTTACCTTTTATTTTTTGTTCGTCTTCTACAATAACACAAGATATTCCTTCTATAAGTTTTGCTTTAGGATTTGCTAGTTCGATGTTTTTACGAACAATTTCAATATCTCCTCTATTTGCAGTGTTAACCTTGTTTATGATTATGACATCTGCAGAGCGGAAATTTAGCTCTCCAGGATAATAAGATAATTCATGACCTGCTCGATGTGGGTCAGCGATCGTTATTAAAAGATCGGGTTTGTAAAAACTAAAATCATTGTTACCACCATCCCATATAATCACATCTGCTTCTTTTTCTGCTTCTCTAAGGATGTTTTCGTAATCTACACCCGCATAGATTACCCCACCCATATCGATATATGGTTCATATTCTTCGCGTTCCTCAATTGTACATTTATATTTATCTAAATCTTCATAGGTTGAAAAACGTTCAACTTTCTGCATTAATAAATCTTGGTCATAAGGCATAGGATGACGGATACTTGCTACTCTTATACCTTTTTTACGAAGTATCTCAAAAATCGCTCGGCTAACTTGAGATTTACCGCAACCTGTTCTAACTGAACATACTGCAATTACTGGTTTTTTTGATTTTATCTGAGTATTATTAGTACCCATTAATATAAAATCTGCGCCTGCTGCATTAACAATGGCAGATTTATTCATAACATATGAACCGGTAATATCAGAATAAGCAAAAACTACAATGTCGATATTATTTTCTTTTATGAGTTTTGTAAGGTTTTTTTCGTCATGAATTGGTATTCCATTAGGGTATAGTTTACCTGCTAGTTCTGGTGGATATTTACGATCGTATATGTCAGGGATTTGGGTTGCAGTGAAACCTACTACTTCGTATTCTGGGTTGTCTCTAAAATATGTGTTAAAGTTGTGGAAATCTCTTCCTGCTGCACCCATTATTATTACTTTTTTTTTATTTAGCATATACTAATCACCAGTTTATCACCGGTAACATATATTATATTAAAATCTTTTCCGGAGATAAAAATTATAGGAGAAAAATTTTATTTTTTTATTGTTTTTTGAATTTGTTTAATATTTCTTTTGCTACTTCTAAGGTTGTGTTGTTTCCACCTACATCATAGGTTTTTACTTTACCTTCTTTTATTACTGTCGCGACTGCATTTTCTAGTTTATCTGCATCTCTTTTTTCTCCTAACCAATCTAGCATTAACTTAACTGTATTAATCATAGCAATTGGATTTACTTTATATTGTCCTGCGTATTTTGGTGCACTACCATGGGTTGGTTCAAAAACTGCGAATTTATCTCCTATATTTGCGCTTGCTGCGAATCCTAGACCACCTACAAGTTGAGCGCATAGGTCAGAGATAATGTCTCCAAACATGTTACTTGAGACTAGTACATCATAATTTTGTGGATTTTTTATTAGCCACATGCACATAGCATCGATATTTGTCTCCCAGAGTTGAATATCAGGGTATTTTTTTGCTATGTCTCGTGCTTCTTTTATCATCATACCGCTTGTTTCACGAATAACATTTGGTTTTTCTACAATTGTAACAGTTTTTCTTTTGAATTTTTTTGCGTATTCAAAACCTTGAGTAATTATACTTCGACAAGCATTTTTTGTAAATATACGTGTAGATATCGCTATCTCATCTAGTGGTACTTTTTCAAATTGTTTCATTTTTGGATGAGTCATTAATGCATCAAAAACAATTTTTGGTACAGGCGAAAATTCTACTCCTGAATAAAGGCATTGTGTGTTTTCACGAAATACAATGATATCTATGTCGTCTCGGTAGTTTAAAGAGTTTCCTTTATAAGCTTTGCAGGGTCGCATGTTTGTATGAAGGTTAAATGTCTGTCTGAGTCTGACTATTGGGCTTGTGTATACATAGCCTTTGTCTCTTAGTTTTGGGTCTAGTTCTTTTACTGCTTCGTCTTTTGGTTTGCTTGTTATTGCACCGAAAAGACAGCAGTCACTTTCTTTCAAAAGTTTAATGGTTCGCTCTGGTAGAGGATCTCCTTCGGATTTCCAAAACTCCCAACCTATATCACCGGGTATATATTCTGCATCAAGTTGGATGGTATCTAAAACTATTTTTGCTGCATCCATAACATCGTTTCCAACACCATCACCGGGTAACCAAGCAATTTTGTATTTTGCCATGAAAGACTGTAATTAAAAAACTTATATTAAAAGTTTTCAAAATACAATATTATGCAGGTTCGATGGATATAGATTATTATATTGCTGAAAGTAATTGAGCCATCATTAGAAGTAAATATACCAAAAAATAAAGTAAAAAAATTGAAACATTCTTTTTAAAATTCTTAGAAAATTATTCAATATATAATTAATTATTACAGTGATTTTTTATTTTAAATATTTTTTTTATCTAACTAAAAAGCGTTTAAAACTTTTTTTGGAAATATGTTTGATAAACTTTATTAAAAAAAACATTACAATAATTGTAAATATGATTCTTGCACCTAGGATTCCTATTAGATTTGCACCAATTGCAACCATTAATAATGTATCTTCTATTAGGCTATGTGATAGTCCCATTAGACTAAGCGATAAAAATACATCTTTTTTACTTAGCATTTTTTCTTTTGCTTCTTTTATTATTAGTCCTCCTCCATACGATAGACCTAGAGTCATACCTATGATAGTTACTGGGGCAGCATTTTTACTTATGCCTAAAAGGCGTAAACCAGGTTTCATTAAATTAATTAATTTCTGCATTGCACCAGTTTTTTTCAAGATATATATTAAGCTCATTAAACCTAGAATTATTAGAAAAATCATTGCATAGTTTCTAAGCTGATCGATTATCCATTGAATAAGTGTTGGATTAGTTATTCTTGGTTGCCATAATAAATTGTTTACGTCTTGTAACATGTTAAACTTTGTGAAAATAAAACTTAGTATTATACCGATTATAAATGCACAACCTATACGAAGTAATATTGTGAACCATGCGCGTACTCCTGCTTTTTGGGCGATACGTACCTCTACAGGGAGGGTATGGGCGATAAGCATCATTGTTGATAGGATTGTTACTTGTGCAACAGTATAAGTATTGCTTAGTGATAGATGGAAAAAAGCAATCATTCCACCATAAATATTAGTAATCATAGTTGTAGCCCATACTATTCCAAAATCACCGGGTAACCCTACTATTCCCATAACTGGTGAAAGCCCATCTCCAATAATTTTGATGAGACCTAATTCACTAAATATCTTTACTATTATGCTAACAGGTATAATTATTTTAAAAAGTGTAAAACTAGTTTTACATGCATCAAATAAAACTTTTTTTGTTTCAGAGGATAAACTCATAATTATTTCCTAAGTTCACCTAGAGTTGTTACACGTTCTGCTAATGCATTATGTTTATGTATAGATTCCTCACTTTCACTTCTAACTACAACCATTACATCATCAGGTAGATTTTTGTATTTTTTTAGAATTGATCTTAGTATATCTCTTACAACATCTTCTACGAACTTAGGATTCTTATGAGCATTATAAACAATTTTTCCTTCTTCTGCGCGTTTTAATATACCATATGTTGGGCTGCTGAAAGACTGCTCTGCTATATCTATAAGATCATTTGCATCAACTGTTTTATCATCACCTGGGACTTCTATCATTAATGTAGTTATATTACGTTGATTATGGGTTGGTGGTATATCTTTATCATTATATTTTCCAATTGTTTTTATTACTTCTCGTGCACATGGACAAGCAGTCATACCTATTACTTTTACACCGATAAGTTTTTTTACTTCAGCATTTTTTTTTGCTCTTGCTTCGGATACTAGTTTATATGGTTCCATACCAGTTTTTCCATCAGGGTATTTTCTTTCCAAGAAATAATCTGCTTCTGCTTTAACCTCTGAAAAAGTAGCGTATTCATGTTTTATAAGGAGTTGTTTTGCTGTTTGTGCACAAAATGATTCAAGATCTGTAACAGGTTTACGTAGATTTACATCTATTATTTCTGTTACTAGTTCTAGGTTTCGGGACAAATGGCTTCCTTTTTGAGATGCAGGTAGATCAACAAAGAGATCCATTGTTACTACAAGAGACATTGTAGTTTTTTTATCAGGTCTTTTAATCTGAACAAGTTTTTTCACACCTGTTACTCCAACTCGTGTCAACTTGAAATTAGAGGTAGACGGGCTTGATTGGACATCTGGTAGATCTATTGGATTCATTTTTTTTACCTATACCTTGAAAAAGGATAGTATTAGAATAAATTTTGCATTTAACACAATTTTTGCAAAAAGTAAATTAAAACATTATGTATTCAGGGTTTTAGATTTTGCCGCTGTGGCTTAGAGGTATAGCGATTCCTTGGTAAGGAATAGGTCGTGGGTTCAATTCCCATCAGCGGCTTCAGTATTTTAAGTAATACGGCAGTATACAGCCTTACTTGGGTGACCTTTACAAAGACATTCAAGCTGTTAAGAATATTTGTGACAAGATGTTAAAATCATTTAAGTGAGATGAACAATGGGACGTAATGGTTGGTACTGTAATTTAACAATAAAGCCATCTATCTGTTTAATGTCATTTTGTCATTAGATATCCGCAATGCCCAATGTGTCTATATCATATTGTTATTTTTCAAAATAAACATAGATTAATGTTAATTTGCTTGTAAGCAATGATAAGCAAATGTTGTAATGGTTGATTGCAATGGCCTTTGAGACCATTTACGTAGTAAATGGTCTTTATGATGCTTATTTTTTGCTTGTATCATTGGTTACAGGTTTTGCTTACGGTTTGCTTGTGTTTACTTGCTTACGTGGTTGGAAATAACATAGGGATTGTTATTGGATCTTTATCATAT
>Ga0209254_10002401_pt1 | contig 17004 bp, 10 predicted proteins | sample FrelakmetDIP11DI_FD_187148 | JGI IMG/M metagenome (GOLD analysis project Ga0209254, IMG submission 187148) | Freshwater lake sediment microbial communities from the University of Notre Dame, USA, for methane emissions studies - DIP11 DI (SPAdes)... | ecosystem: Environmental > Aquatic >... | reverse complement strand
CGATGTGGTCGGTGCCGTGGTCTCTTTTCCATTCTTCCCTCGCTGTCCTTTGATATGCATAGTATATACCTTATCTCTCATACTCGCTAGACAGCAATGGGTGTTATCCCCCATATATAGGCGCCCCCGGCGGGATTCGAACCCACAACCGTCTGATCCGAAGTCAGATGCTCTGTCCATTGAGCTACGGGGGCGTTTTTGTATTATACACGAGATGTTTACATAGTTTAATATCCTGTTGTTAATTATAGATTGGAGCATCATGTTAAAATAGAGGGAGAGGTTAACTATGCAAACAAAGCTCACCCAACCCGGAAAATTATTAGATACCGATGGACGCCTGTCCCAGGTGGGATGGTCACCCCAGCCTTTATTGGATTGCAACCTGGAATATGCCCGGTTCTATTATATTCAGCTCTTCCAGCGTTTCCGGATCAAACGCTGGGATTATTATGCCGTCTTCACTCCACACATGTTTTTTTCAGCCACGATTGCAGATCTGGGGTATGCCGGGAATATCTTTGTATACATCCTTGATTATTCAACGAATGATCTTCACGAAGAAGGATTAGTCATCCCTCTAAGCAAGGGTATCACACTCCCCCGCAACAGCACTCAGGGCGTAAGTGAATTTCGGAATAAACAGGTGAGCCTAAAATTTGAGGTTTTACCTGAAGGCAGGCATATCCAGGTCGATTGGCCGGGATTTCATAATGGCTTGGGGATCTCTGCTGATATTTTGCTCCAAGAGCCTCAAGAGCACGAATCGATGAGCATCGTGATCCCCATCCAGAAAACTCGCTTTTACTATAACCGGAAGACTAATTGCCTACCCGCCCAAGGTTCCCTTCAATATGGCGAGATCACCGAAACCCTCTCTCCAGATACCTGCCTGGGCTCCCTCGATTGGGGCAGGGGAGTTTGGGAGTATAAGAGTTTTTGGAACTGGGCAAGTGCCTCGGGTTACCTCCCAGATGGGCGAAGCATCGGGTTAAACCTGGGCTGTGGATTCGGTGATCTCACTGCAGCAACAGAAAATTGCCTGGTACTAAATGGAAAAATTCATAAACTGGACCAGGTGAAATTCCAATACCAATCGGGTGATTTCATGCAGTCGTGGAAATTCACCGACTCTGAGAAGCGATTAAATTTGGATTTTGTACCATTCAAGGATCGAACAGCAATAACCAATCTTGGAATCATCTATAGTGAGGTTCACCAGCTGTTTGGCTGCTATTCAGGTACACTATTAACCGAAAGAGAGGGAACGATCGAGATCCATGACCTGATCGGTTTTGCTGAAGAACACCAGGCACGCTGGTAAGATTGCAAAACTGGAGGATCGATCTATGGGCAATTTGGAAGGCAAGACATGCCTAATAACGGGTGCCACAGCCGGTATCGGATACGCAACAGCGCTCGAAATTGCCAGGCTGGGTGGGTCCGTAATTATTGTTGGACGCAATGAAACAAAATGTATCCAGACTGCGCATAGTCTAACGGAGATAAGTAGGAATCATTCTGTGGATTATTTGATCGCTGATCTGTCATCGCAAGCTCAGATCCGCGCAATAGCCCACGAATTTTATCGGCGATATAATCATTTGGATGTGCTGGTCAATAATGCGGGGGGATTCTTCATGCGTCGGAAAGTAAGCGAGGATGGTTTTGAAATGACCTTTGCTCTGAACCACCTGGCGTACTTTTTATTGACCCTTCTTTTACTAGACGCTCTCAAAGCTAGCGCGAGTGCCAGGATCGTGAATGTGTCCTCGGGAAGCCATCTCCATCAGCACATGGATTTCAATGACTTACAATTAAAGAGATCTTATAATCCAATGAAAGCCTACGGGCGCTCTAAATTTGCAAATATCCTCTTTACCTATGAACTATCACACCAGCTGAGCGGCTCCAACATCACTGCCAATGCCTTAACTCCAGGCATGGTAGCGACGGATATGTGGAAGTTTGGCAATCGATGGTTTGCGTCTCTTATAGCCTCTTTTATGAAACCTTTTTCACAGTCACCCTTGGAAGGGGCTCAAACCAGTATCTATCTAGCAACCTCGCCTGAAGTTGCAGGTGTGACAGGCAAGTATTTCGCTGATCTAAAACCGATCAGTTCCGATCCAGGAACCTACGACCCGGCAGCTGCACAGAAGCTATGGAAGATCAGCCTGGAACTGGTTAACTTGCCAAAGCAAGTATATATTCAATAATATTCGCTAAGGAATGGGGATATTGTAGTAATTATAAATGGCGCGGGACAGATCTTTCACGAGCTCATTGGCGGGGTCAAAGATGATCTGGACCGGGTGATACATGTATACCGTAAAGACATAATCTCCACCGGGTGAGAAAACAATCGCCGCATCGCTTAGGTCGTGGATAATTCCATAAGCATCTGTAACCCATCCGTGCTTGTGGGCAACATTCGTCCCATCGGGCACACCAGCCTGGATCAGCAAGGCGATACGGTCTTGGATCAGGTAGTTGATCATGGATTGGCATTCAGCCTGGGTGAGCTCACCTGGGAATGCAGCAATCAATGAACCACCTTCTTGATGATCACACTGATAAATATCCTGCAGTAGCTGCCCAATTTCAGCTGGCGTGGTCTGGCTATAAGGATCTGGATCGGTGTTGACATCCGTGCGTTCATTGGCTGGTGTGGAATATACTTCCAATAGAGGCGCTCCCGCAAAAAAAAAGCCTCCCAGGAAAGTATTCTGCAATCCTAATGTCTGCATATCTTCGGTGACCTGAATGGGGCCTCGATCCCGGTTGATCTTATTTTGCATCAGCCAGTCCGATGCAGGATTAATGGAGTTAGCGATCATATCCTCCAGGTTTCTAAGCGTATCAATATCAAGATTATCTCCTATACGCCTAAAAACAGATACCATAATCGGTATTTTTATCGTACTACTGGCTGTATATGCCACATCTGGAGGTGTAGTGACTTGATTTCCCTGGTCGAGGATGAAATTAATATCCTGCCCAGTTTGTAAATCATCCACATACACACCGATCACACCATCGAATCCAGACAGACTTATGATCTGGCGCAGCAGTACTTCAAGATTCTGGAAGCTGGGGTGGGAAGGTGATGTTTTTTTTATTGGGAGAACCAGGGAACGCTGGTTTTTTGAGAACAATGCCGATTCAATTAAAGCGATCGACCTGTCAAGATCCAGCTCCGAACCCGGAGTTCCAGCTTTAAAGTTTGTGGTACCTATAATCGGGGTCGCTGAGGTTGGAAGCTGGTCATAGCGGGAGGCGATTTCTGATATCAAATAGGTCCGTAATCGATCCTCTGAATAGGTAGCTTTTAAAGGGATATCGACTGGTTCGACCGATCGATCCCACAAATAATTCCAGTACGCTTCCCAAAACGACATTTTTGTACGTTCCTGTTCTGCTGCGGCAAGAATATAGTCAGTATCCAAATTAAAACCAACGCTCGCCGGATCCAATTGAATGACGGACTCATTATAGGAAAGCTCAATGGGTTGTGAATATACCGTCAACAGCCTCTCAATCGCTTGCTGTCGTGAGAGCTGACCGACAGGGATATCAGCAATTGAAAGGCTCGGTGGGAAGTTAATCCAAAGTCGGCTGAACCTCACAAGCTGCAGAGAAGTGACCACTACGGCCAGCAGGAGCAGAATTAACGACCCCCATCGAAGAAATGAAAAAGAAACCTTATTCCGCAATCTTTCTCCGGAAAAATACTAATCTTTAACAAAAAACTCGCAGAAATGATACCACGATTAGATTGTTTATGGTTGTAATGACGATGAAGGGTTGGTTAATATCGCTTAATGCGAGACGACCATTTTGATAATATTACCCGTATCATCCAGGGTCAGGCGTGCATATTGCCTGTGAACGTGGTGGGCTTGTTCATAATTTTTACTTAACGTCACCACACGCCTTTGGGATTTTGAGTGAGGGTGATCATCCGATGATTTCTGGTGGACACATCGCTTGCCTTGTGGATAATGATTGCAAAAATTTGCGCAGGTTTGCCGCTCGTGCGAAAACCTGATTTCTGCATCGTCCATCCCTGGCAGATATTGCGCAACCACGCTTTTTAGATGTGAGATCGTTTCAATCGAAACTGGAAGGTCTGCCTCATTCTCGCAAGAATGCTCACACACCGTCGGGACAGGTATGGCTGAATCAGACAAATGAGGGGTGGTCTTCGGGCTGGTCTTATTATGAAAAGGTTGTGCCAGTGGATCGCCGAACAATACAAAGGATATTAATGTTTTTTGGTCTTCGGCATCCAGAAAACCCTGGCGGCTGTGCATCTCACGCGTGAGATGGATTTTTGCTCTTTTGAGGGACTCACCAGCAGTGAAACCTTCCTGCAATAAACTCCAAAAAACACGTCCGAGCAGATCTGCGGAGCTTAATGGGGTTGCAAGGGACCCGTAGGAAATACAGGTGGAGCCAACTATAGCATGGGTGCCTGATGAAAGAAATTTTAATGAAATTGCATCATCTACGGTTTTTCCAGTGATATTCGCTCCATAACAGGCTTCAGTGAAAACCAACCTGGGTGCTGCACCACTGTTCTGAATGTCTGCTGGACGCATGGCAATTGGAAAATCTGGTCCATAATCGGGAAGGGCTGGATCAGATTGCCCATACCATTCGCTTCCGTCTGGTACACCATGGAGATTGAAATACCCTAAATGCGACTGAGGCAATAGAAGGCATGTTTCCGAGGCGGTTGTGAGGGGAATGGAGGGATCAGCAGTCTCTGGGTAATGATCAGACTCGCATGCGTGTGTGGGGGGAGATACCAGAAGATCGGTTGGATTGCCGATCGATTGAAAAACAGCTAACGAAGCCCGCCGCCAGACTGCAGCTGTGTAACCATAACTGGATTGCTTCTTTGAAATACCCCTTCGAAAAAGTTCTTGGAAATACTGGGCAATGCGACGATGCCAAGCTAGCTTGTTCGCTTTTGGATTATAACGACTGGAGATATCCTTGAGAATGGAGATCAGGTAAGATGGATCATTTACAGATCCTCCAGAAATTCGACCCACAGGCCAGTCACTGATGAAATAATTATGATCCTTTGTTGCATAAGGATTATCGGAGGGAACTTCATTATCAGCATCTTCCACAGGGTTTGGGAGGTTATGAAAGGGGACAATCTCTGGTCCGCCAACAATCAGCACTGCCCCGATACGTTCACCCTGTTTTTCGAGGGCAGTATCCAAATTCGATAGAATTATTTTCAATTGCCATGCATCATCCGCTGGGGCTGGTTGAAGATTATAGGGTTGCGTATAGGCAGGGTCATCCGCATAAAACAACAACGCTCCCCAAAATTCCTGATTTATTTTACGACCATGGATCACCGCGACTAATCTTTTCAATTCCTGGTCAATTTTCTGGAAGTTTGCAGGGCTGTAATGCGATTCCAAACCTTGATGGGTTGAAAACACAACATAGACAGGGAAACGGCCATCTTCTCTGGCTAAATGCGGGCGTTTTAGCTCATCCGCTAAGCGTTCTAATTCGGTTTGTACAGATTGTGCCTGGTCGCTCAGTGGTTTAGTATCTGCTTCATTGGAAAACGAATGTGCGACGTAAATCGGCATGGAAATGGGTGGATTCGTATCCTTTGGTTGTGATGCTTCGGTTACCGGATATACATAAGGTGTTTGATATTCTTCTGAGCCCAAATTCATGGCAGCAATCTGGTTCCAGCCCAGGAAAGAGGCAACTGCGGCAGGTATGGGGATGTTTTGAGGGCTGTTGGGATTAGAATTACTTGCTTCCAGCCTGACTGGCCACATCGATACATACGGATGTTGGTTTCCCCACATCCTCCTTGAAACCTGTCCAGAGATATCTTTTGAGACAGCCTGGTGCAGCATGCTCACTGCTGAATTTGATTCTCCTGATTGCATTAATTCATTGGATAGAGTCAGCAGGAATTGAAGACACTCCGGCCAGCGTTCATGGTAAATTGCTGCCAGGCTATGGACTGCCATTTTTGGCATTGAAGCCTTCGTCTCCATAATTTTCAGATGAACCACCGCTGCCAGGGGTGTATCCTGATTTTCAACCAATGCCATATGGATATAGGATTCTGCGATCTCAATCTGCTGATCATCTCCGGTTTTGGCATTGTTCAAGGCTGTACGGGCTTCATACAGATTTTTTGCCCAGGATGATAAAGGATCGGTATTTCCGACTTTGACTGCCTGACCTTGGGTCAGGGCATTCACGCAGGCTTTTGCTACCCCATGATTGTTTGAACCAGCGAACTGCAGTACTTCCGCCAACAGCTCCTGTGCCTCAAGATATTCTGGGTCAATCTTGCACAAATCCTCTAGGATCGGAAGGGCATTCGATTGTAAGTCAGGGTTTTTTTCCTGGGAATATGCACGGGCATTTAACAAACTAATGTTGAGATCTCCCGGGTAAATTGCCAGCCATGCCGAGCATAACCGACGCGCATAACGTAGCTCGCCAGTCTTCAAAGCCGCATCAAGCAATGTAAGCAGTTGATCACGGGACATGGGGAGGTTGGTGGAAGGCGGAGGTGTTGTCATCCCGTTCATATACCTTAATTCCTTCCTGATCTGGGATTATGGACTAGGTTTAAAGCCACCACCGCAGCAAGTTGACGGCGTATCGCCAGATCGTGGGGTGCAAGGCTTACTGCACGTCGCAGCATTGTTTCAGAAGATCTGTAATCCTTACTTTCCTTCATCGCAAGACCTGCTTGATAAGATGCACGTGGGTCATCGGGTGCGATGATCGTAGCCTGTTCGAAGATCTGAATGGCTTGCTGGTATTCACGCCGTTCTTTGCGCGCCATGCCGAGCTCAAGATAGGGTTCCAATCGATCCGGGGCAAGTCGGATGGCTTCATTCAGATGATAGATGGATGGATCTACTTGTCCAATTTGACGAAATAGTCTTCCAATTAATAAGTGCAGGTTTGCTTGCTCACTTCTTGAGGTTTTCTCATTGCAAACGCTCAACGCATGCTGGGCTGTATTAATCGCCTGGTCGACCTCATTTATTTCAATATATGATTTTGCGAGCACATTGAGAATACCAAAATCTTCAGGATATAAATTAACTAATTTCCGAAGTTCTTCCAATCCAGCAGAAGGACCATTCATTTTCTGTAAGATTTTTACACGTTCCAAGTGTAGATATTTTGGATCAGGAACCGCTGCAAGCATTGTGGTAAGTTTTGCGAGCGCTTCATGGTCCCTGCCAAGCGCGGACAGAGATCGAGCAAGGATAATAATCGATTGAGGGTCTTTTGGGCTAAGTTGATTAGCATGACTTGCATAATCATACGCGCCCTGATAATCAGAATTTCTAATCGCAATTTCACCTAATAACTGGTAAATATCTGCTCGGTCTGGAGCCAGGAATAGTGCATTTCGGGCATTTATTTCTGCTTTGTCAAGCTCATTCAATTCACTTTGGATATTCGCTAAACTCACCAAGCAATAAATATCCTCGGGATTGATCTCGAGTGCAGTTTCGAAGGATTTTTGCGCTTGCTGAAGTAAATGTGGATCGTTACAAGCATTCTCATAATATGCATTACCGAGTTCAATGTAAATCGAGATATTCCTGGGGGCAAGCTTAGCTGCTACCAAAAGATGATTTATGGTTGCGCTTAAATCAGAGAAGCGCTTGTAGATCTGGGCAGCCAGCAGGTGCCAGCCAGGTTCATCCTGCCAAATATCATTGGCGGTATCTACAGCTTTCTGGGCGACATCATAATGCTCAAGATTCAAGGCGATCTTAGCCAACAAAATATGGCAAAATGCAATAACAGGTACCTTTGAGTAGGGATATTGCTCCAAGACCACCTGGAGTGATTTCATCGCTTCAGCTGGATTATCATCACAGATTGCCAAAGCAACCTGTAATAATACGGTTGGATTTCTTGAGTAAGATCGGGCAATCTTTATAATTTGGTTTATAGAGTTGCTATCAATCGCCTGGATATCGACCTGGTGTAAATGATAGATAACCGAAGCAGCATCGGCTGCAGTATGCTGGTGAGAGAGAATGTCGACTGGATCGAGGCTTGTTTCATCAAAGTGTTTAAAGGCGATATCTGCTCGTGCTTGCCAACGGGAGATTTGCCCATCCGTAAGCGCATAATTCTTGGTTACCAGCTCATTTTTATACGGTGCAATGATTGATTTAACATTGTCCAGATATTTTTTGAACTGATCGTGTGTTTCTTTGGAGATGGCGTCGATGGAGGGTTTATGCTGGATTACATCAGTTATCTCACAAAGATTATAAAATTCCGCCTCAAGAACGGTTGCCTTTGCAAGGGTAAGGTACGAAAGAGGTTCGCCTGCAGAAGATTCTATCATTCTCAAGCATCCACTCACAGCATGCTCCCATAATCCCAAATCAAGCGCAGCCTCGATAATTGAATTCATGGTCAGGTATTTGGTCAGTGACGCCGACCAGACAGGCAAGTTACCCGGAAAATCCTGCTTGTTAAAATTGTTTATGGCAATTTGCAGGATTTGTTCAGCTTGTTTATAATTACCCGCTCTGTTCATCAAGCGCGCCTTAATTGCCATCAAACGGCAGAATAGCGGATTCGATATTTCGAGCTGAAAATCCTGGATCTCAAGCCTGACAGGTTCCCCAGTTTCCAGGGCCAATTCGGAATCAAGGCATAAATAGTCTAGAAAATCTTGTTCCGAAATAAAATCCGTTCCAGACAAAGCTTTTAACCCATGGATGATGCTTTTTGCCTGGTCGGGTTGGATGAGAGCCCGGTAGATTTCGCTGATGAAGATTAGAAAATGAGCAGGGAGCCCAGAGAAGTCATTTTTTGAACTAACTTCCTGGGACAACGCAATGCCTTTCTGTGCATATTTGACCGCAGAATAGAAATCTCCAATGGAACGATTAATTCGCGAGGCGAGCAAGAGCAGGTCCAGGTCTAATTTCCCATTCGAGTTTACCTGGAATGTCGTCTCGATACAGTTCAATGCCTCTAAGGGTTGACCTAGCTCCAATAGAATTTCAACTTTCTTGGAGACTAAGGCATATTCACCTGGAAGAATATCAATCGCTTTATCCAAAGTGTTAATAGCAGATGCGTGATCGTGTGCCTCCACATATTCTTGGGCTAATTTGATATAAAGAAATCGATCGTGGTCTGAACTGGAGTATTGATCTTGAGCTATGCCCTTTTCCAGACAAGCGATCGCTGCCTGGTGATTGCCTGTTCCGCTCAAGTAGTCTGCGGCAAGGATAAGGTCATCCGCAGAAGCAAAATCAAGCGAAGCGATCGATAAAAATGTTTCCTGGGCTTCGGATAACGCGCCAAGGCTTGCTTGGAAATTACCCAATTGAATTAACAAATCGGTGCGGGTCGGTGCCAGATCAATTGCTTTTATTAGAGCATTCAGTGCTTCCATGGAAAGGGTTCTTAAAAGCGTCGCCTGGGGGCTGCTATACTCTGACTTTTTCTTGCGAATGAGGCTGGAAAATATGTTTGCGAACCAGGATAGGTTGTCTGGATTATCACCTTCGATTGCGAGTACATTCCTGGCTGACCGAATGGCATCCTCCGGAAAATCTGCTGATAAGAAAGCGCTGCATAGTTCTTTATATATCGCAGGATTGTTGGGATTTGCCTGGCAGGCCTCCTGAAGAGCAGCGATGGCGATATCATGTTTTCCAATCGAGCCTGCAACACATCCGAAACCGTAGGATAAACGTTCGAGCCAATTTTGATCATCGATTAACGGTGTGTCCAGTGCTTCACGATAGGCCTGGAAAGCCATTTCATGATCACCTGCCGCAGCTAAAGTTTCTGCGATTAATGCTTTGGCTTCTGAGTTATCAGGGTTCACGTGGAGAGCATCATTAAGCGCGATCAAAGCCTTCATGGGTGATATGTTGATCGTTCCATGCTTTTTTAAAGATAAAACACAGCGGGCATAATCCAAATAAATCGATTCATCATGGGATCGTTTTGAGTTTAGTACACACTCGAGCGGTGGGATCGCCTCTTCCAACTCACCCAGATCAATCAGTATTTTTGCATATGACTGAGCTAATCCTGGAAATCCAGGCTCAAGCTGGAATACTTTTGCATAGATTACCCGACACTCGCTGATGTTCCCAACAAGTTTTAAGGCACGACCATAATTTACCAAGAATCGTGGATTTTCGGGTGAAAGATTTACAGCAGTAAGCAGCTCGGGAAGTGCGAGGGTAGGCGCATCATTGAGAAGATATAATTCACCCAGCGAAAAATGGATTGGAGCGGAATTAGGAACCGCCTGAGAAGCAGTTGTGAGGGTGTCGATGACAGTTTTGATCGGATAAGTGTTCCTTTGTGCCTCTGCAAGCGCTATCCAGGCTTCAGAGGATTGGGGGGAAACCTGCGTTGCCCTGGTTAAGAATTCGATCCCTTTATTGGTGTCACCACTGCGCATATAGGCTTCACCCGAGTAAATCAGAGCCTGGCAGTCTTCCTGGTTGCGTGACAATAACTCAGTACAGATATTCAAGGTCAAATCCAGATGGTTAGCATTCAGAGCACAATTTGCATAGGAATATATATCCTCATCCGTTTGTGTTTTTGATGGGTTATGAATAGATTTAACGATATTCTCCCTTACGTGTAAGCTTGCTTCCCATTCACCCATAATTTCCAGGGCTTGAGCCAATTTGCGCTGATAATCCACATTTTCTGGATATAACGACGTAAGTACTTTTCGAATCTCAGCTACCTGCTGATCCTGATGAGATTGATGGTAACTTTCTGCCAGGAATTCCAATAATGTCGCATCGTTTGGGCAGATTCTTATGGCATGCTCAAAAATCATGGCTGCCTGATCTGGCATTTGTAAATCCATGAGTAATTTACCCAAATTAATGAGAGAAAAATAATCTCCCCAAACAGAGAACAAACTGGTTGGGTGGCGGTGATCAAAGAGGTCCATGATGCGAGCTGCTGCAGCATGGGCACGCGTTGGATCTCCCGATTTTGCAGCTATTTTGGCAATTGAATAAAGAATTCGAAGATCATCGGGTGGGACTGCATCTTGATCTGGGAGCAATTGGGTGGCATCCTCATAAAAACCTTGATCAGCCAAGAGTAAGGCAAATTCTGCCTGGTTAATCGAATGATGAATTGAGCATGCTTCAGGATCAGTTGGACGAGTGAATTGTTCCCGTTGTTTAGATAATTCTTGATTAAGGGTTTTTCCTTGATGCGTTTGAGAATAAATCGTCACATAATGGTTGTTTAAAGATGAGAATACCCGATCATTGATCACCTTTTCAGTTTCTAACAACTCAGATAAGTCTTGAGATCTTCCTGCGATTTTATGGATCTCGATCTGAAATATATTATCTGCCAAATGGTTGATATTTTCGATCGGAAGATAATGAATATCAGGGTTAAGGTTGGTTGGATTCGGGAATAACTCAATCCATTTTTGAGCGAATTGCACTGCCGACCCGGGACGTTGTTCATACAATACTCGCACCAGGGAAACCCGCTCACTGGCGGGTAGTAAATCGCCGTATTCACTGTGGCATAAACCTATCAGGGTTCCAACCTGCGTTTCTGCGGGATGGGGGTTGCTAAGGACAGCATGTACAGCTAACTCCAGACGCAAGGAAGTTGCGCCTGGTTGAACGAATGAATTCAGTAAACTGATATCATCACCTAATAATCCATTCAAGCAGGCGAGGGGGGTGAACCAATGGCTCCCTGGATGATCCAGGATCGTATCCAATACTTGGTTCCAAGATCTCGTAATGTGATGAACGTGTGCCAACGCAAGTGCAATGCGAGCAGCATTGGCCAAATCCTGGGGATCATTCTGAAATAAAGCCTGATTATTAAAACTGTCGATTGACTCATGTAGCAGCTTCTGATCCACACAATCGAGCAGATTTGCTGGATCAAGCGGAAGTGCATGGCTTTGACCTAATGCAATCAAGGCCAGCCTACCAGCTGAAAAATCGGTTGACGTAAATTCTAAATTTGCAGGTTTACAATGGCAGAATTTATCAAAAAAAACAGGCTCATTGAGGCTGGTCCAAATTACAAGATCCTGCCTGAGGTTTGGGAGTAACCAGGAAAGATTTGATTTGTGCAGAAGTTCAAGGATTTCTTCCATCGGTTCACAAATTATCCAGCGAATTTAGTACCTATTTAATAAGACATAACTTGAAACCAGCATCAAGCATGCACCAATAATGGTGAGATAAAATCCAATCCCATTCGAAGTGCGCATCAAGTCATTGAGGGTGGTCATCAAAGTGGAAGCATTTCCGACCAGTCCAGAGATCTCCTCAGCCATCCCCTTCTGAGCTAATTGGGTGGTCTGGTCTGCAATCGTCCGCAGATCTTTTCCCCATGCGCCGTACATGAGTATCGCCAGACCTAATAAAAAAGTGATGCTGCCTAATAAAAAAGTACCAATCAGCATGAATAACTGCAGATCTTGTGCGTTTATATTTTCCATCATTACCTCACTTATCGTTGTACACTCACTAAAAAATTTCGCCAGCTTCACTGATTCGTCTGTGATATTTCAAGGGTTGGGAAAGTGCAGTTCAGATTTTGCTTGGCTGTTAAAAACTTATTCCATTCAACCTCGAACTGCCCAGGTTCCAAATCAGTCACCAGGAGATCGCTACTGGTCAATATATCGCCAATTGAGGCTGGATTTTGAGTTAACCCTGATAATCTATTACATATATTTTGCATTCGTAACAGCTGGTTGGAAAAACCATTGTGAGTGTCGTTTATTACTCCATCCGGATCGCGGATGAATTGATGGTTATTAGCAACCTCTCCGTTGTCATCAAAGGGGATCAAGGTATCGAGTATCAAGGGTAATGAATTGCTTTCAATGATGAAATAACCGCTCCACCAATAGTTATTGGCTTTAAGGAAATTAATCGTTTCCTGGTCAATGGTCAGGTGCTCATTCTTTCGATCAAGTTTAAAAGATTGGAGCAAATGAATCTCAAAAGTAGTGATCGACTCGCGAGCGGTTGGGTAGATTGGGAATACCTGTAAAGATGCAGCCGGTGGCAGGTTTGTCACCAACCATAAACTTTCAAGATGAGCAAGATCGGGATCGAGCTTATCCACGAACATGAGCAGGAAACTTTGCTGCCCATTTTTCATAACCTGGATGGAATTTGGGTCGGTTGATATGGATAAACCAGGCGCATTGGCATAAGCAGAATTAGGGTGATAAAACTTTGTGCTAACCGCATAGCCAACGACCAGGAAGCTGATGAATAACACAAAATTCATGGTGAATATATTTTTCATCATGACACCACTTGGTTTAGAGCATACCCATTAAGAATCCGGCTGCAAATCCTAGAATAATCCAAACGATGACCGTGGAGATAACCTGATTGATATAGTCCCAGCTTGATATACGTGATTTTTCTGAATAATTAGGCTCTTGAGCGAGGGTACTGCTTTCCTCATAAACCAATGGTTCATTGGGAGCAGGCGAATTGTCCATTATATTTCCACGCCCGTGGATTGCCCTGCTTAGCCAGGAGATACGAAAATTATGGTAAAGAAATCCAAATTGATTAAATTTGGTATGCGAATTTGAATTCATCTTGGTTATCCAGTCGTTTTAACTGCCACTCTTCGACCACGCCTTAAAAATGCTGGAATATCCAGATCGTTCGAAGAAATTGAATACTCTTCCTCCCATCCAGAGTCGGAGGCATATTTAACAGGTTCAGTTTCAACGAATTTTGGAGCATGTGCATCTGGTTTCTGGATTGCCATTCTCCTTATCTCCACCTTTGAAAGGGTTTCTTCCAGGGTAGGTGAGCCTAATCCAGTGATCACGAGAATTGCTTCTACGCGATCTTGTAATCGGGGATCATTTACCACGCCTAGCACGATCTCAGCTTTTCCACCAGCCTGGGCTTGCAGATGGGTGAGGGCGGCATCGACTTCTACCAGGGACAATTCACTACCGCAAGTGAAATTAACCAGTATTCCAGCGGCATTGTCAATGGAGGTCGCATCAAGCAGTGGGTGATGGAGGGCCTGGTCGATGGCTTTCATGGCCTTATCCGCACCTTCTCCTTGCCCGATCGACATAAGTGCCCCACCCCCCAGTTTCATTAAGTTACGGACATTCGCAAAATCCACATTGATCATCCCCGGAGTGGTGATCAGCTCGGTAATCCCTTGCACTGCCTGACGTAAGACATCGTCTGCCAGTCGGAAAGCTGTATCGAGTGGGAGATCACGCGGAGCTACATATAAAAGGCGATCATTGGGGATGGCGATCAAGGTGTCTGAATTTGGACGTAGTTTCTTTAGCCCGTCACTTGCATTTCTCTGTCTGCGGCCCATTTCAAACGAGAATGGCATGGTCACAACCGCGATGGTTACTGCACCGATGGATCGAGCAATTTTTGCAGCTACCGGGATTGAACCGGTCCCTGTCCCACCACCCATTCCAGCGGTAAGGAAAACCATATCTGCACCTTCCAGTGCCTCGGCGATCAATTTTGAGCTTTCCTCCGCTGCGTTTTGACCCACATCAGGATTTCCTCCAGCACCCAGTCCTCGGGTTGTTTTTGGTCCCAATTGGATCTTTGTGGGTGCAAGGCTATTGGACAAAGCCTGGGCGTCCGTATTTGCAACAATGAAATCCACACCACTTAGGCCAAGCTCGATCATCCGATTGATGGCATTCGAACCCCCACCACCCAATCCAAGGACTTTTAAGGAAGGTTTATGGATGGTGTTATCAAATGGATCGAATTCATCCGGGAAATTAAAGGGTGAGGAGGCTTTTGTTTGGAAGCTATTGATCATGTCATTCATTGGGTCACCTTTTTGTCGAAATCGATTTAATTATCCTGTTCAGGCAATAAATACATGCAACGAATATCATTATTGGGTCGTTACTTGGGATGCAATATTCATGCCATCTCCACTGATTTGTTCAACAATGCACCCAGCTGCTAACAGTCCGTCGATAATCGCGTCAGGGATAGCAGATGTACCCCCAATCACCGTGACTTTCCTGGCATGCGAGGCTTCAATGGGTGAAAATCCAATCGTTGGCTGATATTTCTTGATAAATGGGCTGATTGTTTCCATATGAAAGTCCGAACTCCCCCATTCGATATTTGGCAGTAAGAGGTAGTGAGAAATGGGATGCATCCCCTTGAATTTAAATTTGTTTGAATGGACGGATTCCGCTGATCTTGCTTGATTCGTTCCACCGCTTGCGACCCATTCTTTAAGTTGATCGACAATTGGTAGTCGACTGCCATTTGGCTTGTACCAGGTATGGTTAATATCCTTATCCCCATTCGCTGCTGATAGCACCCAGAAGTTACAGCCGATGACCTGGGGAGGTACTGGATCATATTCCTGCGATTGGCCTGCCAATATTTGTACGATCGTCATATTCTGCCAGGTATGTGCATGAATATCGACTTCTGGAGACATGGGATCAACCTGATTTCCAATCAGGCTACCCGCAGCAAGCAGGAAAATCGGGCGCGTGATTCCAATCGCAGCTTCACAGGTGGCAAGGTACCAATCGAAGATGCGAAATCCAAGATGATCCTCAGAATTCTCTGGGGTGAGGTATGGACGTGCTTGCGGCCACCGTTCTGGTCCACCTGCGCCCCAGTTGGGCGACCTGTTTCCAGACCATGCATACGCAGAAAGCACCAGCTGATTTAATAGTTCGGTTTCACCACGTCGATACATCCCCTGTAGGGAAGCATACAAGAAGGCAGTGTCCCAATAATCTCCACCGGGTTCTAACGGAGGAAAGACTGGAATTAATCCAGCCAGGAGAGCATCTTCTGCGAGAGGAATGAAAATATCCAGAAACCTATCCACAAGATTTATTTTTGCCCAATCGGATGGCAACCAATTTTTCAGGAGGTTTGGACGGTCAAATAGAGAGATATATTTAACCCCCCAGTGCGAGTAGGCATTGAATAGGAGATTTAATTCCTCCGAATGCCCCGATCGATAGGTGGATAGGGGAACATGTAAGACTGGCTGGATATCAGCATCGATAACCCGACGGATGAATAATTCCGGAATAGCCCGGTCTTCGGGTGCCAATAATGTGATCCATGAAGCGCCTAAGGCTTTCAATTCTGGCAGCCAGGCATGAAGATCATTCTCTGTATAATGTAAAAAATCAGGATAATAATAAAAACCGATGCGTGTTTTTTGCGGAATATTGTTTATTGCTTCCATAGGTCCTCTGTGTGAATTCAATAGGGTTGATGCAAGAGATATGCCATTCAAACCGACGGCAGGTCACTTTCCAGAAGATTTGTTTCAATGTATAATGAATCTCGAGGTTGTTTTTATTAACAGATTGAGACAAATCGGCATTATTCTAATCATCCTGAAGTTTGGTGAAATATTTTGAGGCGCATTCATTTAATGAGAGGCAGGATGATAATATCGTTTATCAGCTTGCTGATTATTTGTTTTGTAACTGCATGTAATTTGTCAGCTAACGCAGCGAAACCGGGTACTCTTCCAGTCGATCCTACGTTTTCTGATTTTTATGATGAATTAGGGGGTGAGTCTGTGCTTGGTCCAGCCATTTCCCCCACCTTTGAGGATCAAAGAACTACATACCAATATATTGTCTCGGGTCTTATGGCATACGACCCGGATCAATTGACGCTTTCACGCTTTCACTTTTCTCCCATTGCTTCTACTGAATGGGGGATCAACGAGCTGGTGGAACCAGTCCCGGCTAATTCCGAGATTCCTTATCAAAACGGGCACAAGATTTGGGCAGAAGTATTACCCTTGTATAACCGGTTCGGACCAGGAATCATGGGTTTACCCGTATCAGGAGTGAAAGCAAATGATGAAAAGCAGAGATATGAGCAATACTTCGATGGTTTAGGCTTTTATAGAAATTATTCCGATTCACCGGGACAAATTCACTTGATG
>Ga0209254_10002400_pt1 | contig 17004 bp, 12 predicted proteins | sample FrelakmetDIP11DI_FD_187148 | JGI IMG/M metagenome (GOLD analysis project Ga0209254, IMG submission 187148) | Freshwater lake sediment microbial communities from the University of Notre Dame, USA, for methane emissions studies - DIP11 DI (SPAdes)... | ecosystem: Environmental > Aquatic >... | reverse complement strand
CCGCGCTTATCTCTCGAAGATCCAGGGCCTGATTCGCCTGATGCGCGAGATTGGGCAGGAACACGATGGGAAAACCCCCGCCCAGGTTGCATTAAACTGGTGCATTTGCAAGGGCACGATTCCCATCCCCGGAGCCAAGAACCTCAGGCAGGCACAAGAAAACAGCGGCGGGCTTGGATGGAATTTGACTGAACATGATGTTGCCGTGCTGGATAAAGCCAGTGAGGCGCTGAATTGACTACCTCCATCTGGTGGATTCGGCGTGATTTTCGCCTGGTGGATAACCAGGCACTCAACGCGGCATGCTCAGAATCCGACCAGGTGATTCCCGTTTTCATCCTGGACGATAGGCTCTTACATTCACAGTATGTGGGAACAAAGAGAATCGTGTTTCTTTTTGAAGGGTTGCGCCGCCTTGACGAAAGCCTGCGCAAGAACGGCAGTCACCTGGTCTTACGGCGAGGCGATCCCATCGCTGAGCTCTCCCGGCTGGTCCACGAACACCAGGTTGATGTTATTTTTGCGGAAATGGATTTCTCTCCCTTCGCCAGGCGCCGTGACCTGGAGATTTCCCATCATCTGCCGGTCAGGTGGATAAACGGGGCGCTAATCCATCCACCCGGGAGTATTACCAAAGCGGATGGAACACCCTACACGGTCTTTACGCCTTTCCTGAAAGCCTGGAAAGCCTCACCTTCGCCTGCAGAGCACTCGTTTCACGCAGCAGTAGTAAAAATAAATACCCCTCCAGGAATTGATACGCTTCCAATCCCCGAAAAACCTGTGCTCCCGAATTCTGTTCCATTCACTCCTGGTGAAGCTGAGGCGCGCCTCCGCCTGGACGACTTCGTTTATGGTTTGCGAAATTCGGCGAATGACCAGGGCGGGATCGATGGGAACGATCTTCAACCCGTTTTCCGCTATGCGTTGGGACGGAACGAGCTGGCGAATGACGGTACATCTTTCCTTTCACCATACCTGCGCTTCGGGATGATTTCGATCCGGCAGGTGGTTTCCGTCGCGCACAGGGCTGTTCGGGAGGCTCCAGACCCTTCAGCCCGACAAAGTGCGGAGGTCTGGCTCAATGAGCTGGTGTGGAGGGAATTCTATTATCACATCCTGCACCACTTCCCGCATGTAAGGGAAGTTAATTTTCGTATGAAAGGAATAATGTGGCGAAACGATGAGAGTGATTTCTCCGCCTGGTGTGCCGGCCAGACCGGATATCCGATCGTCGACGCGGCCATGCGCCAGATGCATTCCACAGGCTGGATGCACAACCGCTCCAGGATGATCGTCGCCTCCTTCCTGACCAAAGACCTGCTGGTCGATTGGAAATGGGGGGAGAAGCATTTCATGCAGCATTTGGTGGACGGCGATCCTGCCTCGAATAACGGTGGCTGGCAGTGGACTGCAGGGACCGGCACCGACGCGGCGCCCTATTTCCGGATTTTTAATCCACTCTCTCAAAGTAAGAAATTCGATCCTGCCGGGGTCTACATCCGGCGATGGCTTCCGGAGCTGGCAAATGTCCCCGACGAGTTTATCCATGAGCCGTGTTTGATGTCAGATGAGTTGCAGGCGAGGGTGGGGTGTAAAATCGGAGCAGATTATCCAGCACCTGTTGTGGATCACCACATGGCACGGGAAAGAGCGCTCCTGGCCTACCGGGAGGGAAAATAACCGATGGTTTACCAGGACGTTTATTATTTCCCATGCTCGACTTTGGGATGAATCCTTCCCTGGATTATCATGAGGAGACAACAGTCAATCATGCCATCGAACGGCTACATCACCCTTGAGAACCTGGAAAAGGAATACCAGGAAGGAGACCGCACCCGGCCTGTACTGCAGGGTGCGAGCGCCAGTTTCAGCCGGGGTGAATTCGTTGCGATTTTAGGTAAAAGCGGGAGTGGGAAGAGCACCTTGCTCAATCTGATCAGCGGTATCGACCTGCTGGATAAAGGTACGGTATGCATCGATGGGCAGGATCTGACTGCCCTGGACGATCGGCGGAGAACGCTCTTTCGGCGAGATAAGATTGGCTTTATTTTCCAGTTTTTCAATTTGATCCCATCCCTAACCGTCATAGAGAATGTAACCCTGCCGGCAGAATTGACGGGCTTATCATCAAAGGAAGCCCGCCGGAAAGCTGAACCACTCCTGGATGAGGTGGGCCTGGGCGATCGAGCCGGCACCTTTCCCGACCGGTTATCGGGCGGTGAACAGCAGCGCGTGGCCATCGCGCGTGCATTGATTAATGATCCAATATTGGTATTGGCCGACGAGCCTACAGGTAATTTGGACGAAACGACCGGTCTACAGGTTTTAAAATTACTGGACCGCATAACCAGGCAGTCTGGCAAGAATATGCTGCTGGTCACTCACAACCACGAGGCCGCCGCTTTTGCCGATCGAATTCTTTACTTGCGCGCAGGAAAGTTATGCCACGAACCGGGTATTTAATCCAGAAAATTTTGTGATTTCTTATTCCGGTTAATGCGATGCGCTCTGGGATTCAAACTATGTCATTCTATTGCTAATAATGCAGGCAGGAGGAGATATGTTAACGGTTGAGAAGATAGATACCACTTCACGCAAACAGGTAAACCGCTTTATCGAAGTGCCGTTCCAGTTCTATAAGGCCTGTCCGCAATGGGTCCCACCAATCCGCATGGATGTGGCTGCCTCCTTGAATAAAACGAAACACCCATTTTTCGAGCATTCGGACGGTGATTTCTTCATCGCGGTTAGAGACGGGCACGCGGTCGGTCGAATCGCGGTCCTTGAAAACCGCCGGTATAACGACTATCATGGCACCCGGAGATCTCAATTCTATTATTTGGAATGCGAAGAAAACCTGGAAACCTTACAGGCGCTGTTTGAAAAAGCCTACGATTGGTCGCGCTCGCGCAACCTGGATACCATTATAGGTCCCAAGGGTCTCGGTCCTCTGGATGGCTATGGATTATTGGTGGAGGGTTTCGAACACCGCCAGATGATGACGATGATGAATTACAACCATCCATACCTGCCCCAGTTCCTGCAGAAGATGGGTTTTGAAAAAGAAGTCGATTTTATCTCCTGCTATGCATCCACCGCTGCTTTTGTGATGCCAGAACGCATCCACCGCATTGCAGATCGGGTGCAGGAGCGCGGTACTTTGAGGGTGAAGAGATTTGCGACCAAGCGTGAGCTGGTTGAATGGGCTCCTCGTATCGGGCAGGCCTACAACAAAGCATTCACTCAGAATTGGGAATATTACCCGCTCACCGAGCGCGAGATCGATTTTGTAGTGGGAAATATCATGACGGTCGCCAATCCCAGGCTGATAAAAATAATCATTCACGGCGAAGATGTCGTCGGCTTCTTATTTGCATTTCCGGATATCTCGGCAGCGCTGCAGCGCTCAGGTGGGCGGCTTTTACCTCTGGGTATTTTCGACCTGCTGCTCGAGCTGCGTCGCACAAAATGGGTCGCGGTGAATGGGACGGGGATATTATCCGAATTCCAGGGGCGCGGAGGAAATGCCCTGATGTATTCGGAGATGGAAAAAACCGTGCGCGGCTTCAATTTCGAGCATGTTGACCTGACCCAGGTGGCTGAGACTGCCGAACAGATGCGCAGCGACCTGGTGAACCTGGGTGGAAAACCTTACAAGAACCACCGTGTATTCGTTAAGGTAATTTGAGGTCATATATTTACTCGGGATCCCTATGCCTGTTTCCTGGAAGAAGTCGGATTGCAATCGCTGTTTCAACTGTTGAGATCCGGTTGCAGCTTTCCATTTTCCTCTTAGCTCAACATGAATGATGTGAATAGGGCAAAAGCAATCATCAGGGTAGGCAGGCGCTACCTCTTGCATCACCCATGGCAGGGCTTTCTCATGATACTGGGAATTGCATTAGGCGTCGCTGTGGTTGTCTCTATCGACCTGGCAAATACCAGCGCCAGTCGGGCATTTGACCTGAGCACCGAAGCTGTAGCCGGTAAGGCAACCCACCAGATAATTGGAGGACCGGCAGGACTCGATCAACAAATTTATGTCGATTTAAAAACCGGTGCCATCCAATCCCCGCTTGCACCGGTCATACAGGCTTACGTGGTGTCCGACGACATCGGTGGATACCCCCTTCAGCTTCTAGGGGTCGATCCTTTCGCTGACGCACCGTTCCGCGATTACCTTGGAAGCCAGGATAGCGAATCCCGGGCAGCGGCGACCGATCTACGTCAGCTGTTGACTTCACCCGGTGCGATTTTAATTTCCGACCAGCTCGCCGGACAATTTGGACTATCGATTGGTCAAAACCTCAGGTTGGAGGTTGCTGGTCGCAGTGAGCCAGTTCAAATTGCCGGATTTCTTTCTTTATCGGACGAATTAAGCCGGCGTGCCTTGAATGGGATTCTCCTGGCTGACATTTCTACCGCCCAGGAGCTGTTGGGGCGTGAGAATACGATAGATAACATCGATGTGATCCTGCCCGAAGGTGAGCAGGGTGAGCTCCTGGCTGCTGAAATAAATCAACAGCTGTCCGGCCGTGCCATCCTTCAGCCGGTAGCCGCGCGCAGTGGTGCCATTCAGCAAATGACCGCGGCCTTTCGCCTCAACCTGACCGCATTGAGCCTGCTGGCATTGGTTGTTGGGATGTTCCTCATCTATAACACAATCACATTTTCTGTCGTACAGCGGCGGCCGTTATTTGGGACCCTGCGCTGCCTGGGCGTGACTCGCAGCCAGGTATTTGGAATGGTGATGAGCGAGGCGTTGATCGTCAGCCTGGCGGGCTCAGGTTTGGGATTGATCCTGGGAGTGCTGATGGGTCGCAGCACGGTTGGTATGATTGCTCAGACCATCAACGATTTGTTTTTTGTGGTCAATGTTCAAAGGGGAGCGATTGTGGTTGAAAGCCTGGTAAAAGGCGCGATTCTTGGGATTTCGGTAACCCTGTTGTCCACCCTGCCCCCTGCCTGGGAAGCTGCCTCCGTATCGCCGAGAGCAGCTCTCTCGCGCTCTGGTCTTGAGAGTAAAGCCAGGGCAGCTATTGTCCTGGCATTCTGGATTGGATTCCTGCTGATCGTGGCAGGCTGCCTGTTGCTGCTCATACCCTCACGTTCGTTGGTCCTCAGTTTTGTCAGCACCCTGGCTGTGGTGGTCGGCTTCGCGATGCTCGTTCCTCGCTTCACGGGTTTAGTCACTTCTTATGGCGCTCCGATTTTTGAAAAACTCCTGGGTATTCTGGGCCGCATGGCTCCTCGTGATGTCCAGGGCTCTTTGAGCAGGACAGCGATTGCGGTGATGGCACTGATGGTTGCTGTCTCGGTCACCATTGGCGTCAGCTTGATGGTCAACAGCTTTCGCTTTACAGTCATCACCTGGTTGAATGAGACCTTGCAGGGCGATATTTACATTTCAGCTCCCAGCCTGACAGCTACAACCCCTTCAGTGAGTATTGATCCTGAGATTTTGGAATTAACCGGTCGTGTGCCTGGCGTGGAGCGAGTGGACGTACTCAGGTCGGCCACGGTAAACTCGCCGCAAGGTGCAGTCAATATCGCCGCCACTGATAATTACTCGATCGGTTTCGAGCGTATTTTTCTTTCTGTAGAAGGAGCAAAACAGGATTTATGGGACGGTTTGTTGGGCGGTGCGGTCATCGTTTCAGAGCCTTTCGCGAATCGAATGGACCTGCCTTTGCGGGGGGGAATGATCACTTTGAATACCAACCTCGGTCTACGCCAATTTCCCGTAATGGGGGTTTATTACGATTATTCCTCGGTCGCCGGGACGGTCATAATGGCTCTGCCGGTCTACCAGGAATATTGGGATGACCGGGAAATTTCTGCAGTGCAGCTGCGGCTTAATCCCGGAACCCAGGTAGATGGGGTGGTGAAGGATTTACAGGAAGCATCCGCACCGCTGCAGGCCGTGCGAGTGCAGGCCAATCAAATCCTGAAACAGGAGGTGCTCAAGGTTTTCGACCGGACTTTCTTGATCACCGGGGCGTTGCAGGTAATCGCGACGGTTGTTGCCTTTATCGGCATTCTCAGCGCGTTGCTTTCACTCGAATTGGAGAGGCAGCACGAGCTGGGAATCCTGCGTTCGATTGGAATGACGGTTGGACAGGTCAGAGCCCTGGTACTGGCTGAAACCGGGTTGATGGGCGCGATTGCAGGTGTTTTGGCCATGCCAGTGGGTTATGTGCTGGCTCTCATACTGGTTTACATCATCAATAAGCGCTCCTTCGGATGGACTCTCCAGATGCACATTGACCCCATTACTTTTCTGGAAGCTTTCAGCATTGCGCTCTTCGCTGCCGTTTTAGCGGGAATGTACCCCGCCTTTAGAATTGGAAAAATCAATCCTTCAGAAGCGCTCAGGTCAGAATAATCTTTTAACTGGATTGTAATAAACAGGCTGTCGATGGAATTCTCCTCATTCATTCGCGGTATCTTAATCGGGTTTTCTATCGCCGCGCCAGTAGGACCGATTGGCATACTCTGCATCCGCAGGACAATTGCTAACGGGAGAATATCTGGCGTGGTGACGGGATTGGGCGCTGCCACGGCCGACGCCTTTTACGGCAGCCTGGCTGCCATGGGATTGTCGTTTTTGATCCTTTTCTTGATCAACCAGCAAACCTGGCTGCAGCTGGTCGGCGGGGCATTCTTGTGTTATTTGGGGATAAAGACATTTTTTGAAAAACCCGCCCGTACTGACCTAAATTCCTCTTCAATAATCACCGCTGGAAATGGGAAGAAGAATTTCATCAGGTCCCGCTTATCTGATTACACCTCGACGCTCTTCCTGACCCTCACGAATCCTTTGACGATTTTATCCTTTACGGCTATCTTCGCCGGAATTGGTATCAACCAGCTTGAAGCATCGAAATTCCAGGGACTGATGCTGGTGGCGGGTGTCTTCATGGGTTCCGCTGCCTGGTGGCTGCTCTTGACCACACTGGCCAGCGCTTTCAAAGAACGCTTTGTCTCCGAAAAGAGTCTTTTATGGATCAACCGCATCAGCGGCGTGATCATATTGGCTTTCGGTGTGATTGCTCTAAGCGTTTCCCTGGTCAAGGTTGTAAAAAATAGTACATTTCAGCCATCCAGTGCCGTGCTGGCATCCGAAGCAGCTCCCATCGACACGCGTGGTTATGCACGGGTGACCGGATCGGTGCCATTGGTTTTTCCGGACGACCACGCAGCCCACCTGGATTATCTGACGGAGTGGTGGTACTTCACGGGAAATCTCACATCGGCGGAAGGGAGGGATTTCGGTTATCAGCTCACCTTTTTCCGGCGCTCCCTTGCACCTCCCGCTCAACCGGCGGCTCGAGAATCGGAGTGGGCGGCCACCCAGGCATATATGGCTCATTTCGCAATCACAGATGTGCAGGGTGAGCAGCACCATGTCTTCGAGCAGCTTTCACGCGGCGCGGCTGGATTGGCTGGATCACAATTGGAGCCTTTCCGAATCTGGTTGTATGGCTGGGAGGTGAGCCAGTCATCTCCCACGGTTTTCAGGCTCTCTGCCGGGGAAAATGGCATCACCCTCAACCTGACTCTGGAAGACCTCAAGGGTCCTGTGTTGCATGGAGATCAGGGATACAGTCAAAAAAGTTCAGGACCAGGTCAGGCGTCGATGTATTACAGCCTGACGCGTCAGGAGTCGAGAGGCACGCTTCAAATTGGCGACCAGCTTTTCGAGGTCTCTGGCCTGAGCTGGATGGACCATGAATTCAGCACCAGCGCCTTATCTACCGAGCAGGTTGGCTGGGATTGGTTCTCCTTCCAGCTGACTGACGGCTCGGAAGTGATGTTGTTCCAGATAAGGCAGCAGGATGGAAGTATCGATCCATTTTCAAGCGGGACCATCGTCTACCCGGATGGCACACTAGAGAAATTGTCCGTGGATGATTTTACGGTTGAAATTCAGAGGACCTGGACCAGTCCTCGATCCTCTGCCGCATATCCGGCTGGATGGCTGATCCGCATTCTACCCGTCTCTCTGGAGCTGTCGATTCAGCCATGCATCGCTGACCAGGAATTAAACCTCCGTTATGTCTATTGGGAAGGTTGTGTCAGCATCGCAGGTAAAAAAGATGGAATCAACGTCCTGGGGAAGGGCTACGTCGAGCTAACGGGATACGCAGGTTCGATGGCAGGCGAGTTCTAGCTGCCTTATCCGGGATGCCTGCCGGGTTCCTCGGTTGTGGGGGGATAGAAATATCGCCCGATCGATTTTAAGAATAATTATACAAAACATTGACATATCGTGTACAGCATGATAATATTGTAAAAATTATCTTCATCAGCATTAGTACAGGAACTACGGAATTTCAAACTCGGTTGTTGAAGGATCCGCGTGGAAATTTCGGATGCAATAAAAAGGCAGGGATCAGATGATAGCGAAACCAACCATTTTGGTAACCGGATCGACTGGATATATTGGCGGGCGTCTGGTCCCTCTGCTGGTAGAAAATAATTATCAAGTGCGAGTATTAGTCCGGGATCCACAACGCTTGCAGGGTAGACAATGGTTGGAGAAGGTCGAAGTATTCCAGGGTGATGTAATGCAGCCAGAGAGCCTGGCGGCCGCTTTTGAAGGTGTAAGCGTGGCTTATTACCTGGTGCACAGCATGGCGAAAAACAAGGATTTTCACGAAAGGGATGTAATTGCCGCTGGCAATTTTGGCCGCATTGCCCGCGAAAAGAAAGTGGATCGCATCATCTATTTAGGTGGTTTGGGGGATCCAGATTCGGAATTATCCCCTCACCTGCGTTCTCGCCAGCAAACAGCCGAAGCGTTGCGTGCAGCTGGCAATCAGGTCACTGAATTCCGGGCTGGAGTTGTTGTAGGATCTGGATCCCTTTCCTTTGAAATGATTCGCTACCTCACCGAGCGTATTCCGGTGATGGTCTGTCCCAAATGGGTATTTTCCCGCATCCAACCGATAGCAATCGATGATGTCCTGTCTTATTTAATCGCTGCCCTTGACACTCCAGCAAGTGTTGGACAGACCATAGAAATTGGGGGAGAAGACGTATTGACATATGGTGAGATGATGCTTGAATACGCCCGTGCTCGTGGGCTCAAGCGCTACTTGTTGCCGGTACCTGTATTGACCCCGTACCTTTCTTCATATTGGGTGCATTGGATGACGCCCATCCCGGCGACGATGGCTCGACCGTTGATCGAAGGTTTGCGAAATGAAGTAATCGTGCGTTCTGATACTGCCGCTCAGATCTTTCCTGCCATTCGCCCCATTAAATACAGCCAGGCCGTTGCAGACGCCCTTAATCATCTTGAAACCGGACAGGTGATGACCATCTGGTCTGATGCCCTGGCCAGTAGCCAGGGAGATCGTTCGCCGGTATTCTTCAAGCAAGAACAGGGTTTGAATATCGAAAGCAGGCGGATATCGGTCAATGCACCGCAGCAATCGGTTTATGAGACTTTCAGCCAGCTGGGTGGAGAAAAAGGCTGGCTGGCGTATAATTTCTTATGGGATATCCGCGGTCTCCTGGATCGAATGCTGGGCGGGGTAGGAATGCGGCGAGGTAGAAGGCACCCGAAAGACATTCGTATAGGCGATGCAGTCGATTTCTGGCGGGTTGAGTCAGTCCTTCCTGGCAGCTCTATGCGCTTGCGAGCGGAGATGATTGTGCCTGGAAAAGCCTGGCTTCAATTTGAGACCAGTCCATTGGAAAATATCAAAACCGAGCTCATCCAGACTGCCTTTTTTTTCCCAAAGGGGCTGCTCGGGTTGATTTATTGGTATGGACTTTATCCCATTCATGCGCTGATTTTTGGTACCATGATTAAGAAAATCGCCCGTAGTGCTGAACAGCAACAGGCAGCGGGTTGGTCGGGCGGCTAACAGGAAGTAAAAACTCAATTACCAATCTTCTATTTTGAATGTGTCATCTGATCCAGTACTCGCTTTCGATCGAATTTCAAAGGAAAAAATGACCCAGGTTAAGATAAACACAGCTGTTCCAGATTTTGAGCTGGATGATTTCCAGGGGAATCCAGTGAAGATCTCAGATTATTATGGAACGAAGAATGTGGTCCTGGTGTTCAACCGCGGCTTCATCTGACCATTCTGCAATATGCACCTGGCGCAGTTGCGCCGCGATTACCAGCTGTTCAAAGCTCGAAACACGGAAGTCATCGCTGTCGGTCCGGAAGGTCCAGGGCAATTTAGAAGCTATTGGCAGTCGAATGATTTACCATTTATTGGGCTGCCTGACCCGGACTACTCTGTTCTAAAACTATATGGCCAGGAAGTGAATCTGTTCAAATTAGGACGTTTGCCTGCCCAGGTCATTGTCGACCGGGATGGTATTGCACGCTACGTCCACTATGGAAAATCCATGAGCGATATCCCATCCAATGTAGAGCTTCTCGAATTGCTTGATTCGATAAATGAAAGCAAGCTTGATGCGGTTGCTTTGTAAGGCTGATCAGGCAGAACTTATACTCGAACGGGCTGCTGGCTGCGATTAAACCACCACACGGCAGCGACAGGGATAATGGATCCCAGTCCCAATAACAATGCCATTGCGATCCCTATCACTGCCAAAGCCAATAATACCGGCAGGGTAGCAGAAAGTACGGTCACTAAAAGACTTAAAATAAAGATCCCTGCCGAGCCCAGAAGAAAGGTCAGAGCAGCTGATTTCGCTCTCTTCATAGAGGCGCGGCGCGTACCGGCGATGCGCCCGGTTTGCCCGTGAAGTATTACCGGGATCTCGCTGCCAGTATCATCAATATAATAGGATGAAAGAACCGGAAATAGGAGCAATGTCCAATTCGGCTCCAGGAATTCGGGCTGCCAGGTAAAGCCCCGTATATGGCCGGCAGAGGCAGCTTTACAGCATTCCTCGGCACTTCTGGTTTGAATTGCGGCCTCGACATCGCTCCAGGCATCTTCAGGGCTGCGGTTGGGCAGCCGGATGTTTTCTATGTTTATAATCTCAGGTTTGTAACTTTGGACATTCTGCCATGCAAACTGTCCTAGAGCCTTAATTATGGAATGATGTTCTTCCAGTGCAGCGGCCTGGATATTATTATTCTGCCGGTCGAGTCTGCCAAGGCGCGATTCCCAGCGAATCCGGACTTCGTTCACCTGTTTCGATATCCACTTTCCGCCCATGAAATGGTCCTGGTGGCTCACTACTTCGTAATCAAAACCGACCTCAGCCTGCCAAGTGGCTCGGGTTCGGCAGTCCACCAGCCAGACTGGAAGGTACAATCGCTCCAGCCTTTTGAGAAGATTACGAGCAGAAAGATCCTGCGGAGAGAACGGAATGCCATCCACAAAAGCCTTCACCACCTGGGAAAGCTTCGAATCAGCCAATTCGAAAGGCAGGTACAGCTCTGCAGGGCGCAGATTAGGCAGTCCTGCTATGTTTTCGCCGATTGTAGAAAGCGGTTGCCGAAAGCAATGCGGACACTTACCCGGGATTTTTCCTTCTGGTACAAGGAAACCCCAGTCACAATTCTCGCAAATCCCCACCTGTAGGTTGAATAACCAGGATTCTGCTTTAGTATCCATGGCTGCAGTCCGAGATGGGATGTTTATGCTCAATATTTTTCCACATCAAATATCGTCCAGTTTATTCGCCTGGACCAGGATAACCAGGCTTACTGCCAGGCCGATAATGAATAGAACAAAGCCAATGCCACCGATTGCTACCCCGATTCCGGCCAAAGCCAGTGTAATGATTCCCAACATGCCAAGTGTCACACCTGGCGCGAGCAATGCAGCAGTGACCAGCCAGATCTTATTCCAGTCCACTGGGCGTTGACCGGCGATCGCTCCGCTCTGTCCGTTGATCAATAGCGTATAGCTTCTCTCTGCATGCCTGTATGTGTGTAAATAGATCGGGAGCAGTATATACTTCCAGGATTCTGCCGAGAAATCCAGGTCCATGCTGAAGTTTCGAACCTTCGATGTGGAAGTCTGTTCCAGGCAGGCAGATTTTGTCTTTTCTCGCATTTTTTGGCGGCCGTTTTCCCAGGCCATTTCCAGAGGAATATCGTACATGTGCGCTTGAAGTCCTGCCAGGTATTTTGCCTCGAAGTCGACCAGGTCTTTCAAATCAAATTCGCTTATCTGGCTGACCAGCCTGGAGCTCAATTTTCCTGTTCCAGCGACAATCAGGTCGTCGATGTTCAGCCTTACCGAGCCTGACTCCCACCTCCAATCTGTCACCGTGCGCGTTCTCCATTCCCCGTCCTGGTAATACCGCTCCGTGCGATCGTGACCGACCTCCGCTTTCCAGGCAGCGTTCGTCACAGAATCAAAAGTCCAGAATGGAAGGTAGATTCCAGTAAAGTTGGTGAGAAGCGATTTACCTTTCAAGGCACCGGGAGTCATCCAACTGCTTCCCAGCCATGGTCTGGAAATATCAGCACAGGTCTTCTGTGTGACGCTGAATGGGATCAGGTATTTTGGGCGCAGGTTATCCTGTGGTGACTCTTTTTGAAATACTTTATTCGATCCACAGAATGGACAGGAGTGGGAAATTTGCGTGGCAGGCACTGAGGTCAGTGCGCCGCAAGCCTGGCAGGCTAAATCCTGGCGTCCCTCCACCTGTGAGAGCGCAGAGCGTTCGAGTGTGACCGGCGTAAACTCGAATTCCTGTGCCTGTTTTCCGCTCCTCGATGGATTCAGCTGTTCTTGATAACCGCAATTCGGGCAGGTCAGGCTGCCTTCTTCTGCGCTGAAAGCTGTTGTGGCGCCGCATTGAGGGCACTTGAATTCAAATAAATCAGTTTGCAGATTTGGCTTTGCGGGAGCTGGCATGAAGACTTCAATGCCTTCAACGGCCGAAGCCACCGCGATATAACCTGGGGGTGGAAAATTCTCAACCATCGTTGTCTGAGCCTTATTCAATGGATAAACGCAGTACCTGGATTATAGCTTATTCCCGGATGCGCTCTTCCTGCACCCGCGGTCCTGAGTGGTTAACCGCAATCGAGAATTTCCAATTATCGATAAACCAGGAATAATCACAAAGGTTATGGGATATTAATACATTAGTCATGGCATGATTGGTCTTTCGATTTATACTTGTTCATCGTTTCCTGCAGGACGGAAATAATGTCAGCACCAGACGATATCGTAACAGTTCAGCCTCCATTGATCAGCAGGAATATGTATGTGTTCTTGTTCGCCATGATTCTGGCGAATATGGGCGGGAATATGTACCAACCGCTGCTGCCTTTATATCTAAAAGACATGGGCGCGAGTGTTACACAAATCGGGTTATTCTTCACTCTTTCACAGCTCATCCCCCTGGCGCTGCAAATCCTTGGAGGTTGGATCTCCGACACGGTTGGAAGGTTGAGAGCGATTGCCTTCGGCAGCCTGGCGGGCGTTCTGGCGTATATGACACTGATTATTTCACCCTCCTGGGAATGGCTGCTGCTGGGATCGGCTTTTGCAGCTATCGGAGGGGCGCTGGTAGCACCCAGTTTCGATGCTTTTATTGCCGAGAATTCTCAGGCCGTGAGCCGGGCGCGGGTTTTTGGAATAACGCAGGCATTATTTATGATTGTTGGGGTAATTGGACCGATCCTGGGAGGGCTGCTGGCGGACAGCCGCGGGTTTAAATTTATGTTGATGGTTGCGGCGGTCTTATATTTTATCGCGACCATCATTCGATTCGGCATGGCGCGCACTGCGGCTAAGGATATTGAATCTCAACCCAGGAAATTATCGTTGTCCGGCTTGAAGGTAAATATGGGTGCGATGATGGGCATGGTCCTCGCTGGAGGTGTGGTTTCCTGGATCATGATCACAGACGGAGTCCGTGATATCTCTTTTGGCCTATCATTGAATTTCTTGCCCGTTTATATGGATCAAATTGGTGGAATGAACCTGAAACAAATCGGATTTCTTAACAGTGTTTTTGGTTTATTTATTATGCTTACGACCATCCCAGCAGGGTGGTTGGCTGATAAAAAGGGTGAAAGAGTGGTAATTGCATCAGGCTTTATCTTCCTGAGCCTGGCAATGCTGGTCATCGTCTTCATGCCAACTCAAAGTATCTGGCTTTATGCTCTCGGGTGGGCCTTCGGAGGGATGGGAATCGGGATGGCGACTCCCGGTTACTCCTCCCTGATCAGTAAAGTTGTGCCGAAAGGGCTGCGCGGTACGGCTTTCGGGTTGTTCAGCACCAGCCTGGGAATGGTTTCACTTCCAGCACCCTGGCTGGGCGGCATTCTCTGGACGAGATTCAGCCCCCAGACACCGTTTTTGATCACCGGGATCGTATCGATGCTCTGTGCAATCCCGGCCTGGTTCAAGTTCAGGCTGCCTGGTAACTCGCAAAACGAGGTGGAAGGCCAATTTCCCGCCAACCAGTAACTGGTGTGTGGTTGTAAAAACCACGATCAATTGTTCAAATAGTGAAATATGTTTTAAAGGCAAAAGGAACCCAAATTTCGGTTAATGGCTGGTAGGGAGGTTGATGAAATCCTCTTCGAGTTTTTCCCGCAGGCTTTGATTATCCTGGAATCGAACCAGCTCGACTTCGAATCGAGAGCGGTCACCCCTGTGTACGGCATGGTAATACTCCAGCGGCGTGCCGTCTTTCAAATAAGTAACGCTGTTCAACAATAACAGGGGATCGCATTCATTGACCTGGAGCAGTTGAGCCTGGTGCCTGTTCGCCGGGACTGCCTCAATCGTTCGGCGTCCATGTGACAATTTCAATCCAAACTCCGTCTCCAGCACGTGGTATAACGATTGGCTGCTCAAATCATATTCTGCCAGCCTCGGGCAGAGCGAAAAGGGGATATAAGTCGATACCAGGTTAATGGGTTCCTCTCCCACAAACCGCAGGCGTTCGATGCAGAAGACTGGTGTTTCCGGAGGGATATTCAGAAACTCCCCGATTTTTTGCGTGGCTGGTTGTATTACGAGCTTTAGAACCTTCGTAACGGGTTGTAATCCTCGGTCGACCATATCCTGGTAAAACCCCAACAGTTTCTGGACCAGGCTTTCATTGATCTTCTTTTCAGCGACGAAGGTACCCTTGCCTTTTCTGCGGGTTATCAGACCATCCAGCTCAATTTCTCCCAGTGCCTGCCGTACCACAGTCCTGCTTACGCGGTAGATATCACATAATTCCGGCTCGCTTGGAATTCTCTGCCCGGTTTTCCACTCGCCGGATGAAATATTCTCTTTAAGAATGGCCACAAGCTGAATGTAATAGGGGATATGGCTCTCGAAATCGATCGCTTTCCCTGAATTAAAAATCATCGCAACTCCCAGAATTAGTAAATGAGGGCGAATTCTTGTAATCCTGTAATTACAATTATATTCTATGCTCGAGAGGTGTCAATGATGAAGATCGGTCAATACACTCCACATATTTTTCTCAGCTCACAGTTTGAGATTGACAATTCCAGGTTAAAGAACATAAAATGAATGCATGCGTTCATCTCCCATCAATTTGTTTTATTTGCTGAATTTGATGGGTATTTTTATCCTAAATGAGAATTTGCACAGTCCAGGGAGCACAAATGTATGAATGATAAATATATCTTGGCCCATGATCTGGGAACTACCGGAGATAAAGCCTCACTGTATGACAGCCAGGGAAATGTTCGAGGAAGCGTGTTTTCTGGATACAGGACCCACTACCCACAGGTAAACTGGGTCGAGCAATCACCGGAAGATTGGTGGCAGGCTGTCTGTATTTCAACGAACCAGTTAATCAGCAGCTCCGGAGTTTCACCAAAATCAATCGCCTGTATCGTATTCAGTGGGCAGATGATGGGATGCGTTGCTGTCGATAAAGAGGCGAGACCCCTGCGCAAGGCAATCATTTGGGCCGACCAACGTGGCGTGCAAGAAGCCAACTTAATTATTGATGAAGTGGGCATGGAAAATACCTACCGGATCACGGGTCATCGTGCCAGCCCATCCTACTCAGGTGCAAAAATACTGTGGGTCAGGAATCATGAACCTGAACTGTATCGGCAGACTCATAAATTCCTGCACGCCAAGGATTTCATTGTGGCCCGATTAACCGGAAATTTTGTTACCGATTTTTCTGATGCCGGAGGTATGAACCTTTTTGACCTGGTTGGAAAAGATTGGTCGGGAAACATCCTGGAGGCCATCGATCTGGAGCGTGAAAAATTACCCGAGCTGCATGCCTCTACGGATATCGTGGGGGAAGTGCAATCCAGGGTCGCCGAGCAAGTTGGACTGCTCGCAGGTACACCGGTTGTCATTGGTGGTGGGGACGGCTGCTGCGCGGCGGTTGGAGCGGGTGTTGTCCGCCAGGGTAGCGCCTACAACTATATAGGATCGTCGGCATGGATCGGGATTGCGACCAGGGAGCCAATTTTTGATCCTGGGTTGCGGACATTCAACTGGGTGCATCTGGTGCCCGATATGTACCATCCGACAGGCTCGATGCAGGCTGCCGGGGCATCCTATCAATGGCTGCGCGATGTGTTTTGCCAGCCGGAGATCCGGATGGCCGTCGAGCAAAAACTCAGTCCGTATGACATGATGAATCAGCTGGCTGAGAAATCTCCCCCAGGAGCGCATGATCTGCTTTTCTTCCCTTATTTGATGGGAGAGCGGTCACCTCGTTGGAACCCCAAAGCACGCGGGGCGTACTTCGGATTGACTGTAAAACACACCCGTGAAGACATCATCCGTGCGACCCTGGAAGGGATCACTTATAACTTGCGGGTGATTCTGGAAGCATTTGAAGAACAGGGTGCGCAGGTCAATGCCATGCGTGTGATCGGCGGCGGGGCACGCGGCGAAATCTGGCGGCAGATTCTGGCGGATATCTACAACAAGCCTGTTCAAAGGCTGCAGCTGGTGGAAGAAGCTACCTCATTAGGTGCAGCCCTGGCGGGAGGCATTGGTGTCGGTATTTTCAAGGATTTCATGATCGCGGAACAGCTGACACCGATCTATGACCAGGTTCTGCCAAATCCGGATGTGAAATCGACATATGACC
>Ga0209254_10002399_pt1 | contig 17007 bp, 18 predicted proteins | sample FrelakmetDIP11DI_FD_187148 | JGI IMG/M metagenome (GOLD analysis project Ga0209254, IMG submission 187148) | Freshwater lake sediment microbial communities from the University of Notre Dame, USA, for methane emissions studies - DIP11 DI (SPAdes)... | ecosystem: Environmental > Aquatic >... | reverse complement strand
CGACGATCGCGGCCGTGACCCGCAGCGTGTCCGGACCCGCCACGTCGACGAGCTGGTAGCCGCCGCGTTCGAGTTCCGCGCGGAAGGTCTCGCGGAACAAGTCCGCCACCCCGGTCTGGATCGCGGCCATGTCGCCGGCATCGAGCCGGCCGAGCTGGCTGCGGCCGCCGCGATTCGGGTCCCAGTTCCTGGCGAAACTGACCTCCACCGGGTCGATCATCACACTTCTGTAACCGACGATCTCGGCATCCGGCTTGACGAAGACGGCGCCGAGCCGCGTTCCGGGCTGCCGGACGAGGCCATCCCATTCCTCAGCGGGTGCGGTCCGGGTACTGGCGCATCCTGCAAGGGTTGCCGCACCCAGTACGAGCAACAAGGGCAGAAAAGTGCGAACACGAATCATATTGACGCTCCAAGGCAGTGTTGGTGACTCGCGCACAGCGAGTCTCGAGCGGGTCAGAATCGTTCAAGCAACCATTCTGAGGGCAAGTCCGGGATGGGACGGCTTGCGAATGAGGCTAGCATGATCAAGTCCGTGGCATCAACGCAGCGGCCGCGTGGCCCTGAGCGTTACAGTGCAGCAACTTGGATTCGCGCCCGTCCCTGTACCAGGAACGTATTCCCTTTGATCGTGCGTACAGAATCCGGCTTAGATGGCAGCGTGACAGCAAGGCGATTGCCTGTGTTTGCGGTGCGGTGTGGCGCCGGTCGCTGCCTGTGCGCGCCCGTATGGCTGCTCCTGCTCGGCCTGCTCTCGGCGAGTCCATCCGTCCTGGCGGTGACGCCGCACAACGTCCTGGTGATCTACTCGAACAGTCGGCTGCTGCCGGCGACCGTCGAGGGCGATCGCGGACTGGTCGAGGGATTTGCGGCCCGTCCCGACCTGACGGTCGCGGTGTCCGCAGAGTTCCTGGACCAGCCAAGATTCAGCGGCGAAGCGTACGAACGCACCTTCGTCACCTACCTGCGTGAGAAGTACGCAGCGCACCCGCCGGACGCCATCCTCACCGGATCCAACGAGGCGCTTGATTTCATGCTGCGCCACCGTGCCGAGTTGTTCGAGCACGTCCCGATCGTGTACATGGCCGTCGCATCGACGTACCTGCAATCGGTGTCGCCGCTGCCTGCGGACGTGGTCGGCACGCCACTCACGTACGACTTTCTCGGTACCGTCGAACAGGCGCTGCGCTGGCATCCGGCAGCGGGCCGTCTGGTCGTCGTGACTGGCACCAGCCGGTGGGACCGCGAATGGGAGGCCAGCATTCGCGCGCAGGTCGCCAACCTGCGGCACGGGCTGTCGATCGACTTCCTGGCTGGTTTGCCAATCGCGGAGCTGCAGCAACGGTTGCGCCTGCTGCCAACCAGGTCGATCGTGTTCACGCCCGGCTTCTTCCGCGATGGCAGCGGGCGCGAGTTCACGCCGCGCGAGGCCACCCGGCTGATTGCAGCTGCGTCGTCGGCGCCGGTCTATGCAACGTATTCGCCCTTCCTGGGTACCGGTATCGTCGGTGGCCGCATGGCGAACATCGACGCCATGGGGCGGCTCGGCGCGCAGACCGCGATCGCGCTGATCGAGGGCGCTGACCCGGCCGCGCTGCGGATGCCGGCGGCGATGCCTACGCCACTGCAGGTGGACTGGCGGCAACTGCGGCGCTGGGGCATTTCCGCGCGCGCTGTGCCGGCCGACGCGATCGTGCGGTTCAAGGAGCCCACGCTTTGGGAGGCCTACCGCAACCTGGCGCTCATCGGCAGCGCAGTCATGCTGCTGCAGGCCGGGCTCATCGTCGCGCTGCTGCTCGAGCGTCGTCGTCGTCGTCGCACTGTGGCCGCACTGGCCCGCAGCGAGCAACACATGCGCCTCGCGGCGCAGGCGGCCAGTCTGTCGACATGGATCCACGGGGGCGACACGGTCGACGCGACCGCCCCCGAGCGTGGCTCGAGACATGCCGACGATGCGCCCGGTCCGTTGGTGGACTTCCGCGATACGCTCGCGCGCATTTCGCCGCAGGACCGCGCCGTCGTGGACACAGCGTTGCGTGATGCCCTGGACACCAACGGCGAGTTCGAGGTCGAGTATCGAATCGAGGCGCCGGACGGCGAATCGCGGTGGTACTCGGCCCGCGGGCGCGCAGACCATGCGCAGGCCCCGCGGCTGCTCGGCGTGGCAATCGACGTCACCCAACGCAAGCGCGCCGAGATCCAGGCCGAGCAGGACCGTGCCGCCCTGTACCACATGACACGCGTCTCGCTTCTGGGGCAACTCTCCGCGTCGATCGCCCACCAGTTGAATCAGCCGCTGGCGTCCATCCTGGGCAACGCCGAGGCCGCGCAGAAGATGCTCGAGCGCGAACCGGTCGACCTGCCCGAGCTGCGCGAAATCTGCGCCGACATCGTGGCCGAGGATCACCGCGCCGCCCAGGTCATTCGACGGCTCGGCGTGCTGTTCAAGCGCGGCGAACCTTTGTTCGAACCGCTCGATGTCAACGAGTTGGTTCGCGACACGATCGAATTCACTCGCAGCATTCTGACGACGCGCCACGTCACCCTGGCGATGCATCTCGCGCCGGCCCTGCCACCGATCGCCGGCGACCGGGTGCAGCTGCAGCAAATGCTGCTGAACTTGATCGTCAACGCCGCCGATGCGATGGCAGAGTTGCCCGAGGATCGTCGCGTGCTGACGATCGCCACCACCTTGGATGCCGGCGCGGTGAGGCTGAGTGTGGCTGATCGTGGCCCGGGCGTCCCCGTAGAGGCGCTGGAGAAACTGTTCGAGCCTTTCTGGAGCACCAAGGCCGGCGGCATGGGCATGGGCCTGGCGATCTGCCGTTCCATCGTCGAGGCGCACCGTGGCAGCCTGCTCGTGACGAACGCGCCCGCGGGTGGGGCGGAGTTCTGCGCGCTGTTGCCCGCACTGGCATCACCATGACCGCAAGCCCCAGCGCGCCGACGGTCTTCCTCGTCGACGACGACGTGCAGGTGCTGAAGGCCCAGGCACGGCTGCTGCGCGAACACGGCTTCAAGACAGACGTCTTCGAATCCGCCGAAACCTTCCTCGCGCAGCATGATGCAGCGGCGCCGGGCTGCCTGGTGCTCGACGTCAACCTGCCCGGACTCGACGGGCTGGCGTTGCAACGCCGCCTGGCGCAGGTTGGCTCCTCGCGGCCGATCGTCTTCCTGACCGGACACGGCGACATTCCGATGTCGGTCCAGGCCATCAAGGCCGGTGCAGTGGACTTCCTGACCAAACCGGTCGCGGGCGCGACCCTGGTGGCCGCGGTCCGCGCTGGCGCGGCCCAGGACGCGCAGGCTCGCCAGGCAATGGGCGAGATCGCGACGCTGCGGCAACGCCACGCGATTCTCAGCCCACGCGAGCGCGAGGTGCTGGCGGGACTGGCCGCAGGCAAACTCAACAAGCAGATTGCCGGCGAGTTGGGCATTGCCGAAGCCACGGTCAAGTTCCATCGTGCTCGCTTGATGGAACGCATGCAGGCGCGCACCGTCGCGGAATTGATGCACCTGGCGGCGCGGTTGGAGCTGTAACCCACCGAGCTATGCCAAAGACCAGTTCCGCACCGGATCGTGGCGGGTTACGGTTCCTGGCGCCATGGCCCTGACCCGAATTGCACTGGTGGATGACGAAGCGTCGGTGCGTGTGGCACTGGGCCGCCTGTTGCGCCTGGCCGACTACGAGGTGCGGGCGTATGCCTCCGGCGAAGAATTCCTGGCGGCACTCGACGGTTGCAGGCCCGACTGTGCCTTGCTCGACGTGCACCTGCCCGGACTGACCGGGATCCAGGTGCAGTTGCGCCTGCAGGCCGATCGCGTGCAGCTGCCGGTCGTGTTCATCACGGCGAGCGAGGACCCGGCGGTCAGCCGCGACGCCCTGAAAGCGGGTGGCCTGCGCGTGTTGCGAAAGCCCTTTTCATGCGATGAATTGCTCGCCAGCATTGCATTCGCGCTGCAGTCGGTCGCTCATCCACCGCGCTAGCCGGACACACGCATCGATCTATACCAAAGACTAGTCTCCGGCCGCGTTGAAATCGTTTACGATTTTCGCCGGGAACGACGGCGAGAAGCCCGCTTGCGACCCTCTCTGTCCGTTCGCATCAGCAACGGGTAGCATGTCATGAGATTTTCCGGACCAATTGCGCTGGCCCTGACCGTGTCGCTCGCCTCCAGCGTCGGCACGAAGGGAGTCCTTAGGAGTGTTCACCGTGAGTAAACCTTTTTCCCTGGTCGCAGTGTCCATCGCATTGGCGCTGTGTGCGCCGACGACACAGGCGCAGGAAGCCTCCAGCGACTGGAAGCAGACCGTATCCATCTACGGCATGGGCGCTGCAATCGATGGCGACGTCCAGCTCGGCCCGCTGGAGTTGCCTGTCGACGTGAGCATCTCCGAGCTGTTTGATGCGCTCAAGTTCGGCGCCATGGCCACCTATCGCATCGAGAACGAGGTGTGGTCGTTCGAGGGCGACGTGACCTACATGAACCTGGGAGTGAACCAGAGCGGCCCGCGCGAGAAAGTCCGCGGCGACGTGAGCATGGAGCAGCTCACGGTGATGGCGACCGCCGGGCGGCGCATTTCACCTTACGTGGAGGGACTGCTGTCACTCGCCTACTTTGATCTCTCGACGGACCTGGAAGTGCGGGTGCTCGAGCAGCGGGCCAACGCGAGCCGCGACGCCGACTGGATCGACCCCCTGATCGGCCTGGCGTGTGCGGTCCCGTTTGCCGGGAAATGGACGTACACCCTGCGCGGCGACATCGGCGGATTCGGGGTCGGCTCGGACCTCACCTGGCAGGTGTTTACTACCGTCCGCCGGCAGAACACCGATACGTTCGGCTGGTATGTCGGCTACCGGGCGCTTGGCTACGACTACGAGGACGGCAGCGGCAGCAACTACCAGCGTTACGACCTGACGCAGCAAGGTCCGCTCGCGGGCATCTCCTTCTCGTTCTGACCTGGAGCTAGACGAATGAAATCGAGTCATGCATTCTCGTTGATCATCGCGGCAGGCGCCTTCGTCGCGCCGCCGCTCGCATTCGCGATTGAACCGATCCCGGAAACGCCGGGCTGGCGTGGCTTCGTGGTCGGCGGCGTGGGCTACACCGAGGTCAAGAGCAACTTCGTGGCCGGTAACGGGTTACTCGACATCGGCAGCGACACCATCAATTCCGTCAATGACGCTCCGCGCAGTGACGACGCCGTGCACCCGATCGTCACCGGTGAGGTCAACTACACGTTTGCAGACCAGTGGCAGGTCTTTCTTGGAACCTCGCTGGAGGATGCGGTGACGCTGGACGGCGTGGCCCAGTTCGGGGTTCGCAAGGACTTTGGCGCGCCCGGGGTCCTGCAGGCCGGCTACCTGTTCAGCGGCATACCCACTCAGACCTGGGAGGATCCGTACGCGGAAGGCGTCCAGCGCGAGGAAACCGATCGCGGCTCCAGTGGCTTGCGCCTGCGGTGGGACCGGGTCATGGGTTCCGCATTCGAACTCACATTTTCCTATCGCGACATCGCCATCGACACTGAACGAAGCGGGCAGGGCGTAGAGAGCGTTGCCTGCGACATCGCCTGCCAGGACTTGCTGCGCCGGGACGGCGATCAGTACTCCTTCGACGTTTCCTACCTGTACAAGCTCGGTGACGGTTCGCGTCACCTGCTGCGCCCGCTGCTGCGCTACACGGTCGACGACCGCGAAGGCGATGCGATCAGCGGTGATTCGTATCGAGCGCAGCTGACCTACATCTTCCTCGGCCAGGGCTACACGGTCGCCAGCAACGTTGCCTTCGGCGGCAGCAGCCAGGACGAGCGCAATCCGATCTTCGGCGTGCACACGGACTCCGATCGCTTCGCTGTCGACACCACGCTGTTCTACCGACTGCCGGTCGCGAGTGGGCGCTGGCAGGCGCTGGGCAGCATCCTGTGGGGCAAGGACGATTCCGACGTCCGCTTCCACGACGGCGAAGTGTTCAACGTGAACGTCGGCGCGATGTATCGCTTCGGCGGCCGCTGACACCTGTCGCCGGCAGGTCGCGGCGCTGCGATCACCAGCTGAGGTCGTTGATCGTGCGTTCCTCGATCGGTCGCCCGAGTCCAAGCACGAGCTGCCATTCGCTGGTGGTGGTCGCGGCGAGTGACAGCGACATCGGCCCGAGCGGCGTACGGCCGGCCAGCACGAATGCCCCGGAATACGTCGGCTGGGCGTAGACGCCGTCGATGCGGCCGCTCATGTCCGCAGCGGTCAACGTGAGTCCCGCGTAGATCGACTGGCCGAATACGTAGCTGATGTCTGCGATCCGCTGCAGGTAGGACGCCTGCGCACTCCAGTACGACGAGCCGCGCAATTCGCCGATGCTGAGCCCGGGCAGGCTCACCGGGCCGCCGAGACTGAACGTGTCGTACAGGGGCAACGAGGTGTCGAACGACGACCCGCCGCTCACGCGCAGGTAACCGACGTTACGGCGGAACGGCAGTACGACGGTTGCGGTGCCCTCGAAACGGTCATAGATCGCGTCGGCTCCAAGTGCTTCCTCGCTGCGGAAATAAGTCATGCGGGCGACCATGCCGTGCTGCCAGAGCACGTCGCGGTCGCGCGAGTCGAACGTGTAGCGCGCCGTAAAGCCGCCGTAACCCTCGCTCGAGATCTCGGGCAAGTCCTGGGAACCGATTTCCCGTGTGGCCGACTGGGTGCCAGAGCGGATACCCGCGCGCAGTTCAGCGCGCTTGCCAAAGACGCGTCCTGCGTCGAGATCGGCCCAGCCAGACTTGAACTGATAGCGCGTCACCGCGTCACCGTCGTCGAAGAGGTCCTCGATGGATCGTTGCGCGATCAGGCCCGGCTCGACGAACCAGCGATGCGCCGGGTCGAGTGGCTGGTACAGGGAGGTCTCCAGTCCGGAGGTTCGACCCAGTCGCAGTGAACCCCGGAGTTCACCGCCACGGTCGTTGATCCAGGTCTGCAGGTAGTCGCCGCCGATCGAGAATGCCGTGTTCGCGTCCGTGCCGATATGCAGTCCAAGGTCGAAGCGCACGATGTGCGGGCCCCAGGACTTTTCCTGCAGGTGCATGTCCAGCGTCGGCTGGGTCGGGTCGCCCGACATGGTGTAAGCCACGCGCTCGAAGTCCGAGAGTGCAAACACTGCGTTGGCGCGCTGCGCAATCTGTTGCGCGTCCACTACGTCACCGGCTTGCAGGCCTAACGTGTGCTGGATGAACTCCGGATTCGCCCGCTCGAGACCGTGCAGATTCACGGCTGCCAGCGTGACCTTCTCGCGCCCAGGCCGGGACGCCGATTCCCGCCAGGCCAGGTACTCGGCCTCGGTCACCGCATAACGCGAGAGCGCGGTGCGCTGCGCCAGCGCTGCCTCGCGCCCCATCGGGATGGCGTCACCGACCCGGTCGAACGACGCTGAACCGATGTCCCCCATTTCGATCACGATCTTCACGTCGGCGGGACCGAGGGTGTCGAGCTGCTGCCGCTCGTTGGCGCTGATGAGCACGTCGAGGGTGCGCGACATCATCGTGAGCGGCGAGCGCAGTTCGGCAGCCGTGGGCACGGGATTCGGCACGGCGATCGCAATGACCACGTCGGCGCAGGTCTGCCGGGCGATGTCCACCGGGACGTTGCGCGTGAGTCCGCCGTCCCCGAGGATGCGGCCCTCGATATTCACGGGCGAGAACACTCCGGGCACGGCCATGCTCGCCCGCATCGCGAGCGCCAGGTCGCCACGATCCAGTACAACCATTTCGCCGCTCTGCATGTCCGTGGCCACGGCGCGGAAAGGGATGGGCAGCTTGTCGAATTCCGCGACGCCACGACTGCGACCCACGAGGGACTGGATCATCAGGTCCACGTTTTGCGTGCTGATCAGGCCGGTCGGCGCAATCAGGCTGCCGTCACGCACGCCGAACTCCAGGCTGTTGCTGTAGGTGCTGCCGACGAGCTTGCGGCGCATCGGCACCTGCTTGCGCAATCCGCGGCGGCCGATGGTGTCCTGCCAGGAGATCGCCCGGATCGCGGTCTCGAGTTCGTCCGCGCTCATGCCCGAGGCATACGTGCCGCCGACCAGCGCACCCATGCTGGTGCCGATGATGCAGTCGACGGGAATGTGTAGTTCGTCGAGCACACTCAGCACGCCGACGTGCGCCGCGCCTTTCGCGCCGCCGCCGCCGAGCACGAGTCCTATGCGCGGCCTGGGTTTCGCCGGCGCCTCCACGGCAGTGCTCTCGGCCGCATTCGAATGAGCCGGGAACGCGGCGCAGGCAACGTACGCACACAGGAGCATCGCTGCCAGCCGGCGGGTTGGCCCGTTGTCGTCAGTGCATTCTCGCTTCACCGGCACACCACGTTCTGCACGGGCACATGCCCAGAGTCGTATGCTACCGTGCGGCGGGGTTCGTAAGCGCCTGCCGCGGATGCTTCGCGCCGGGCTCGACATTGACAACCCCTCCGGCCGGGTCATTCTTGCGGCTGGATACGCTGCGGTCGAGGTTCATGTGATTCGCGAGTCGAGCCAGTTATCCGTGAATTGGGGGAGGGCAATGCAAATCCATTTGAGGCGCTTGCTTCTTGCACTGCTCGTCCTTGGTAGCGCGGTGTCGCCAACGGTTCACGCCCAGGGTGCTGCGACCACCGGCGTGATCTTTGAGAACGTGCGCATCTTCGATGGGGCCAGCGACCGGCTGTCGGGCGTGTCGAACGTGCTCACGGTGGGCGAGGTGATCCGGACGATCACCACCGCGCCCATCGCCGATCCGGCCGGCATCACGGTGACGCGCATTCGCGGTGGCGGGCGCACGCTGATGCCCGGCCTCATCGACTCCCATTGGCACACGATGTTTGCGTCGCCCACGATGCCCGAACTGATGGCGGGCGATCTCGGCTACCTGACGCTGCTGGCAGGCAAGCAGGCCGAGGCCACGTTGCTGCGCGGTTTCACCACCGTGCGCGATCTCGGGGGGCCGTCGTTCGCTCTCAAGCGCGCCATCGACGAAGGCCTGGTTGTGGGACCGCGCATCTATCCCTCGGGTGCGATGATCACCATCACTGGCGGTCACGGGGACTTCCGCTCCCGCCACGAACTGCCCCGCAGGCTGGGCGCGCCGCTCACGATCGCGGAAGAACTCAATGCCAGCCAGCTCGCCGACTCGCCCGACGAGGTGCGCATGCGCACGCGCGAGCAGTTGCTGCTGGGCGCCTCGCAGATCAAGCTGACCGCGGGCGGCGGCGTGGCCTCACCGCACAGTCCGCTGGATGCGTCCACGTTCACCGAGGACGAATTGCGGGCCGCGGTGCAGGCCGCCGGCAACTGGGGCACCTACGTCAGTGTCCACGCCTACACGTCCGAGGCGGTCCAGCGCGCGATCGCCGCCGGGGTCAAGGTCATCGAGCACGGCCACCTGATGGACGAGGCCAGCGCCCGGCTGATCGCGGAGAAGGGCGTTTGGCTGAGTTTCCAGCCCTTCGTCGACGACGGTTACAGCCCGCAGATGCCGCCTTCGAGCATGGCGCGGTTACAGCAGGTCATCGCGGGCACCGAACGGACCGTGGCGCTGGCGAAGAAGTACAGGATCAAGATGGCGTGGGGCACCGACATCCTGTTCTCCGCGGCCAACACGACCCGGCAGGGCGCGATGCTGGCGACGATGCACAAGTGGTTCAGCCCGGCGGAGGTGCTCGCCATGGCGACCGGCACCAGCGGCGAGCTGCTGCAACTGTCAGGCCCGCGCAATCCGTATCCCGGCAGGCTGGGTGTGGTGAAGGAGGGCGCGCTTGCCGACCTGCTGCTGGTCGATGGCAATCCGCTGGCGGATATCTATCTCGTTGCCGATCCTGGCAAGAACTTCATGGTCATCATGAAGGACGGAAAGGTCTACAAGAATTCCCTGCAATAGTTCATTCCCCGGTTACTGCAGCGGTCAACGTGCGCCTCCGGGAATGAAACATGCCCGCAAAAGTTGCGGGCACCGTCGCAACCCAATTGCTAATCCTTGTCCGCTGCAACGACTTTGAGTTTGCCACTACCCATGCTCCCGATGTTCCTGGCGCAATTCCGCGTGGCGTCCCGCAGCAGCTCGTCGTACGTCGATGTTCCCTGACTCCCGACGAACTCCACGACTGTTTTGGTCTCTGACTCGCCCAGGTCGTAGGCTTTTTGCTCACATCCGGAGCGGCCGACTTTCGCGCACTCTCTTTGCTGTTGCAAAAGTGATTCGTTGGTCGGCTTCCTGGTGCAGGAATACAGAATCCTGGGCGGAGCCAGTTGCTTGAATTCCGCATACTTCGCATCAGAAATGCCGCCGGGATTCCCGCGCACAAAGAGCGCCCACGACGCGACCAGAAGCGCGACGATCACCAGTGGGCCAACAATCGCTCTCATAACCGGCACCTTCAGTCCAAAGTTCCTACGGAAGCGCAGGGCCAGCTCAACTTGCAGGCGCGCGCGTGACCAGCACACGGTTCGATGCCGTACGACTTGGAAACGCCCGGCCCGCGGGCCGCGCCGGGCGAGTGTACGATGGGTGTGTTTACCACGAAGGGAGACTGAACATGAATTGGATCATTACCTTGATCATTGGCGGCGTGGCCGGCTGGCTGGCGAGCATCGTCATGAAGACCGACGCACAGATGGGCCTGATCGCCAACGTCGTGGTCGGAATTGTGGGGTCGTTCCTGGGCTTCTGGGCGGCTGGCGCGCTTGGGCTCGCCCCGACCGGCGGAATCGTCCGGTTCATCGTCGCCGTCGCCGGCGCGGTGCTGCTGATCTTCATTCTGCGAGCACTGGGCATCTTCAAGAAAGCCTGACCGTGGCTGTTTATCCCGGGCCGGGCCGCGGCTCGGGCAATGCGCTCGGCCGTCGCACGGGCGAGAAGAGGGCCCAGGACTTTCCTGAGCCCCCTTCGAACCGGCTATTTCAGATTAAGCTCGATCAATTCCATGCTGCTCATCACCGTGCGCATGGGCGCACGAGCGGCGCCTTCTTTTTCAAATTGTTTGCGGTCCTTGGCCATCGACTCATTGATCTTCTTTTCCAGCGCCAAGCCTTCGGCAATCTTGAGGAAGTCCTTGTGGATCGTGACCAGGAATAGGTCCGCCTCACCGGTCCTTGGATTGGAATTGCTAAGGACGTGATAGCCGACCTCGGTGCCATGCAACGCATTGAGCTTCCTGAACTTGACCCATTCGTCAGCGAGCCAGGCCGTGTAGTTCTCAAACTGCCCATCCAGCACATCAATACCGGAGACGTACCAGATGTTACCGACGTCATAGCGCGAGTCCTGCGCGGACACGGGTGCGGCAGCACCAAGCAGCAGAACTGTGGCGACGAAGGCGGTGCTAAGTTTTCGAATCATTGCTTTTCCCCTGATTGTTTTGAATGCGTCGAACAAACGCACGGTAGCACGCCGCGGTCCGAGGCGACCACGCAACACGCGGTAGCCCGCAATGGATCCGTTCAGCCTGCCAGCCGGAATCAGCGCCGACGTTGCGATCGTTCGGCGATGATGCGACGCACGGCGTCCGCCAGGTGCCGATGGGACTCGCCGTGGCAATCAAGAAGGTTGTCAGCGAGGTTGCTGAGCGCCAGATCGCGTCCGATGACCGCGGCGTCGATGGCGGTCAGCCAACGTTCTTGCTCGAAGGATGCGGACGGAAGGGGTCGCGGCTTCATGGCATCGGGTCCTTATGGGCTCCTTGTCGGGTACCTCAGTGGGTAGGAGTACGCATAATGTATATTATGTCAAATTATTGTTGTGGATTTGAAACCTGTTCCCGTTGACACGGTTCGCTCTTGTCCAGGACCCCGCTTTAGGACTCCGCGACCTTGGACAGATTGACCACGTTACTGGGTGTAGTCACCCGCGATTCAGGACGATCGACGATGCATTCCATGGAGCCTTCCACGCGGGCTCCGCATGTCATCTGCAAGGTACGGTATTTGATTGCACCGGTGATGCGCGCGTTCGCCTGTAGCTCGATGAAATTTTCCGCCTCGAGGTCGCCGCAGATGGTGCCGTTGATGACGGCGTCGTGCATCCGGACGTTGCCTTCGATACGACCTTTCTCGCTCAGTACCAGCAGCCCTTTGGCGTCTGGTTTTGACAGCACATTGCCGACAACCTGGCCGTCGATACGGACTCCGTCCGTGACGATGACGTCACCGGCAATTTCGACACCGGCTGCGATCAGGCTCGACAATCGCGACACGTCGATGGAAGGCTGGTCGGTCTTTCTGCGAAACATTGCATAGTCCTCGAATGATCAGCAACCCGGTCGAACCTGGAGTGTCACCGCGCGTTGCCCGGGCGACCGCTTTGCGCGTCAAAGAAATCCAGGCGGCTCTCCAACTCGGTCGTTTCCTCGTTCAGATCCGCCACCTGGCGTGCGAGCGCAGCGCGCGTCGAACGCTCCAACTCCAGTTCGATCAGCTCACGCGAGAGATCCGCTCGTAGTGCCGCGTTCTGCTGCTTGAGAACTGCCAGTTCGTCGCCGGAGGCCTGGCTGTCCACGTAGAGCCGCCGGCCAATCATGATGAACAGGAAGATCAGCGCTGCCACGGCCGCGAGGTGCAGGGCTTCCTTCAATCGACGATCGCTGCGGAACTCCAGGCGCGCGGTAGCGAGTTTGAGCGTGGGAGTGTTAACGGTGGAGCGCATCAATGCGGGTTCCTGGCCAGGACACTTTCCAGCACCTGGCCGGGTGCGACACGCTTGCCGTGACTGATGACCTCAAAGTGCAGGTGGGGTCCGGTCGAGCGGCCAGTGGAACCCACCGCCGCGATTTTCTGCTGGGGCATCACGAGTTCGCCCGCGCGCACGTACAGTTTCGAACAGTGACCATACAGCGTCTGCAGTCCATGACCGTGGTCAATGACGATGGCTTTGCCATACGGACCGCGGAAGCCGGCCGAAAGCACGCGGCCTCCACCGCTCGCGAGAATTGCTGTGCCATGAGCCGCGGGTATATCCAGGCCCATGTGACGCGCAAGCCGTCCCGTGAAGGGGTCGTGGCGAACGCCGAATCCAGAGCTGATCTGCGGCATCCGGCCCTGCACCGGGGGTCGGCTCGGATACGCCATTGTCGTCAGGTCGCGGTCGGCCAGGACGCCGGCCATGCGATCGAGCGATGCCTCCAGCAGTTCGATTTCCATCTCGAGGTGCGCGAGCCCAATGCCGTAGTCGCCCACTGGTTGTTGCGCGGCTGCGATGGACATCGGCGCATCGTTGCCCAGCGGCAGCAAAGGTCCGCCCTGGGGCTGGTAATTACCCGCCCGCTCCGCACTCGCGGGTTCCACGATGGCTTTCGACGGTGCGATGCCGAGTCGCCTGGCCAGCTCCGCTGCCTCGATCTCCAGGCGGATCAGCCTGCCTGACAGGTCGCCAATGCGATCGACGACCACGAGGCCTTCGGGGCGCTTCATGTCGAGCGAGTCGCCTCCGTCAACCGTCGTCATCGAGGCCGTCTCGCTCACGTTGGCCTGCGCCATGCTGTAACCGAGAGCGATGCAGCCACTCACCAGCACGATCACAATCGCCAGGACGCAGGCAAGCACCCGACCGGCCCCTACCGTCCGCATCCGACAGGCTGTCAACGGACCTGCAGCGACGATAATGAAAGCCACGCAATCACCCGCGTATGAGATGGTCGTACTTAAACCCGGCTCGCCAACCGAGACAACCTCTACCTGCGTCGGTGCGCGAATGTGTGATGCAGTCCGCAGCTTTTCACCGTGTGCGCCCGGCGGTGCGCCGGCCGTTATCATGCGGACATACTTTTCGCATCAGCGTAAGGCGTGGCCGACCCGGAGGAGTTCTTGCGCAGTCGCAGCTCAGTTGATCTCGTGCAGGAACCACCTCGCTATCCGCTGGCCTTTGCAGCCTGCTGGATCGGAGGTTGTGGCGTTGTTGATGCCGCAACAGGCGGTGCGTTGCGAGCCGAGCCTTTCTACCTGCCCGCGGTCCTCGCCCTTGCCTGGTATTACGGCCGGCGTGATGGAGTGATCGCTGCGGTTGGCGCGACCGTCGTTGCGTCCGTCGCCGAGTTCGCGACCCGCGTCACCACCGACATCGGTATCCTGTCCTGGAATTTCGTTGCGCATGCGGTCCTCTTCGCGCTGCCGGCATGGCTTGTGTGCGAGTTGCGAGCACAGCAGCGCCGGCTCGCCAGGCTGGATACCACGGACGCCGCCACCGGTCTCGCGACCCGGCACGGCCTGATCCAGGCGCTCGCTGACGAGCTGGTCCGGACCGAACGCCTCGGTGGCGAGACCAGCGTCATCTGCATCAGCCTGAACGCCTTGCCGCGGCTGGTAGCCGAGCATGGACGGGAACATGCGAGAACGGTTCAACTCGGGTTCTGCGAGGCCGTCCGGCTCTCGGCCCGGCGCATCGACACCGTGGCGCGACTTGCCGACGATGAGTTCGCGCTGTTGCTGCGTGGGACTGACAGCTCGGCCGCGGCGGGTGTCGCCGACAAGCTCGCTCATTCGTTGACCGACTGGCTCCTGACGCAGGGTCACGATCTGACTTGCAGTGTTGGTTTCACGACGGCCCCGCGGGGGCGTCTGCTCGACGCTGACACGCTGCTTGCGCGCGCAGTTGCCCATTTGTATGAGCGCCGCTCGGCGGGTCCCACGTCGCAGCGCCCGCCCGCGTCGGTGTCTTCACCAGTCGCCCCAGTCACGTCCGCGCGCGAGTCGGCCTGAGGCGGGGGTTTGTGCGTTGGCGCAGACGCCTCACCGCGTCTAATATGCCTCTGCAGCGTTCCGCTCGCGTGAGGTCAATCATGATCATTTTCGAACAGCAGAAAGCGAAGTTCCGCACGCAGCCAGGCTTCATTGCCGCGCTGGACCAGAGCGGTGGCAGCACCCCAAAGGCGCTGAAGCTGTATGGGATTGCGGAAAGCGCCTGGTCCGGCGACGCGGCGATGATGGACCTCGTCCACGCCATGCGCGTGCGCATCATTACGAGCCCCAGCTTCAACGGTGACCGGATCCTGGGAGCTATCCTGTTCGAGGACACCATGGAGCGCGACATCCTGGGTCGGCCGACGGCGCAGTATCTCTGGGAGGTCAAGCAGGTCGTCCCGATCCTGAAAGTCGACAAGGGCCTCGAAGCGGAAGCCAACGGCGTGCAGCTGATGAAGCCAATGCCGGACCTCGACCAGTTATTGGCACGGGCCAAGGCCAAGGGCATCTTCGGTACCAAGATGCGCTCGGTGATCAAGCAGGCGAACCCGGCGGGCATCCGCGCGGTCGTGGACCAGCAATTCAAAATCGCCCGGCAGATCATTGCCGCGGGTCTCGTGCCGATCATCGAACCCGAGGTCGACATTAAGTGTCCGGACAAGGCCGCGGCCGAGGACCTGCTCAAGGCTGCAGTCATCGCCAGCCTGGAGTCGCTGCCGGAAGGCCAGCAGGTGATGCTGAAACTCACGCTGCCGAACAAGGACAATCTCTACGCCGAGTGCATTGCCCACCCGCGCGTGTTGAGGGTCGTAGCACTGTCTGGCGGTTACTCGCGCGACGAAGCCAACGCGCGCCTGGCTCGCCAGCACAACATGGTCGCCAGCTTCTCCCGGGCGTTGACCGAAGGGCTGACAGCACAGCAATCTGACGCTGAGTTCAACGCCGCGCTTGACCGCTCAATCGCGAGCATCTTCCAGGCCTCGAATACCTGAGCGACCCGAAAAAGGGCGGCTAACCGCTGCCCTGCTCTACCGTCACCTATGGGGACAGAAACTCCATGGCCAAACCGCCGAATTACTCACAGCAGAAGAAGCAGCGCGAAGAGGCCGCGAAGAAGAAGCGGGAGGACAAGCAGCAGCGCCGTCAGCAGAAGAAAGACGAAACGCCGCTGCCACCGCCCTGAAGCGCCATGGCATAGGTAGGATGGCCTTGCGGGCTACGGACGTTCGACTGGCGGCATGCAGGCCGTTACCGATACTTGGCGTGCTCAACATCGGTATGATCCCCGCGCCAATGAAAACCCCTCCCGAGCTGCAGCCTCTCATCGACGACGGTGTGATCGACGAAGTCATCCGCTCACTGAAAAGCGGCAAGGAAGCGACGGTCTACCTCGTGCGCTCGCGCACGGAGACGCGCTGCGCCAAGGTCTACCGGAACATGGCACAGCGCAGCTTCCAGAAGCGCGCCCAGTACCAGGAAGGACGCAAGGTTCGAGGCAGCCGCCAGGCCCGTGCGATGAGTAAAAGCACGTCTTTCGGACGTTCGGAACAGGAGGCCGCCTGGAAGAACGCCGAGGTGGATGCGTTGTACCAGCTGCTTGCCGCCGACGTGCGCGTGCCACGGCCCCACGGCTATTTCGATGGCGTCCTGATCATGGAACTCGTGGCGGATGCCGACGGGAATCCGGCGCCACGCCTGGGCGAGGTCGAGCTTTCAGCCGAGACCGCCCGTGAGTACCACCGATTCCTGATCCGACAGGTCGTGCGGATGCTGTGCGTTGGGCTCATTCACGGTGATCTTTCTGAGTTCAACGTGCTGGTCGCGCCCGACGGCCCCGTGATCATCGACCTGCCGCAGGTCGTCAATGCGGCAGGAAACAACTCTGCGCTGGCGATGCTCGAGCGCGACGTCAACAACCTGCGGTCCACGCTCGGCCGTTTTGCGCCGGAGCTGCTGGTCACCGAGTTCGCCAGGGAAATGTGGGCGTTGTTCGAGCAAGGCGAACTGCGGCCGGAGACCGAACTCACTGGTGTCTTTGCGCCCGATGAAACCGTCGTCGATCCGGACGATGTCATGATCGTCATCGACGACGCTCGCGAAGAAGAAGTCCAGCGTCGCCTGCGCCTGATCAGCCAGCCGCTCGAGGGGTTTTAGCGGCGAACTGCCCTCTTCTTCTTCCATGACGGCTGCACGGCGAGCCGAACCTTGCCCACCTTGCGATCGGCAATCGAACTCAGCACCAGCCGCCCGCGGTCATCGACTTCGCACGGTACTACGAACACACCCGGGCGCAGCAGGGCCTGGATGGCTTTGGCTGAC
>Ga0209254_10002398_pt1 | contig 17011 bp, 16 predicted proteins | sample FrelakmetDIP11DI_FD_187148 | JGI IMG/M metagenome (GOLD analysis project Ga0209254, IMG submission 187148) | Freshwater lake sediment microbial communities from the University of Notre Dame, USA, for methane emissions studies - DIP11 DI (SPAdes)... | ecosystem: Environmental > Aquatic >... | reverse complement strand
GGTGAATCGGCCGGCCGAAGCTCGCATCGTCGGCAGCCCTGCCGTTTTCGCCGATGCCGAGCGGGGCATCCTCGCCGGCCTGTGGCGCGGCGGCGACCATGGTGATGGCACGCAGGAGACCAATCGCACCGACCAATGCCACGACATCACCACGTTTCCCGAGCGCAACCTGGCTGCCGGCGCATGTTCGGGCAACGGCATCATTTTCGACATCTCTGACCCGCTGAATCCACGGCGCATCGACGCAGTCGTCGACACGGGCTTTGCCTATTGGCACTCGGCGACGTTCAACAACGACGGCACCAAGGTTCTTTTCACCGACGAGTGGGGCGGTGGATCAATGGCGCGCTGCCGGGCCTACGACCCGAGAACCTGGGGAGCGAATGCGATCTACGACATCGTCGATGGCAAGCTCGTGTTCCGCAGCTATTTCAAGATGCCGGCGCCGCAGACCGAGCAGGAGAACTGCGTCGCCCACAATGGCTCGATCGTGCCGGTCCCGGGCCGCGACATCTTCGTTCAGGCCTGGTACCAGGGCGGCATTTCGGTGATTGATTTCACCGACTCCGCCAACCCGGTGGAGATAGCGCACTTCGACCGCGGTCCAATCGACGTCGAAGATCTGGTCACTGGCGGTTTCTGGTCTGCGTACTGGTACCGGGGGCGCATCTACGGTTCCGAGATCGTGCGCGGCCTGGACGTGCTGGCGCTGCTGCCCAGCGAACTGCTGTCCGCCAACGAGATCGAGGCGGCGGCCCTCGCCGACCAGGGGGCGTTGTTCAATCCCCAGCAGCAGTTTCGCGTGACCTGGCCGGCCGAGCCGGCCGTGGCCCGCGCCTACCTGGATCAGCTCGAGCGCAGCCAGGGGCTGCCGGACTCAGTGCTGTCGGAAATGGGCGCGGCACTTGACCGCGCGGCATCGCGACTCCAGGACGGGATGCGCGACGATCAAGTGGCCGTCGAGCTCGAAGCGCTGGGGGCGGCGTTGCCGGCCAAAGCGGGTGACGCCCTCACGACACGTCGACTGGCCGAACTGGCCGAGACCCTGAGCAGGATTGCGACCAGGCTACGTCAGGCTTCCTGAGCACCGGCACACGCCGCCGGGCGGAGGTCATTTGATGAACGACTTGCCATCGAGCTGCGCACGCACCGGCGCCGGCACTTCTACCCCGAGGTGATCGGCGAGTGAGGGCATGATGTCGACGATGCCGGGATTCCGGAAAAAGCGGTCGTTGAGCTTCTGACTGTTGGTCACGATCCAGGTGCTGCGTTCGCGCTCCGACTGGTTGCCGTGGTCCTTGCCGGTCTCGGCGTCCCTGCCATGATCGGTGGTGACTAGCAGCATCCAGTCTTCGTGGTGACTCGCACGGCGTTCCTTTACTGACTCCCAGATTGCGCCGATCTGCGAATCGACGAGGCGGACGGCGGCTGTAAACTCCGGGCCATCGCCGAAGCGGTGCGCCACATCGTCCGTGTGCTCCAGGTAGACCCACGACAGGTCCGGGCCGGCTTCCCGGATGTACCTGGCCGCCTCTGCGACGACGATCGCATCGATCTGCCGGATGTAGTCGCCGGCTTCGTCGTGGGGAAATCGGTCCGTGTCGAGCTCGAAACCGTCGAAGTGATGGTCGATCTTGCGTCCGCCGGCGGCATCCAGTCCATCGCCGAGCAACCTGGTCCTGTTGTCGACCCAGGTCGAAAAAATGGCCGTCACGAGTCCAGGATTGTGCGCTTTGGCAACCCGGAAGATATCCCAGTAGTTGTAATTCGGATTCCCGACCGAGTTGTCCCAGACGTTGTGCTTGTTGGCCCAGGTGCCCGTAAGCAGGCTGTTGTAGCCGACGGCGGAGACCGTCGGGCTCTCGGACTCACCCCCGACCTCACCGCCGACGTACGCACGCGCGTAGGCGCCCTCGGCGCTGATTTCATCCAGTGCCGGTGTCGTGGTCCGTTCCAGGACGTCCGGCGGGATACCGTCGACGATGATGAAGACCGCCTTCGGAATCCTTTTCGAATCGGTTGCTGTGCTCTTGCAGGCCGATAATGACGCGCTGCCAGCGACCGCCAGCAGCGCGGCGCAGCCGAGCGCAATGGTACGAGTGCTTCTCATCGGTACCTCCGGTGACTCACAGTCTAATGCGGTTGCATGCGTCAGACGAAACGCGGTTCCCCAGTCGTGAGCACCTGGCTTTTGCACCTTCGATGCAGGAAATCCATTAAAGTCCCCGTCGCCACCCTGGCGAGTCAATGGCGTTGCTGCAGGGGAAGTTGTTTGTTCGCTTTTCTGGAAGCTGGCCGGTGAACCTGTATCAGCGCTTCGGTGTGTACGCGATTCTCGGCTGCGTGACGCTGCTGAACCTGCTGGTCTTGCCTGCCATGGTGGGGGTGCTGACGGACGACACCATACTGACCGAGGCGCAGTCAGGCTGGGCGGCATCGGTCAATTTCCTTGCGGCCTCCATGGTTGCCCTGTTCATGGCGCTGCGCATGCATCGCTTGCACCTGCGCCAGGTTGCGATTGCCGGCTTGCTGCTGGCAGCCGCAAGCGACATCACCTCTGCCTATGCCGCAGACAGCCTCTATCCATTCCTGGCGAGCCGATTCATGGCCGGCATGGGTGCCGGCGCCGCCTACACGGCAGTCATGGCAGCTTTCGCCCGCTTGCCCGAGGTGGACCGCGGTTACGGCGTGTTCGTAACCCTGCAATTCATCGTCAGCGGTCTGGGCTTGTACGTCCTGCCGGTCTACTCCGCAGACCTGGGTTTCGACGGCATGTTTTTCGCTTTTGCCGCATTGGAGATCGCAGCCGTTGTTCTGTGCTTCAGCCTGCCGGGCAATTCGCAGCCGACTGAGTCAGAAGGTACTCGCCTTCCACGGCGAACCGAATTGCAGGTATTGCTGGCTGCGTCAACCTTGCTGGGTGTGCTGGGTTTTGCGGTATTCGAAACCGCCAACGTGGCCCAGTTCACCTATGTTGAACGCCTCGGAGTGGCACTGGACCTGAGCGATCATCAAGTGGGGTTGGCGCTCGGAATCGGATCGCTGGCAGGCATTCCCGGGGCATTCGCGATCGTTCTGATGGGCAGACGTTTCGGTCGCATCAAGCCGCTCAGCGTGGGGATTGCGTTGGCCATCACGGGACTCATCCTCTTGATCAGGACTGACGCCTTCGCGCTCTACCTGGCCGGCAGCTGTCTGCTGGGTTTCTCCTGGGCCTTCTGCCTGCCGTACATTCAGGGCCTGCTGGCAGTGCTGGACTCCCGAGGTAGCGCGGTCGCGGCTGGTGCTGCAACTTCCACTGTTGGCGGTGCGATCGGCCCAGGCCTGGCCGCGCTGGTGGTCGGCGATGGTCTTTACGACCGGGTTTTCATCATGACCATTGCCTTGTTCATCGCTGCCTGGCTGAGTCTATGGTTCGCCAACCGCAGCGCCTGCGGCCAGACAGAAGGAACGAGTTGATGCTCAGCGCAGTATCCAAGCTTGATCCACGTGATTTTGGCTTCTACATGCCCGGAGAATGGGCGACCCATGGCGCTTGCTGGATGGCCTGGCCCAGTCGCAGCGACTCATGGGCAATGAAGGAGGGCACGCGTCGCGAATATGCCGATGTGGCGAATGCCATCGCCCGCTTTGAACCACTCAACATGCTGGTACCCACACGCAAGCTGGACGAGGCGAGGGCACTGCTAGGCAAGGGTGTGCGCATCATCGAGTTATCGATCGATGACTCCTGGGCGCGTGATTCCGGTCCCAACTTCCTGGTCAATGCGGATGGCGAACTCGCAGGTTCGACCTGGACCTTCAACTCCTGGGGTGGCAAGCACCTGCCCTTTGACCAGGATGCCCTGATGGGCCAGCGAATTCTTGAAACCGCAGGCGTGCGCCGATTCGCTTCCAGCATGGTCTGCGAGGGCGGCGCCATCACGGTAGATGGCGATGGAACAATCATTACCACCGAGTCCTGCCTGCTCAACCCCAACCGCAATCCGGCCATGACTCGCGCGCAGATCGAAGCTGAGCTGTGCCGCACGCTGGGAGCAGAGAAAGTGATCTGGCTGCCAGGCGATCCTGAGGAAACCGAAACCGACGGACATGTGGATGGAGTGGCCGCCTTCATCGAGCCCGGCCGCGTGTTGGTGGAAATAAATTCCGATGCGACTGATCCCCATTACGCGGTAGGGCAGCGCAACCTGGCGGCCCTGAGGGGCCAGAAGGATGCGCGTGGCCGTACGCTGGATATCGAATTCATCGAAGAAGGGCACTACCATCCGGGCCTGTGGAATGGCGGCTGCAGTTCCTACATTAATTCCTACCTGGCCAACGGCGCCGTCATTGTTCCAGGTTACGGCTACGATCGTGATCCGTTGGCGGTCGAAACCTACCGGCGAATCTATCCGCAGCGGGAAATCGTGCAGGTGCAGATCGGCCACATCGCCCAAGGGGGTGGGGGCGTTCACTGCATCACGCAACAGCAGCCTGCACCAGTCAGGTAGCTAATTTCCACCATGCCTCTCAGTGCCACTGCTGCCGCCTGGCCGCTGCTTCTCGGAATGGGCGTGCTCATGCTCGGCGCCGGCCTGCAGTCGACCCTGCTCGGTGTACGCGCCACGAGCGAAGCCTTCTCGACCGCTGCGATTGGCGTCGTCATGTCGTGCTACTACGTGGGTTTTCTGTTTGGTACCACGATTGCGCCGCGCATGATTCGCCACGTCGGGCACGTGCGCGTGTTTGCCGCCTTCGCGGCAGTAGCGGCAGCTGCGACGCTCTGCCAGGCCGTGTTCGTGCATCCCGTTCCGTGGGCGACAATGCGACTGTTGACAGGGCTGTGTTTCGCGGGAATCTACGTCGTTGCCGAGAGCTGGCTCAACGACCACGCGACCGAGACCAATCGCTCGCGGCTGCTGGCGATCTACATGGTCGTGCTCTATGTCGGCCTGGGCGCATCGCAGTTCCTGCTGCTGGCCGCGGATCCGGCGACGGACACGCCATTCATGCTGGTAGCGGCGCTCATTTGCCTGGCGATCGTACCGCTGGTCCTGTCAGCACATCCCGCACCCGTTGTGCTGACGCCACGCGCGGTGCGTTACCGTGACCTGTACAGGGTGTCGCCACTCGGCGTCGTTGCAGTCGCGATGTCGGGCTCGATGTCGGCGATCGTGTTCGCGCTGGGGCCGGTGTACGGGCGCCTGAGCGGCATGGACACGTCAGCAATCGCCACGTTCATGGCGGCCAATATCCTGGCCGGCGTCGTGACGCAGTACCCGATCGGTGCGCTGGCGGATCGCATGGATCGCCGTGCGGTCACCGCTGGTGTATGCGCACTGGCAACCGTGCTCTTCCTGAGTATTGTTTTCTGGATTGAGATGCCACGGACGATGCTGCTGGCATTGTCGGCGCTCGCGAGCGGTCTCGTGCTGACGATTTATTCGCTGGGCATCTCTCACGTCAACGACCGCCTCGATCCCTCGCAGATGGTGGCTGCGAGCAGTGCGCTGCTGCTGCTGAATGGCGCCGCGGCCGTCATCGGCCCGATCCTGGGCGCAGGCGCGATGGGCCGCTTCGAGTCGACGGGCTATTTCGCGACGCTGGGATCTCTGACGGCTGCGCTGACTGTCTTCTGCGTATGGCGCAAGAGCCGGCGCGCGCCCGTGCCGCGCGACCAGCGTGGGCCCTTTATCAACGCACAGCCGGAGACCAGCGCGGTCGTTGTCGAGCCGCCGAGTGGCGCTGCCAAAGTCGACTAGCGACGGATTCGACGCCGTGGCAGATGACTACCGTGATGCCTTGGCGTCACGGGTCAGGACTCGCGCGCCAGCAGGATCTGCGCGTCGCCGATCTGCCCCTCGGCGAAGCCCGCCTCGCAGTAGCAGAGATAGAACTCCCAGAGGCGTAGAAACGAGTCCGGGAATCCCAGGGCGCGCACGGAATCCAGGTTCGCGAAGAAGTTATCCCGCCAGCGAGCGAGCGTCGTCGCGTAGTGCGGGCCGATGTCCTCCAGCGAGAGGATCCTGAAATCGGATTCCGCGGCCATGGCTGAGCAGAGCGCGCTCACGGCCGGAATGCAGGCACCCGGAAAGACATAGCGCTTGATGAAATCGACTTCTCCCCGGGCGCGCTCGTAGCGGTGATCGGCGATGGTGATGGTCTGCAGCAGCATTCGCCCGCCGCGCGGCAGGCGTTCCGCCGTGCGGCGGAAGAACTCGCCATACTGGGCATGCCCGATCGCCTCGATCATCTCGATCGATACCAGCTTTCCGAAATACCCGGAGAGATCGCGATAGTCCTCCAGGAGCAGCGTCACCCGGTCTTCGAGCCCCGCTTCCCGCACGCGCTCGCGCGCCAGTTCAAACTGCGACGGCGATATCGTCGTCGTGGTCACCCGGCAGCCGTAGTTGCGGGCCGCATGGATGGCAAAAGTTCCCCAACCAGTACCGATTTCGAGCACGTGATCTGAGGACCCGAGCGCGAGTGAGCGGCAGATGCGATCGAGCTTGGCGTGCTGAGCCTGTGCCAACGTCATGCCGGGCCGCTCGAAGAGCGCGCACGAGTACATCATCGATTCGTCCAGCATCAGGCGGAAGAAGTCGTTGCCCAGGTCGTAGTGGGCTGCGATGTTGCGCCGGCTCCCGGATCGCGAGTTGCGACGCAGGACATGAGCGAACCTCCGCAGAGGTTCCGTAAGCCGCGCGACGCCGCCCTCCATGCCGTCGAGGGCCGCGCGGTTCCGCAACATCAGGCGCAGCAGCGTGGTGAGATCATCCGCGTCCCAGGCGCCCTGCATGTAGGACTCGGCAGCGCCGACCGAACCGCCGAGCACGAGGTCTGCATAGAACGACGGGTCGTGCACCACGATCGTGGCCGAGAGGCCGCCGCCCGGCCCGAACGCGACTGCATCGCCGCCATCGCGCAGGCTCAGGCGGCCCTCGGTGAGGCCGGCGAGCCGCGCGCGCACACCATCCCGGGCGATCGCGCCCAAAAAGTCCGGCTGGATCCGGGTCCGCGACAGTTCGATGAGTGTCGTGTCGTTCAAGCGGCTTTCTCCGGGCTGCGTTTCGCGGGATGGACGTGGAACGGCGCCTTCTTGAGCAGCAGCCGCAGCGCCTGCCAGTGGATTCGCCCAAGCACGGTCAGTGCCGCGGCCGGCTGCCGCGCGAACGTTGCGGCGAGACTGGCAGCCGTGATTTCCCGGCGCCGCAGCCGGAGAGAGGCATCGAAGACCCGGCGCCCCTGCATTGTGCTGCGCATGTGCACGGCGAGCTCCTGCCCGGGACTCGAGAACCGCCAGTCGTAGTCAAGGTCCATCGGCATGAATGGCGATACGTGAAACGACTTGGCCAGACTGAATCGCATGGGCGCCGCCGGAGCGAGGCCGCGTGGTGCCTGCAGCACGTAGGCGTGGCGCTCGTTCCAGGGCGTGTTCGTGATTTCGGCAACGATTGCCTCGACGCGCGCGTCACTCTCGTCGTAGCAGTAGTAGAAGCTCACCGGGTTGAAGCAGAAGCCCAGCATGCGCAACTGCGTCAGCAGACGAACCGGGCCGCGCGGGCGCTGGCCCGTATCGCGCTCAACCCTGTCGCGGACTGCTTCGTGCAGGGGCGTGGACGCGTCGCCGAAGTAGTCGGCGCGCCGCAGCCAGGCGGGCGCCGGTCGTCGCGTGGACCACAACCAGCGACCGGAAAAAACGGTGTCCAGCTCCGCGAGGTCGAGCCAGACCAGCGTCGTCGGGTAGTTGAACGCGTGGTTCACCGACCCGTGGCGTTGGTGCTCAAGCCGTCCGGTGTACAGTGCGCTGTGCATGGTCCTGCTCGAAGTGGGAGACGGAGGTCTCGGCGCTCACGACGCCGTCCTCGTGGAATCCGTTGCGCCACCAGGCGCCGCAATAGTACGTGCCCTGCACGCCGTTTATCTCGCGATGCCGGGCCTGGGCCGCGATCGATGCGCTCGAGAACACCGGGTGCCGGTACACCATGCGCGCCAGCACGCGCGCCGGGTCGATCTCTTCGCTGCGGTTCAGGGTGACCAGCAACGGCTGTGGCGTATCCAGGCGTTGCAACAAGTTCATGTGATAGGTAAGGGCGACCCGTGCGTCGTCCCGCGCCGGCCGGTAGTAGTTCCACGACGCCCACGCCAGCCTGCGGCGAGGCAACAGGCTGCTGTCCGTGTGCAGCACGGCTTCGTTGCTCTGGCAGGGAATCGCGGACAGGACTTCGCGCTCGCAGTCGCTGGGGTCCAGGAGCAGGGCGAGCGCCTGGTCTGCATGGCAGGCCATGAAGATGGCGTCGAATATCTGTGCTTCCTGACCGCGAGGCTTGACGATCACGCCGGCCGGCAGTCGGCGCACCCATTCGACCGGCGTCTGCAGGCGGATGCGATTCCGGAACGGCGCCGTAAGCCGCTCGACGTAGCGCGCCGAGCCGCCCTGGATCGTGCGCCAGACCGGCCGGTCGTTGACCGTCAACATGCCGTGGTTGTGCAGGAAGCGCACGAAGAACCGCGCCGGGAACTCGAGCATGCGTGCGGCATCCGTGGACCAGATCGCGGCACCCATCGGCAGGATGTAGTGCTCGCGAAACGCCCGCCCGTAGCGCTCCGCCGCCAGGTACTCGCCGAGCGCCAGCTCTCCGCCCGGCAGTTCCAGCAGCCGCGGCGCCTCGCGGTGGAAGCGCAGGACATCGCGCACCATCCCGAGGAACGAAGGCCGCAAGAGGTTCCACCGCTGCGCAAACAGCGAATTGAGCGAAGTGCCGTTGTACTCGAGTCCACTGGCCTCATCGCGCAGGGAGAAACTCATGCAGCTCTCCTGCGTTGCGACGCCGAGGCGAGCCAGCAGCGCCGTGAAGCGAGGATAGGTGCGCTCGTTGTAGACGATGAACCCCGTGTCGACGCGGACCGGCTGGCCGCCGATCTCGACCTCGTGCGTGTGGCTGTGGCCGCCGGCATGGCCGGCCGCCTCGAAGACCGTGATTTCGTGGGCTGAATGCAAGCGATGCGCGGCGACGTTGCCGGCGATTCCTGCGCCGATCACCGCGATCCTCATCGCCGTTCCTCGCCAGCCGCAACGCGGTTCGAGTCGCGGATGGCGACGGGCACCCGGCGGAGGTTCCAGACGATGCCGAGAGCTTCGAGCCCACGCAATGCGTGCCACGACAGGTCGAGTTCCCACCAGTAGAACCCCTGGCGCGCGGCCGACGGGTAACGATGATGGTTGTTGTGCCAGCCCTCGCCGAGCGTGATCAGCGCGAGCCAGGCGTTGTTGCGCGAATCATCGCGGGTCGCATAGCGTCGCCGGCCGTAGCGATGCGCCAGCGAGTTGATCGTGAAGGTCGCGTGCCAGAGCACGACCGTCGAGATGCAGAATCCCCAGACCAGGAGCTGCCAGCCGTCGGTGCCGAGTCCGGGCGCCGCGAGGGCAAGCCACTCGCCGGCGCCAAAGAGCAGCAATGCGAGGGCGATCGGCGCGACGACGTCGTAGCGGTCGAGCCAGCGCAGCTCCGGGTAACGCACGAGGTCGCGGATGAGCGCGGTACGCGTGGCGAAGTTCTCGCGCGCAAGGAACCAGCCAGCGTGACTCCAGAGGAAGCCGTGCTGGACAGGTGAATGGCAATCGTCCGGCCGGTCCGCCTGGGAGTGGTGATGGCGGTGGTGTGCGGCCCACCAGAGCGGCCCGCGCTGTACGGCGCTGGCGCCGAGCAGCGCGAAGGCAAACTGCGCCGTGCGCGAAGTGCGGAATGCGCGATGCGAGAAGTAACGGTGGTAGAAGGCCGTGATCGCAAACATGCGCACCAGGTAGAGGCCGGCCGCGACGGCGAGTGCCGTGGTGCTGACGCCGGTCCAGAGTGCGCCGAGGCAGCCGAGGTGTACCGCGACGAAAGGCACGACGCGCGGCCAGTCGATGCGTCGCGCGTCGCCAGTCAGCTCGGCGCCGGATGCCGCGTCACTGTCTATCCAGCGTCGCAGGGCGAGACCGAAGCGCGAGCCGCTCACGGAACCGAGCTCCTCCGCTGCGGCACCTTGCGGAGTTTCGCGGTGTCGTAGCCCTGGCTCGCGACAAAGGCCACGAGCCGCTCGTAGTCTGCTTCCGGAATCTCCGGACTGCGGGCCATGACCCAGACGTAGTCGCGCGCCTCGCGGCCGACCACGGTTTGCGTGTAGTCGGGATCGACGTAGGCAATCCGGTAGTCGGCCTTGATGGGCCAGACAAAGCGCATGCCCCACACCGCATTGCCGGTGCCTTCGCGTACGAAGCCATGCGGCGTGTAGCGCTTTTCCGCGCCGTCGAAGCCGCCCTTCCGGAACGTGAAGGTTGTCGCGATCGTTCCATCGTCCAGGAGCCGGTAGGACTCGAGCGCATTGTGGGCGCCTTCTTCGATGAACGTGGGGATGTTGGCAATCACGTACCAGTCGCCCATGAAGCGCTCGAGATCGACGTCCCCGGCGAGCGCGAGCGGCGGGTGTGCCGACTCTCGGCAGCCGGCCAGCAGCAGGGCGGCAGTCGCCAACAGGCGCGCAGTGTTTGCGGACCCTGGTTTCATTGCAGTTCGTAACGGAGGCGGCGCCCGCCATCCGCGAGCGCCTCCAGCCCGACCCAGTTGCCATCCGCGTACCAGAGATCGATCTGCAGTTCCCGCCCGCTGATCCGGTAGCGCGACGCCGTGCGCGGCTCGCCGCGAACCGCGAAGGCTTCCTGTCCCTGCGCCGTCACCTGCACCGGAACGAGTTCGCCGGTCTGGCTGTTGAGCAGGCGATCGGCGCCGAGAATCCGGGGATCCCAGTATGCGAAGCTCATGACGCAGCCCGCGTGCAGATCGCGGCCCTCAGGGCGGGCCACCGCGAGCCCGCCGTTGCCGGTCATGGCGTTCACTGCGCTCCGCGCGCCGTTGGACTCAGTACGCGATTCGAGCGAGCGCACGCAGCCCCCTTGCCAGCGTTCCACCGCGTCGTGTTCGTAGGTGTAGGCGGTGACGAACAGGAACTTCACCTCGAACCGTGCCTCGCTGCGCAGCAAAGCGCCTTCGCCGGCGGGTTCGAGCGTGTAACTGTGGCTGCCGATCTCGCGGCCATCGAGCAGGACGCGGAAGCGCCAGTCACCGCTCGAGTTGGCGTAGGAAGGCGAGGCACAGGCGAGCAGCAACAGGATGGCCAGCAGTCTCATCACGCCTCCCTCGGCGGGCCCGGAATGAACGCGCGCGTGCGGCGCATGTAATCTTGGTACGCGGGACGGCGCTCGCCGATGTCCTTCTCCAGCAAGGCGACACCCGAGACCCGCAGCAGCAGGACCGACATCAGCAACGGCGAGAACAGGGTCCACCAGCCGCCTGCGTCCGCGGCGAGCAGGTACAAGCCCCACCAGACGCAGAACTCGCCGAAGTAATTCGGGTGCCGGCTGTAGCGCCAGAGCCCCTGGTCCATGACTTGTCCCGCATTCTCAGCCTGCGCCTTGAACCGCGTGAGCTGCCGGTCCGCGACGGACTCGTAGGCAATGCCGAACGCTGCGAGCGCGGCGCCCGCCCACCCCAGCAGGCCTGCAGCGCCCGGCAGCGCAATGGCCGCGGCAAGCGGCGCGGATATCAGCCAGGCGAGCACGGCCTGCAGCCCGAACACGAGGTAGGCGCTCTTCCACGTGAACCCCGGCTCGTTGCGCGCCCGGATCGCGCGGTATCGGTGGTCCTCGGGCGCATTCCAGTTGCGGGCGGCGAGGTAGGAAGCAAGTCGAATTGCCCAGGCTGTCGTCAAGCCCAGCACGAGCCAGCCACGCGGTGATGGAGGCGACCGCAGGAATACGACCACCGCGGCGACCAGCAGGAACAATGACCAGAATATGTCCACGAGGCCGACGTTGCGCCGGACGGTCGAGACTGCCCAGGCCGCCACACCCAGCACCAGCAGGAGGGGCAGGGAGCCGAGCCACAGCATGACGGGTGTCGTCATGGCCGCAGGTAGCCGTCGAAGCGCCGCGCCGCGACAAACAGCAGCGGCGTCAGGATCGCCCAGCCGAACGCGATGGTGGCCAGCGCGAAACCGGTGTCCAGGATCTGCACGGCGCCGAGTTTCTGTCCGCCGTAATAGGCGAGCGGCGCGCCGATCGCCCCGAGCAGCGACGCGACGAGCAGGCGACCGCGCAGCGCACGCAACGAGACGTTGAGGGTGGTCGCGAAGTTCGCCCACAGCGCGATCATCCAGACCGGCGCCGTTCCTGCCAGGACCGCACCGCCCTCGAAGCGCAGCAGGCCTGCCCATACCAGCAGCGTTTCGAACACGGCGCCCAGCACCAGGGCGATTAGCAGCAGCCGCAGCTCATGCGCTGGCGTGCGCGCGAATACCAAGTGCAAGGCGGCGACCGCAGCGATCGCGGCGACTCCGAGCCAGGGGAGGCCGCGTGCCGCGGCCAGCACGGCGCCGAACCAGGCAACCTGGGACAGCAATGCATTCGCGATGAGGATTGGCAGTGGCATGGTGGCGATAGCGGTCAGCGAGACCGGCGCTCGAACAGGTAGTGAGAAATCCACCATTCCTGGCCGTCGCGATGGCCGAACAGCTCGGCGCAGGCCATGAAGAAAATGCGCCAGCGTTGTATCCATTGTGCGGCATGCGCCGGGCCGTAGGTCGCGGCGAGAATCGGCAGCGCCTCGCTCCGCCGTGCATCGAGATTGTCGAGCCAGGCATTCGCCGTGCGCTCGTAGTGTTGCCCGTCCCAGCGCCAGCGCGCGAGCAGCTGCAATCGGTCCTGGAATCGCGACGCCAGGTCGTCGGAAGGCATGATTCCGCCCGAGAAAAAATGCCGCCCCATCCAGTCGCCGGGACCCCGATCTTCGAAGGCGTAGGGGGTAGAGCGGTGGCAGAACACGTGCATGAAGAAGCGCCCACCCGGTCGCAGCCAGTCGTGGATGCGCCCGAACAGCCGTCTCCAGTTGCGCATGTGCTCGAACATCTCGACCGAGACGACCCGGTCGAACGCTCCGATCGTCGCGAAGTCGTTCATGTCAGCGGTCACGACCTCGACATTCGCGTAGCCGCGCCGCGCGCATTCGCCCATGATCCACTCGCGCTGCGAGCGTGAATTCGACACCGCGACGATTCGGCTTGCTGGCAGATGCTCCGCCATCCAGAGCGTCAGCGACCCCCAGCCGCAGCCGAGCTCGAGGATCGACTGACCATCGGCGAGTCCGGCGCGCTCGACGGTTGCCGCGAGTGCCCCTGCTTCCGCGGCCGCAAGGCTGCTCGTGCCGTCCGGCCAGTACGCGCAGCTGTACTTCCGGTGTGGCCCCAGCGCGAGCGCGAAAAACTCGGCCGGCACCTCGTAGTGCTGCTCGTTGGCGAGCCATGGCAGCGGCGCGATCGGGCCGGCATCCATGGACTCGATGAAGGTCTCGGTCCTGCGACAGGCCGCTTCGGCGTCCCCTGCCTCGATCTCGGCGAGCCGGACGTCGCACAGGCGCCGGATGCCGGCGCGCACGACGGCGTCCGGGACCAGGCCCTGCTCGACCCAACTCAGCGCCGCGGGAGCGGCGGCTGAAACATTTACGCGCATGTCTGATTGCACACTACAATTTACCCTCCAGTGACGATAAACGTAACCCTGTGAAGGCCGCGTGAACTCGGCCCTGGTCTGGTTTCGCCGCGACCTGCGCGTCCAGGACAACGCGGCGCTCTCGGACGCCCTGCGCGTCGCGGACGCCGTGCACAGTGTATTCCTGTTCGACTCCGGGATCCTCGATCCGCTGCCTGCCGGCGACGCGCGCGTGACATTCATCTGGGACTCGGTGCGCGAGCTCAAGTCAGCCTTGGTCGCAAGGGGCGGCGACCTGCACGTGCTGCACGGGCGGGCGGAAACGGAAATACCACGCCTCGCGCGCCGGCTCGGCGTCTCGAGCGTGCACGCGGCCCGGGACTACGAGCCCGCGGCCATCCGACGCGATGTCGCGGTCGCGGCGCGCCTCGAGCGCGCGGGTATCGCATTTCGCACGCGCAAGGACCAGGTGATCTTCGAGCTCGACGAAATCAGGACCCTCGGCGGCGGCTGGTTCTCGGTCTTTACGCCGTACCGCAGGAAATGGCTCGCGACGCTGAAGGACGCGGACTTGCGTGCACACCCGGTTTCGGGACTGCGCGGGCGCCTCGCGGGTCGCCGTGCACCGCCGATGCCCCGGCTCGCGGCGCTTGGATTCCAGAGGGCCGCGCTGCCAGTGCCCGCAGGAATGTCGGGCGCCAACCAGCTGTGGGCGGCGTTCCGGCGGCGGCTGCCGCGCTATGCGCGCGACCGCGATTTTCCGGCGCTGGCCGCGACCTCGCGCCTCTCGACGCACCTGCGCTTTGGAACCCTCTCAATCCGTACGCTGGTCGCCGCTGCCCGCCGATCCCGCAGTGCCGGCGCCGCTGTCTGGCTCAGCGAGCTGATCTGGCGCGATTTCTATTTCGCGATCCTCGCCGCGCGGCCCGATGTAGTCGACCACGCCTTTCGCCGCGAGTACGACCGGCTGGAATGGAGGCGCGACGAGCGGCTCTGGCGCGCCTGGTGCGAGGGCCACACGGGCTACCCAATCGTCGATGCGGCGATGCGCGAGCTGAAAGCGCAGGGCACGCTGCACAACCGCCTGCGTATGGTCGTTGCTTCCTTCCTCGCCAAGGATCTCGGCCTCGATTGGCGGCGAGGCGAGCGCCATTTCGCCGACCGGCTCCTCGACTTTGACCTCGCCGCCAATAACGGGGGTTGGCAATGGTGCGCCTCGACGGGCTGCGACGCGCAGCCGTGGTTTCGCATCTTCAACCCGGTCCGCCAGTCGGAGAGATTCGATCCCGCCGGCGACTACATCCGTAGCTGGCTCACCGAGCTTGCTCAGGTACCGGTCGAATACCTGCATGCGCCCTGGGAAATGCCGGCGGATATCCAGCGTGCCGCGGGCTGCCGCATCGGGCGTGACTATCCGGCGCCGGTCGTGGGCCACGAGGAGGCGCGCCGCGAGACGCTGGCACGCTATGCCGCGGCAAGGCGGCCGCAGCAGGGCAGGGGATGAACGACGTCGAGTGGATGCGCCATGCCATTGCGCTGGCGCGGCGCGCCGAGGCCATGGGCGAAGTACCAGTCGGCGCGCTCGTCGTGCGCGAGGGCCAGGTGCTCGGCGAGGGCTGGAACCAGCCGATCGCGACCCACGATCCGACAGCTCATGCGGAGATCCTGGCGCTGCGTGCCGCAGCCAAGGGCGTCTCGGACTACCGGCTCCGCGGCGCAACGCTCTATGTGACGCTCGAGCCGTGCCCGATGTGTGCGGCGGCCATCGCCCATGCTCGTGTTGCCCGGCTCGTGTTCGGGGCCTGGGATCCGCGCCAGGGCGCGGCGGGCAGCGCCTTCAACCTGGTCGCCTCCGAGGCAATGAATCACCGCGTCGACGCCTTCGGCGGTGTGCTGTCCGATGAGTGCAGCGCGTTACTTCGGGGATTCTTCGCCGGGCGTCGCTGACGGCGACGGCTCGTCCACCATCCAGCGCAGCAACTCAGCGTAAGTCTGCACGTTGCGCACGAATCCGACCGGCTCCCAGCCGCGCGCGTAGCCGCGTTTCAACGTCGAGTAGTGACGCTCCTGCGCCAGCAGTGGCAGGTTGGCGCGCACGTCCGGCCAGCGGTCGGGGTCCTGGCCGCGGCGCTGGGTGAGGATTCGTGCGTCTTCGAGATGGCCATAACCCACGTTGTACGCCGCGAGCGTCATCCAGGTTCGATCCGGGTCCGGGATACGCTCCGGAATGGTCTTGCCAATCACGCGCAGGTAGCGTGCGCCACCCAGGATGCTTTCGCGGGCGTCGTTACGGTCGGCAATGCCAACACGCCGGGCGGTTTCAGCGGTCAGCATCATGAGTCCCTGGACGCCAGTGGGGGAGACCGCGGTCGCGTCCCAGCGCGACTCCTGATAGCCGATGGCGGCGAGCAGGCGCCAATCGATGCCCGTCTCGACGGCCGCTTCATGGAACCAGGCCTGGTAGTGCGGCAGGCGCTCCCGGACACCGGCGACGAAACTGGCGGCGTCGACCCGATCGAAACGCACCAGCGCGCGGCGATTGCGCTCGAGGATGTCAGCCAGCCTGCCATCCGCCTCGAGATCCGCGAAGAAGCGCCCGAGTTCGGGCAGCAGGTCCTGGCCATGCGGCGAGATCGCCCAGGCGACCGCCTCCGATTCGGCGACCTTGAAGGCCGGTCGCAGGTCGGGGAAAAAATGCCGGCCCAGGGAAAATTCGATGGAGTCGGCGACCGTGAGGTCTGCCTCGCCGCGCGCAACGCGGCCGAGAAGGTCCAGGGCATCGGCGCCGCGCACCTCGGTCCAGGTCAACTCCGGTATCTCGCTCGCCAGCTGTTCGAGCGCCGCCGCGTGGGCGGAATTTCGCTGCACCACGATGCGACGTCCGACAAGGTCCGCAGGCGCCTTCGGCAGCCGGTCCTGGAGGCGGTAGATGACGTACTGGTCGATGCGCTGGAAAACCGGGCCGAAGTGCACGCGCTCTGGATGCGTGCCGTTCGTCACGATGCCGGCGGCGGCGACATGCGCCCGGTTCCTGGCGACTGCGGCCATCGCCGCCGCCTGCAGCCGGACGACTTGCAGCTCGAGCCTTACGCCGAGGTGCTCGGCGAAGGCGCGCGCGAGCTCGTACTCCGGGCCCTCGGGTCCGGCGGCGCCCTCGTAGTACGCGAGCGGGCTGCTCCGGGTCACGACCCGGATGGCACCCTCGGCCCGGATCTGCTCGAGGGCGCCGGGCATCCGCGAACAAGTGCCGATCATGAGGGCGGACAGCAGGATTACCGGGATGCCGAACCGGTTGCGGAGTGCCCGCCAGGGCGATGCGGCGGGCACGGTTTCCGGCTGCATTCATGTAGAATAACGGTTCCGGATCTGCCCGCTATTGATGGCTGCCGGAATCCTGCACGGAGAGGTACCGAAGCGGTCATAACGGCACCGACTCGAAATCGGTTGAGGGCATTACGCTCTACGTGGGTTCGAATCCCACCCTCTCCGCCAAACCCAGGGCGC
>Ga0209254_10002397_pt1 | contig 17017 bp, 12 predicted proteins | sample FrelakmetDIP11DI_FD_187148 | JGI IMG/M metagenome (GOLD analysis project Ga0209254, IMG submission 187148) | Freshwater lake sediment microbial communities from the University of Notre Dame, USA, for methane emissions studies - DIP11 DI (SPAdes)... | ecosystem: Environmental > Aquatic >... | reverse complement strand
GTCCCCGGCCGCCTGCCCGTGGCGGATCGCCGCCACCTTCGCGCGCACCAGCGACCGGTAGGCGTGGTAGTAGCCGAACGCCGCGAGCCCCTCGTAGTCGCCGGTGCGCGAGAGGTACGCATCGACGAAGCGGTGGGCGTGTCTTGGCAACCCATGGGCGTCGAGGTCCATCGCGGTGAACGCCACCTCGCTCATCACGTCGATCCAGCGCAACCGATCGCTGAACTCGATGGCGTCGAAAAGCACGGGCCGGCCCTCGAGCAGCACCACGTTGCCCAGGTGCAGGTCGCCGTGGCACTCGCGCACGAAGCCGCCGGCGTGGCGACGGGCGAAGTGGTCGACGAGCCGCTCGCCTTCGCGCACCGTCCACTCATGAAGGGCGTCCAGCCTCGCGGCGTCGAGAAGCGCGCCCGCATGCTCCCGGATGCCGGTGAAGTTGCCTTCGGCCTCGGCGCGCACTTCCTCCGGCGTGCCGAAGGGCGAGGACGAGGCGGCGCGCGGCAGCGTCTCGTGGAACGCCGCGACGGCCTCGGCGAGCGCATCGACCAGGTCGTTGCCCAGCGCGTGCGCCTTCGCCAGCCGGTCGAGGAGCGCGGCCTGCGGGAAGCGGCGCATGCGCACGGCCCACTCGATGGGCGTGCCCTTTCCATCCAGCTCCGGCGCCTCCGGCGTGCCGGTGATCGGTACGACCGTTTCGTAGAGATCGGGCGCGGTGCGGCGACCCAGGCGCAGCTCCTCCTCGCAGGAGATGCGCCGGGCCTCGAGCGTGCTGAAGTCGACGAAGCCCAGGTTCACGGGCTTCTTGATCTTGATCGCGTGCCCGCCGGCGAGCAGCACCCAGGAGATGTGGGTCTCCAGCACTTCGACGGGACCGGGCAGGCTGTCTGCCAGCGCCTCCACGAGCCGCCCGCTTTCGCGTCCGCGCGGCAACGCGTCCATGGTCCTGGCCTCAGGCCGGCATCGGCGGCGCGCCCGGCGCGGGAGCGTCCGCGATGAGGCAGTCGGTGGTGAGGATCATCCCCGCCACCGAGGCCGCGTTCTGCAGTCCCGTGCGCGTCACCTTGCACGGGTCGAGGATGCCCATCGCCACCACGTCGCCGAACTCGCGCGTGAGGGCGTTGTAGCCGAAGGTGCCCTCGCCGCGGATCACGCGGTCGAGCACCACGCTCGGCTCCTCGCCGGCGTTGCTGGCGATCTGCCTCAGGGGTTCCTCGAGCGCCTTGAGCACGATGGCCACCCCCCGCGCCTGGTCGGTGTTGGCGGTCGGCACCTCGCCGATCGCCGCGCGCGCCCGCAGGAGCGCGACGCCCCCGCCGGGCAGGATCCCCTCCTCCACCGCCGCGCGCGTCGCGTGCAACGCGTCCTCCACGCGGGCCTTGCGCTCCTTCATCTCCATCTCGGTCGCCGCGCCCACCTTCACCACCGCCACGCCACCGGCGAGTTTGGCGGCGCGCTCGCGCAGCTTTTCCTTGTCGTAGTCGCTCGTGGCGTCCTTCTCCTGGGCCTTGATCTCCGCGATGCGCGCGCTCACCGCGGCCGGGTCGCCCGCCCCGCCGATGATCGTCGTGTCGTCCTTGTCGACTTCGATGCGCCGCGCGCGGCCGAGGTCCTCGAGTTTCGCGTTCTCGAGCTTGAGCCCGGCCTCCTCCGCGATGACGCGCCCCCCCGTGAGGATGGCGAGGTCCTGGAGGACGGCCTTGCGGCGGTCCCCGAAGCCCGGCGCCTTCACCGCGCAGGTCTTGAGCACGCCGCGCAACGTGTTCACCACCAGCGTCGCGAGCGCCTCGCCCTCGACCTCCTCCGCGACCACGAGCAGCGGCTTGGCGGCCTTGGCCACCTGCTCGAGCACCGGCAGCATGTCGGTGATGACCGAGATCTTGCGGTCGCACAGCAGGATGAAGGCGTCCTCGAGCACGACCTTGCGCTTCTCGGGGTCGCCCACGAAATACGGCGAGAGGTAGCCGCGGTCGAACTGCATGCCCTCGACGACCTCGAGCTCGCTCGCCAGGCCCGTGCCGTCCTCGACGGTGATGACGCCCTCCTTGCCCACCTTCGCCATCGCGTCGGCCACGAGCTGGCCGATGACCGGGTCGTTGTTGGCGGAGATGGCCGCCACCTGCGCGATCTCGATGGGCGTGCCGCAGGGCTTCGCGAGGCGCTTCAACTGCGCGACCAGCGCCTCCACGGCCTTGTCGATTCCGCGCTTCAGGTCCATGGGATTGAGCCCCGCGGCCACGTGCTTCATGCCCTCGACGACGATGGCCTGCGCGAGGAGCGTGGCGGTGGTGGTGCCGTCGCCCGCGATGTCGGATGTCTTGCTCGCGGCCTCGCGCACCATCTGCGCGCCGAGGTTCTCGAGCGGGTCGGCCAGCTCGATCTCCTTCGCGACGACGACGCCGGAATTGATGACGATGGGAGGTCCGTACGAGCGCTGGAGGACGACGGTGCGGGCGCGCGGGCCCAAGGTGCAGCGCACGGCGTTCGTGAGCTGGTTCACGCCCGCGACGATCTTTTCGCGGGCCTCGTCGCCGAAAACGATGAGTTTCGCCGCCATGGCATGGCCCTCCTGCTCAATTCACGCTACGCCGCCGGGGCCCCGTTCCGTTGACCCCGGTCAAGCGGGGGCGCAGGAAAGGAAAACGGCCGGGGGAACCGGCCGCTTTCGATTGCTTCACTGGCTGGATTCCCGCCTTCGCGGGAACGACGCGGGTACCGCTACTGGCACGCCACTACTGACAGGCCTCGCATTCCGGGTTGTCGATCGAGCAGAACTTGCCCGCGGCATCCGAAGCGCCCTCGCCCGCCCCCTCCATGGACCCCTGGCCGCCATTGACCGAGACGGCGTTCAGCTCGCCGCCCTTGCCCGTGGACTTCTCGGCGCTGGTGGCGGCCAGCGTGCGCAGGTAGTACGTCGTCTTCAGGCCCCGCAGCCACGCGAGCTTGTAGGTGTCGTCGAGCTTCTTGCCCGAGGCGCCGGCCATGTAGATGTTGAGCGACTGCGCCTGGTCGATCCACTTCTGGCGGCGCGCGGCGGCCTCGACGATCCACAGGGGCTCCACCTCGAAGGCGGTGGCGTAGAGGCTGCGCAGCTCCTGCGGCACGCGGTCGATCTTGCCGATGGAGCCGTCGAAGTGCTTGAGGTCCGAGATCATCACGCTGTCCCACAGGCCGAGCTTCTTCAGGTCGTGGACCATGTGGTGGTTCACCACCGTGAACTCGCCCGAGAGGTTCGACTTCACGTAGAGGTTCTGGTAGTTGGGCTCGATCGAGGCCGACACGCCGATGATGTTGCTGATCGTCGCGGTCGGGGCGATGGCCACGCAGTTGCTGTTGCGCATGCCGTGCTGCTTGATGCGCGCGCGAAGGCTGGACCAGTCCATCGTCTCGGTCTGGTCGACTTCCACGTAGCCGCCGCGCTGCTCCAGCAGGAGCTTGAGCGTGTCCTGCGGGAGGATGCCCTTGTCCCAAAGGCTGCCGGCGTAGGAGGAATAACGGCCGCGCTCTTCCGCGAGCTCCGTCGAGGCCCAGTACGCGTAGTAGCACACCGCTTCCATCGAGCGGTCCGCGAATTCGATGGCGCCGTCCGACGCGTAGGGGATGCGCAGGTCCTGCAGCGAATCCTGGAAGCCCATGATCCCCAGGCCCACCGGGCGATGGCGGTAGTTGGAGTCGCGCGCCTTCTTCACCGCGTAGTAGTTGATGTCGATCACGTTGTCGAGCATCCGCATCGCGGTGGAGATGGTCTTGCGCAGCTTCAGGTGGTCGAGCGTCTTGTTGCCGCGGCCGTCGTCCTTCAGGTGGTTGGGCAGGTTGACGCTGCCCAGGTTGCACACGGCGATCTCGTGGGCGTTGGTGTTGAGGGTGATCTCGGTGTTCTTCGTGATCATCCCGTTCACGGTCCACGCGTGCGTTTCCGAGTCGACCGCCAGGCAGTACGCGTCCTCGTTGGGCAAAGGGGTCAGCCCCTTGAACGTGCAATGGAGCTTCTGCTCGTAGCCCTCCTTGTGCAGGTTTTGGAGGAACTGCCGCGCCGCTTCCGACGTCCGGCTCGCGCCGAGACCCGTGACTTGCTCTGCGATGCGGCATCCGCGGATGGACGTGATCAGCAAACGGTAGAGCGGCTTGCTCCAATAGGTCTTCTTGCCGCCCCTGCCGTCGGGCAACTCGTGCGCCTCGTGCCCTCGCATCAGATTGATCGACGACTTTACGCCAATGTTTGCCCAAAGGATCTGCACGTCCCGAATCAACCGTTCGTCGACAGAAGCAAGACACATCGTCGTCACTTCGCCGCCGCTCATGACGTTTCCGTCCGCCTGGTAAAGCCCTCTCAGGTAAGCCTCGGCAGTCGCGCGCGTCCCGCGCCACACAAGCTCGGGTACCTGCGTTTTCGTTTCTGGGGTGAAGCCATGCTCGGCGAGCACGCGCCGCAACGGGGCGGAGGACAGGCGCGCCTTGCGGGTCTTCGGATCGATGCGGAACACCGGGGTGTTGACCGACGTGGTCCTCAGCGCCGTGTTGCCTTCGAGCAGGCAATGGACCGTCTCGGTCGCTTCCTCGATCAGGCCGAAGTCGTGCTCCCAGAGATCGATGAAGACATTGTGCTTGCCGAAAGTCCCATCGCCCGCAATGAGGCCCATCAGGTAGGCGAGCTTCGGGTTGTCCTGCGCGCCCCAAAGTCCCTCGACCTGCTGGATGAGGAGCTTGTCGCCCGCGACGAGATGTTGCGCCTCGACCCAGCCGCGGTCCTTTGCCCAGACCTTGTGGTCCGGCGTGACCTTGTGGCTGTAACCTTCGTCGGTCTCGATTCGGACGATCGGCGCGTTCGGCCGCGGCAGCAACATCTCCGAGGCGTCGTAAGTGCCGTCGAGCCCCACCACGCGGTTGCGCCCCCCGAGCCGAAAAAGCTCGCCCACGGTGAGCAGGCCGCGATCCGTCACGACGCGCTGGTCGGCCGTCATGCAGCACAGGTTCGAGGAATGCACCACGCCCACGTGCTGCTGCGGCGAGCGCAGGTTGCACGGGTCCTTGAAGGTGATCCAGGGGTGGCCCGTCTCGAAGAGCATCGAGAGCATCTTGCGCCACAGGGTGAGGGCCGGGATCTTGCGGAAGAGCTTGAGCTCGCCGCGCGAGGCCTTTTCCTCATACCGCGTGTAGGCCTCCTCGAAGGCGATGCCGCACTTGTCGTGCAGGTCAGGGCAATCGCTGGGCGAGAAGAGCGTCCACTCCCCGCCTTCCATCACGCGCTTCATGAACAGGTCCGGGATCCAGTTGGCCGTGTTCATGTCGTGGGTGCGGCGGCGGTCGTCGCCGGTGTTCTTGCGCAGCTCGAGGAATTCCTCGATGTCCAGGTGCCAGGTCTCGAGGTAGCAGCAGACGGCGCCCTTTCTTTTTCCACCCTGGTTCACGGCTACGGCGGTGTCGTTCACGACCTTGAGGAACGGGACGACGCCTTGCGACTTGCCATTCGTTCCCTTGATGTACGAGCCGAGCGCGCGAACCGGGGTCCAGTCGTTGCCCAGGCCGCCCGCGAACTTCGAGAGCAGCGCGTTCTCCTTGATGGCCTCGTAGATGCCGTCCAGGTCGTCGGCCACCGTGGTGAGGTAGCAGGAGGAAAGCTGGGAACGCAGCGAGCCCGAGTTGAAAAGCGTCGGCGTGGACGACATGAAGTCGAACGTCGATAGCACGTTGTAGAACTCGATCGCGCGCTCTTCGCGGCTGACCTCGTTGAGGGCGAGCCCCATGGCCACGCGCATGAAAAACGCCTGCGGCAGCTCGACGCGGCGCTCCTGGATGTGAAGGAAGTAGCGGTCGTAGAGCGTCTGCAGGCCCAGGTAGTCGAACTGCAGGTCGCGCTCGTGCTGCATCGCCTCGCCCAGGCGCTTCAGGTCGTAGGTGCCGAGCTTCTCGTCGAGCAGCTGCGCCTTGATGCCCTGGTGGATGAAGATGGGGAAGTACTCGGCGTAGCGGGTGGACATCTGCTCGAACGAGACTTCCTCGGCGAGCACCTCGCGGCGGATCGTGTGCAGCAGCAGGCGCGCCGAGACGTAGGTGTAGGCCGGGTCCTGCTCGATCAGCATGCGGGCGGCGAGGATGGCGCACTTGTGCACCTCCTCGATGGGCACGCCGTCGTAGAGGTCGCGCAAGGTGGCGTCCAAGATCTTCCTGGGCTCGACCGCATCGCCCAGGCCCTGGCAGGCCGAGGCGATGAGCCCTTCGAGGATGGACAGATCGAGCGGGACCTTGGCGCCGTTGACGATGACGCCGAGCCTGGGGCTGCGGGCCTCGGCGGCCTCCAACGCTCGCTTGCTGCGTTCGCGCGCGCGCTCCTCGCGATACAGCACGTAGGAGCGGGCCACCTGGTGCTCGCCGGCGCGCATGAGGGCGAGCTCGACCTGGTCCTGGATGTCCTCGATGTGGTACGTGCCGCCGGAGGGGTGGCGGCGCACGAGCGCGTTCACCACGGACTGGGTGACGCTTTGCACCTTCTCGCGCACGCCGGCGCTGGCCGCGGCCGTGCCGCCGGCCACCGCGAGGAACGCCTTGGTGACCGCGACCGCGATCTTGTCCGGCTCGAAGCCGACCACCGCGCCGTTGCGGCGGATCACCTTGTAGTCGGCGTACCGCTCTGCCGAGCCGCTTTCGCCGGCCCCTTCCAGAAGCGTGGGGTTGGGCAGGGGCGAAGCGGGGTCGATGTCGGAGGCCAGACGCATGGGATTCCTCTCCTCTGATGGGGCTGTTTTTGGTTCCGGCGGGGCCACGAGATCCCGGGCGGAAAGCACTGTTTTATGGGCGGGCCTGGGGAAGGCCCAAGGTCCTGATTCGATTGTGAATAAACCGGTGCAACCCACCGGGTTGCCCACACGTTATTCACCGCTTGATCCACAACATGTTGTGCCGTGCATCGAGCAAGGCCACAAAGTCTAGTAAAGCCCGGGAGGCAACGCAAGCCATGTTTCAGACTATTTTTTGGCCCCATGAATCAAGCATTTGCGCCCCGTTTCTGCGTAAGAAACGAGCAACAATTCCGTGGATCGGAAAAGCGCGAAAAGCGCAAGGGCCAAAAGGGCCGGCGGGAATTTCCGGGTCGGGCCGGAACGGCATCGGTCCCCGAACTTTCAGCTGGCGAGATCGGCGACCTGGGAAGCGGTGAGCGGGCGTGTGGAACGGCCGTCGAGGAGAAGCGCGAGCTTGGCCGTGGCCTCGAGTTCCTCGGCGGCGTCGACGGCTTGCTCGAGCGAGATGCCGGCCACGACGGGACCGTGGTTGGCGAGCAGGACGGCGTGGTGATCGCGGGCCTCGCGGCGCACGGCTTCGGCGAGCGCGCGATCGCCGGGCCTGAAGTAGGGCACCAGCGGCACGCGCCCCACCCTCATCACGTGGTAGGCCGTGAGGGGCGCAAGCACGTTGCGCGTGTCCTCGTGGAACAGGCACGAGACCGCCACCGCGCAGGTGCAATGCAGGTGAACGATCGCGCGATCCCGCGGCCGCTCGGCGTACATCGCGAGGTGCAGGAAAGTCTCCTTCGAAGGCGGCTCGCCCCCGATGTGCCGCCCGGACTCGTCCACCCGCGAAAGCGTCGCCGGATCCAGCCGTCCCATCGAACTGCCCGTGGGCGAAATGAGGATGCCCCCTTCCACCCGCACGCTCAGGTTGCCGGAGCTGCCATGGGCGTAGCCGCGGTCGTACAGCGACCGGGCGCGTTCGACCAACTGCTCGCGAAGCCCCGCTTCGTTCATGACGATCTCCCGAGCCTGTCCCAGGCCTTGGAAAAGAAGTCCGGCGTGCCGAAGTTGCCCGACTTGAGCGCGAGGAAGAGTCCCGCCCCGTCCGCCGCCATCCACGGAACGCCCGGATCGATCTCCGGCCCCACTCGTAGACGCGAAACGCCCAGCCGCTGCACCACCGCGCCGGCCGTCTCGCCCCCCGCGACGATGAGTTGGTCCACGCCAGCGGCCACGAGCCCCTCGGCGATTTGCGCGAGCGCCGCTTCCACCAACGCCCCCACCCGCCCGGCGCCGAGCGATTGCTGTACCGCGCGGACCTCGTCGGGAGCCGCCGTCGCGTACACCAGCACGGGCCCCGAACCGAGCCTGGGCAACGCCCAGGCAAGCGCCTCGCCGACGATATCCTTGCCCGCCGCGAGCGCCATGGGATCCAGCCGGAACGCCGGCCCACGCGACGAGAAATGCTGCACCTGTCCCCGGGTGGCCACCGAACAGCTCCCTGCGACGATGGCGCGCCGGCCCGGAGGCCTCGCCGCGAAAGCCCCGTCGGCCACGCTCGCCGGGGAAAGGCCGAAGTGGGCGGGAATGCCCTGCGCGAGGCCCGACCCGCCCGTGAGCAGCGGCAGGTCCGCGCAGGCCCTCGCGATGGCGACCAGGTCTGCGTCCGTCACGGCGTCCACGATGGCATGGCGGCAGCCGCTCGATCGCAACGCCTCGAGCCGCGCCGCGATCGCGTCGGGGCCGGCCCGCACGCTCGCGTGCTCCACCAGCCCCACCTTGCGCGGCGTCTGGGCCTGCAGGACACGAACGAGATTCGCATCCGTCATCGGCGTGAGCGGATGCTCCCGCATGCCCGATTCCGAAAGCAGCACGTCCCCGACGAACAGGTGGCCCTTGTAGACCGTGCGGCCGTTGGCGGGGAACGCGGGGCAGGCCACGGCGATGCCCGCTCCGAGTGCTTCCATCAGCGCGTCCGCCACGGGGCCGATGTTCCCGAGGGGCGTGGAGTCGAAGGTCGAGCAGACCTTGAAGTAGAACCGCCGGCACCCGGCCGCGCGCAGCCAGTGGAGCGCCGCGAGCGAGGCGGCCACCGCCTCTTCCGGCGGACACGTGCGTGACTTGAGGGAAACCACGAGGGCTTCGGCCTCCGGGAAATCCGCACCGGTGGGCACACCCACCACCTGCACGGTGCCCATGCCGGCCTTGGCCAGCATGCCCGCGAGGTCGGTGCCACCCGTGAGGTCGTCTGCGATGCAGCCGAGCAGGGCGTCCATCGTCCCGGGCGCTGTCAGGCCACGCGGACCGCAGCCGAGGCGATCGCGCCCAGCACGGCCTCGTTGTCGGAGCCGGCCGCCGGGCACGCCTTCTGCGCGAGGCGCTGCCCGTTGATCTTGATGGGGTTCACGAGCATGCGCATGTCGGGCCGCGCGGGGTGCGGCACGTGCGCGACGAGGCGCTCCGCCACGAAGGGGCTATCGAGCGCGGCGGGCAGGTCGTGCACCGGCGCGATGGGGAGCACCCCACCCAGCTTGCCGAGCCAGTACGCCGTGGGCTGCGTGCGGAAGGCGCGGTCCAGCTCCGCCGTGAGCGCCGCGCGGTTCTCGCTCCGGGCCTTGGCTGATGAGAAGCGAGGGTCCGAGGCCATGTCCGTGCGACCGATGATCTCCAGCAGCGCGGACCAGAACTTCTCCGTGAGGCACATCACGAAGACCCAGCCATCCGCCGTGGGCAGCGTCTGCACCGGCGCGAGGGAGAAGTGGCCGCTGCGCGGCTGGCGCTCGGGCACGTAGCCCTCGTTCAGGTACCAGAGGGCGGCGTAGCCGAGCTGGTGGAGCCCCACGTCGAAGAGGCAGGTGTCCACGTCGCAGCCCTGGCCGGTCGAGCGCGCGTGCACCAGCGCCGCGAGCAGGCCCACCATCGCCGTGAGGCCCGTGGTGTGGTCCACCATCGAGGGGGCACCGATGCGGGTGGGCGGGCCGTCGGGCTCGCCGGTGAGGGCCATGAGCCCGGTCTCGGCCTGCGCGAGGTAATCGTAGCCGGGCCAGGCGGTGCGCTCGTTGTCGCGCCCGTAGGCCGAGATGTGAACGCACACGATCGAGGGCTTCACCTGCGACAAGGCCGCGTAGTCGAGGCCCATCTTCGCGGGCAGGTCGCCGCGCAGGTTGTTGAGCACCACATCGGCCGTCTCGACGAGCTTCAGCAAGGCCGCCTTGCCCTCCTCGCCGCGCAGGTCGAGCGTCACGCTCTTCTTGTTGCTGTTCCACGTCTGGAAATACTCGCTGTCGTTCTCGCCGAGGAAGAAGGGGCCGGTCTTGCGCGCCGGGTCGCCGCCGGTGGCGAGGTTCTCCACCTTGATGACTTCCGCGCCGAGGTCCGCGAGGAACATCGAGCCGTAGGGCGCGGCGCCGAACTGCTCGATGGAGACGACGCGCACGCCCGCGAGGAGCTTCATGGGAATCCTTTCGTTCAGGCCGGCTGGATGCGCAGCCGGGTGTTGTGGCTGAGGCGCTCGCCCGGATACAGGCCGACCGTGGCCATGAGCAGGCGGTCCTGGCCGTCGAAGTAATGGCGGGTGACCTTCAGGGCGGGCCTGCCGGCCTTGCCCGAAAGCGTGGCGGCCTGCGCCCGCGTGAGCGCGACGGCATTGATGCGCTGCACGACCTCCTTGATGCCCACCGCGTAGCGCCGCTCGACGAGCCGCAGCACCGGGAGGCTCCCGCGCTCGATCTCGCCGATGACCTCCGCGTGCTCCGGGCGGAGGTAGACCTGCAGGAACCCGACCGGCAGGAGCTCCTTCGGGCGGAAGCGAAGGAGCGAGACGCGCACCAGTTCCTGGCCCGCGCGCGCGCCCGACTCCGCGGCCAACGCCTCGTCCGCGACGACGCTCTCGTGGCCCAGCAGCTTCATGCGGGTGGCCTCGCCGAACTGGATGATTTCCTCCAGCGTTCCCATGCCGTGCACGAAGCTCGCCGCCGGCGCCTGCGCGCGCACGACCGTGCCGATGCCCGCCCTCGCGCTCACGAGGCCCTGGGTCTTGAGGTCCCGCAGCGCCTCGCGCACGGTGTGGCGGCTCACGTCGAAGCGGCGCTGCAGCTCGGCCTCCGTGGGGATGGCGCTGCCCACGGGGTAGCGGCCCTGCTCGATCTGCCGGCGAAGGTGCCGCGCGAGGTTGACGACCTTGGTCATGGGGGCTATTGTACGGACAAACGCATAAAGGTCAATTTGCATGGCTTCCCTGCCCACGGACGAGGCGATCGCCACCCGGCGCGCGGTTCGCGCCTTCCTGCCCACCCCGGTCCCGCGCGAGACGGTCGAGTCCCTCCTCGCCGCCGCCTCGCGCGCGCCGAGCGGCTCCAACATCCAGCCGTGGAGGGTGCGCGTCGTCGCGGGCGAGGTGCGGGACCGTCTCTGCCGCGCCGTGCTCGCCGCACTCGATGCCGATGGCGCCGAAGCCCACCGGCGCGAATGGAACTACTACCCGGTGAGCTGGCGCGAGCCCTACCTGGGCCGGCGGCGAAAGGTCGGCTTCGACCTCTACGGGCTCATGGGCATCGCGCGTCGCGACGTCGAGGCCATGGCCGCCCAGCGGCGGCGCAACTACGAGTTCTTCGGCGCGCCGGTGGGCCTCGTCTTCACGCTCGAGGAGGACCTCGAAATCGGCAGCTGGCTCGACCTTGGCATCTTCATCGGCACGTTCGTCGTCGCCGCGCGCGGCATGGGGCTCGATACCTGCCCGCAGGCGGCCTTCGCGGATTTCCACGCCGTCCTGCGGCGGGAGCTCGGCATCCCGCAGAACGAGATCGTCATCTGCGGCATGGCCCTGGGCCACGCGGACCCGGATGCGCCCGAGAACCGCCTCGTCACCGAGCGCGCCAAGCCCTCGGAATTCGCCACCTTCGAAGGATTCCCCCCCGCATGACGCAATCGCTCGACATCGCCGTGCTGCCCGGCGACGGCATCGGCCGGGAGGTGATGCCCGCCTGCCTCGCCCTGCTCGCCGCGGCCGAGTCGCTCACCGGCGGCCCCTCGCTTCGCTGCACGAGCTGGCCGGCCGGCGCGCTGCACTACCGCGACCACGGCGAGGCGCTGCCGGCCGCGACGCTCGCAGCAAGCGGCAAGGCGGACGCCATCCTCTTCGGCGCCATGGGCTGGCCCGACATCCGCTACCCGGACGGCACGGAACCCATCCCGCAGCTCGACCTGCGCATGGCCTTCGACCTCTACGCCGGCGTGCGGCCCATCCGCTGGTTCCCGGGCCTGCCGCGCGTGCTGGCCGACCCGCGCGCGGAACAAGTCGACTTCGTGCTGGTGCGCGAGCAGACCGAGGGACTCTTCTACGCGCGCGGCCGGGGGCGGATGGTGGACGACGCCGAGGCCTACGACACCATGCAGATCACGCGCAAGGGCACGGCGCGTGTGAGCGAGTTCGCCTTCCGGATCGCCGAGCGGCGCAGGGAGCGCCGCGGCAAGGCCACCGTCACCTGCGTCGACAAGTCGAACGTGTTCGCCTCCATGGCCTTCTTCCGCAAGGTCTTCGACGACGTGGCGCGGGCCCATCCGACGGTCGCGGCCGAGTACGCCTACGTGGACGCGATGGCCCTCACGATGGTGAAGAAGCCCTGGTCGCTCGACGTGCTCGTGACGGAGAACATGTTCGGCGACATCCTCTCGGACCTGGGCGCGGGCCTCATCGGCGGCATGGGCATGGCTCCTTCCGCGGATATCGGCGATCGGCACGGCCTCTTCCAGCCGGCCCACGGCACCGCGCCGGACATCGCGGGCCAGGGCAAGGCCAATCCGTCGGCGATGATCCTGTCGGCGGCGATGATGCTCGACTGGCTCGCCGTCCGGCATTCGGAGCCGGCGCTGGAGCGGCGGGCGCGGCTCCTCGAGCGCGCCCTGGAAAGCGCGCTTGGCGCGGGAACGGTGCCGCTCGAGATCGGCGGCGGCGCGGGACTCGACGAGATGACCCGCGCCACCCTCGCGGCGCTGCCGGCCGCGCTGCGAGAGATCCCGTGAGCATCGTCGCCACCTACAACCGCCTCGATCCCCGGACCTGACCCATGCACATCCCGAAGAAGATGCTCGTCGTCGACGTCGCCCCGCGCGACGGCCTGCAGAGCCTGCCCAAGTGGATCCCCACCGACGACAAGGTGTGGCTGTGCGACCGCCTCACGGATCTCGGCGTGCCCGTGGTGGAGGTGGCGAGCTTCGCCCACCCCAAGGTCGTGCCCAACATGCGCGACGCCGAGGAGGTGTTCGCGCGCATCCGCAGGAAGCCCGGCGTCGTGTACCGGGGCCAGGCCCCCAACGTGCGCGGCGCGCACCGGGCCATCGAGGCGAAGGTGGGCGAGATGCTCGGGCTCATCACGGTGAGCGAGACCTACACCCACCACAACCAGAACATGTCGAACGAGGAGGCGATCGAGCAGAACATCCAGTCCTTCCGGCTCGCGGAGCGCGAGGGCATCCCGTTCGTCATGGCGCTCGGCATGGCCTTCTGGTGCCCGTACGAGGGCCTCGTGCCGGAAGAGGCGGTGATCGACATGGTCGGCCGCTTCCGCGACGCGGGCATCAAGCGGCAGTACCTCGCCGGCTCGATCGGCATGGAGGACCCCGCCCACGTGAACCGGCTCTTCCGCCGGCTCTACGACAAGTACCCCGACATCGAGCTGGGCTTCCACATCCACAACCTGTCCGGCATGGCCACCGCCAACATCGTGGCGGCCATGGACGCCGGGGTACACTGGCTCGAAGGCGCGATCTGCGGCATCGGCGGCGGCATGGCCATTCCCACGGCGGTCGGCAAGGTGGGAAACTACCCGCTGGAGGATCTCGTCACCCTGCTGGAGGAAATGGGCGTCGAGACCGGCCTGAAGTCGGCCGAGGTCATCGCCGCGGCCAAGGAGATCGGCGCGCGCCTCGCCATCGCGGTGGAAAGCCACCGGGGCACGGGGTGCACGCGGGAGGAAGTGATGCGCGCCGGCGCCGACAATCCCAACAACCCTCAGGTCACGGCCTGAGAGACGCAAGCCACAACAACGAGGAGGAGACCCCCATGCTGTCACGCATCGCACGCGCAGTCGTCGCCGGCGCGCTTCTGGCCTTCGGCACGATGGCCGCCGCGCAGCAGTACCCCAACAAGACCGTGAAGCTCATCGTCCCGTTCCCGGCCGGCCAGGCCACGGACCTCGCCGCGCGCGTGATCGCCGAAGCGCTCACCAAGGAGTGGGGCCAGTCCGTCGTGGTCGAGAACGTCGGCGGCGGCGCCGGCATCCCGGGCATGGTGGCGGCGAAGAACGCGCCGGCCGACGGCTACACCCTCGCCATGGGCACGAGCGCCGTGCTGGTGGTGAACCCGGCCATCATGACCTCGATTCCCTACGACCCGATGAACGACTTCGCCTACATCGGGCCGGTGTTCCGCAACCCGCTCATCATCGTGGCCTCGGAAAAGTCCCCCTACCGCAACGTGAAGGACCTCGTGGAGGCCGCGAAGAAAAGCCCCGGCAAGCTCAACTGGGGCTATCCCGGCGCGGGCACGACGCAGCACCTCACCGGCGAGCTCTTCAAGCAGGTGGCGGGCGTCGACATCCAGGGCGTGATGTACAAGGGCAGTGCCGCGGCCGTGCAGGACCTGCTCGGCGGCCAGATCGAGCTCTCGGTGGACGGCATCGGCCCGAACCTGCCGCACATCAAGGCCGGCAAGCTGCGCGCGCTCGCCTCCACGGGCGAGCAGCGAGCCACGCAACTGCCCGACGTGCCGACGGTGGCCGAACAGGGCTACCCCGGCTTCTCCGGCGAAGGCTGGGGCGGCGTGGTGGTGACGAAGGGTGCGCCGGCGGACATCGTGGCCAAGGTCTCGCGCGACCTCGCCAAGGTGATGAACGACCCGGGCGTGCAGGAGCGTCTCGTGAACGCCGGCCTCGCGGTGGACAACATGCCGCGCGAGCAGTGGATCGCCTTCGCGAAGAAGACGCACGCCACCTGGGGCGACGTCGCCCGCCGCAACAACATCAAGCTGCAGTAGAGCAATTCGGGGTCAGGTACATTTTTCAACCTGTCCCCATTTTCCACCCTTCCCGAACAGGCGGGAATGCGGGGACAGGTTGAAAAATGTACCTGACCCTGGTTTTAGAGGCGGACCAGGGTCGGCACACGATCCTCGAGGATGTCCTCGAGCCGCGCCTTCACGCCCGACCTCGAGTGGTCGTGCGTGAGGATGTAGAAGCGCCCTGCTTCGATCGCCTCGAAGGTGATCCCGGCCACTTCCGCCGGATCGAGCCCCTCGGAGACCGCCCTGTGCACGGAGCCCACGAGCTTCGCGGCCACGGGGTCGAGCTTCTCGATCGGGGTCACCTCGCCCGCCGTGCGGTTGCGCTCCGACATCCCGATGCGCGTCTTCACCCAGCTCGGGCACAGCACCGAGGCGCTGATCTTCGCGCCGCGCAGCGTGAGATCGTGGTGCAGCCCTTCCATCAGCGTCACCACACCGTGCTTGCTCGCGTTGTAGGCCGCCATGCTTGGCAGCGACAGGAGCCCGGCCATGGAGGCGGTGGCGAGCACGTGGCCTTCCTCGCCGGCCGCCATCATGCGCGGCACGAAGGCGCGGATCGCGTTCGCGACGCCGAAGAAATTGACGCCCATCACCCAGTGCCAGTCCTCGGGCGTCGTCTCCCACGCGGGCTTGGCGCACGCGACGCCGGCATTGGCGGCGACCAGGTGCACGGCGCCGAAGCGCTCGTACGCTGAAGCGGCGAAGTCCTCCATGGCCGAGGGGAGCGAGACGTCGAAGTGGAAGCCATCCGCGTCGATGCCGCCGGCGCGCAGTTCCAGGAGCGCCGCCTCGAGCCGCGTCGCGTCGATGTCGCCCAGGAACACCTTCATCCCGCGCGCCCCCGCCGCCTCGGCGAGCGCCCGGCCGATGCCTTCCGCGCCGCCAGTGACGACGGCGACCCGGCCCGAAAAGTTCTTCATGGCGATCCGCCTTCAGCGATAGGTGATGAGGCTCGAGTCGCGTTCCGCCTCGAGGTGCGACGCGGCATTGAACTGCGAAAGCCGGAAGCCGCCCGACGGACCGGTACCGAGCCGCGTGACGCCCCCGTTCACGAGCGAACCGTCGAGCCGCAGGAGCCGATCGTCCGGAATGCCCAGCGCGGCCTGGCAGGCCACGGCAATGGGGCCGCCGGACGTGAAGATCGCGAGGGCTTCGTGGCCCTGCGCCGCGGTCGTGACCGCCAGCGATTCGAGCGCCGCGAGGCAACGCGACCGGAATGCGGGCCAGGGCTCGCGATAATCGCCGTCGTGGGCACCACCGATCCACCGTGCCACCGCCTCCGCGAACAGGCGCTGGAACGCGCGATGCGGATTCTCCTGCCTCGCGAAGAACTGCACCATCGCGTCGGCGTCCGCCAGCTCGGGACAGTGTGCGCGCAGCACGTCTTCGCCATCGTAATCGTCGAGCCCGGCCTCGGTGGTGATCGGAAACCACCCGCCCAGCTCGGCCAGGCACGTCTCGGCGCTTTGCCGGTGCCGCACGAGCGTGCCGATGGCCACCAGCCCGGGTCGCAAGCCACGCCGCGTCCACCACGCCCCGAGCAGCCGCGACTGGCGCACGCCGATATCGGAGAGCCCGTCGTCGCGGGCGGCACCGAGGCCCGTGTGCCCGTGCCGGACGAGGTGAAGGATCGTCATGGCGCCACCGCGGCGTTCGCGATGAGGCGACGGCAGCGCCCCTCGAGGTAGGTGACGAGCGGGCCGAAGCCGGCGAACTGCGGGTCCTTCGTGTGGCCTTCGCGGAACCGGCGCCAGATCTGCTGCACGATCACGGCCACGCGGAAGAGGCCGAAGATCTCGTAGAAGTCGAAGCGACCGACCGAAAGGCCCGTGCGCTCGGCGTAGCGTGCGACGACCTCAGCGCGCGTGAGCATGCCCGGCGCGTCGGTCGGCTGGCGGCGCGTGGCGCGGAAGAACTCGTCGTCGTCCGCCTGCACCCAGTACGCGAGCGAGTTGCCCAGGTCCATGAGCGGGTCGCCGAGCGTGGCCATCTCCCAGTCGAGGACGCCGATCACCTCGAGCGGGTTCGCGGGGTCGAGCACCACGTTGTCGAAACGGAAATCGCCGTGGATCACGCGGATGGCCACCTCGGTCGCGGGACGGTTCGCCGCGAGCCACGCCATCACGGCCTCGAAGTCGGGCACGTCGTCGGTGCGCGAATCGCGAAAGCGCCGCGACCAGCCCGCCACCTGCCGCTCGACGTAGCCCTCGCCCTTGCCGAGGTCGGTGAGCCCCGC
>Ga0209254_10002396_pt1 | contig 17017 bp, 15 predicted proteins | sample FrelakmetDIP11DI_FD_187148 | JGI IMG/M metagenome (GOLD analysis project Ga0209254, IMG submission 187148) | Freshwater lake sediment microbial communities from the University of Notre Dame, USA, for methane emissions studies - DIP11 DI (SPAdes)... | ecosystem: Environmental > Aquatic >... | reverse complement strand
CCGCCTGCCTCCGGCCGGGGTATAATCCCCCGGCGGCACACGCGTGCCCCCATCGTCTAGCGGCCTAGGACACCGGCCTTTCAAGCCGGCGGCACGGATTCGAATTCCGTTGGGGGCACCACTTCTACCCTCGGCGAGCCCTGCGGCATCGTGAAAGATTGCTGCACTAGGCCACTTTCTGTGGGTCTCTTAAGGATGGGAAATCCGCGACCGGTCCCATTCCTGCCAGCATCTGTCAACGTGGGCCGTCTTGACGGCCTTGCCTTTATTTCACAGAGTGCTATCTTTCACACAGAGTGAGAATAGGATATCCGTGAAAATTGAGTTGACAATGGCGAGCTCCGCAAGAGCTCAGATAGCCGCGGCCGTGGCCGCGCTCGAAGAGCGGCTACCGCAGGGCTGGCAGATCGACGTGGCGCTGGAGCCACCGACAGATCAGGGTCGACCGGATGCGATCGTCACCCTGCGCTCGCCAGACGGTGCGTGCACCGACATCGTCATCGAGTGCAAGAGCAGGATCGATCCGGCTGACGTGGGCGCAGCTCTCGCCCGGCTCAAGGCCTGGCCGCAAGCCCAGCCGATGGTCATGGCGCCGTTCCTGAGCACGCGTACGAGGAGACTGCTGAGCGAGCGCGGAGCGAGCTGGGCCGACGCGACCGGCAATCTCCGCGTAGCCTTGGCGCACCCCCCCGTCTTCATCGAGCTGGCAGGCGCCATCACCAACCCATTTGGCCGCCGCGACTCCCCCCTGAAATCACTCAAAGGCGCCGGCGCCGCGGCCGTGGTGCGTGCTCTTTGCGACTATCGACCGCCGTACACAGTGAGCCAGTTGGCTCGCAGTGCTTCGCTGCCGCTGGCGAGCGTGTTCAGGGTGGTCGATCTTCTGCTCAAGGAATCGCTGGTAGAGAAGACGAGCAAGCGCGGGCCGATCGTAGCGGTGGATTGGGCGGGGCTACTTGCGCGGTGGTGCGAGGATTACTCGCTACTGGGCTCCAACCGAGCACTGTCTCTTCTGGAGCCTCGAGGCACCGACGCCTTGCTGCAGAAACTGCGAGAGACGAATCGCGACTATGCTCTGTCCGCCTCTGCGGTGGCGCTGCGCGTCGCCCCCGTCGCGCCAAGCCGATTGATCGTTGTCTACTCCGAGGCGCCTGAAGCTCTTGCGACGGACCTGGGAATGGCGCAGCCCGACGCCGGAGCCAACGCCTTTCTGGTCGAGCCGTTCTCGCCGGCTCTTATGACACGCAGTGAGATGCGTGACGGGCTTCGCTGCGCAGCCCTGAGCCAGGTGGCCGCCGACCTCTTGACGAGCCCCGGCCGCGGCCCGGCCGAGGGCGAGGCGCTCATATCGTGGATGCGAGAGAACGAGGATCAGTGGCGGTTGGTCATTGCAGACGATTCGACGGCGGTCGCTCAGGCTGCCGCGGCTCGCCCAGCGTGCTTGTCGACGGGAGGGAAGTCGAGCCTGATCCGCAGACGCCGATCGGATTGATGAGCTGACGGCGCTATCTGGTTCCCGGGTCGGGAATCCTGGATCACCCGAGCGAAGCCCAGATGCTCGAGGGCATCGACCGCCGCGACTGACTGCGAGGCCGATCACCCTCCTGATCCAATCAGGGACCCCTACAGGCTCTGGAGCACCTCGGCGGCGTGGTTGCCCGCATCGGAAGCGGGATCGATCCTGACGGCCTTTTGGAACGCGACCTCCGCCTGCGCCAGGAAATCAGCCGCCTTTCCCTTGTCCGTCGCCTCGCCGGCCTCGGTCTGGAGGAAGATGCCCTTGTTGAGATGCGCGGCCTGGAAGTCGGGGTCCTTTTTGACGACGACCTCGATCTGCTTGAGGCCCTCGTCGTGATGTCTCATAGAGAAGAGCGCGACTGCGAGGTCGGTGCCCACGTTCGGATCGCCCGGCTGCTTCTTCCAGGCGGCGCGACACACCTCGGATGCGGCCTTGAAGTATGCAACACCGCCAGCGGAATCGTCCTTGTTGAAGGCTTCGATGCCCTGGTCGTAGAGGCCGTTGGCCCGGTCGACCAGCTCGGAGTAGCTGCCGGACGTATCGGCGGCGATCGGCTCCGCTGCCGCCGTTGACGTGGGCTGCCCACTCCGGCTGCCCAGCGCGATGACTATGGCGACGGCGCCGACGGTCACGGCGGCGAGGGCGATGATGGAGTGAAGTGGATGCTCTCTCGCGCAGGTAGTCATTCTGGGCCTCCTCTGCTTCGGTGACCCGACCAGCGGGCCACCGATAGACGTCTCGTACCGGCTTATGGCCGGCGCTCGGAAGGAGAGCGTGAGAGACGTCTACGAAAGCTCTTGCCCGGGGAGCGTGACCGTGAAGGTCGACCCCTCCCTGAAAGACGCCCGAGACGGCTCATATGGGATGACGGGCTCCAGGCTGAGGCCACAGCCCTCGCCATCGCGACGGGAAGCCCGGTGGCTACGTCGCCGCGCAAAGGTGGAGCGCCCGGCGAGGCCGCTTCCCCGCGCACGCGCTGAAAGCCCGCGCGTCGCCGCCGGCGCATCCGTGTCTGCAGGCCCAGGGATGCGTGTTCGGTGTGCGCCGCGACCCGACCGCCGTGCGCTGCAATGGGGCTCGGATCGCCGCCCTGGAACCTATCATCCGCGAACGCGAAGGCGCCCGGCGTGATCCGCCGGGCGCCTTCGCGTAGTGTGGTTCCTGCTGTTTCTGTCGCTTTTCGGCTACTTGACCTGTGCGTTGAACGTGGTCGGCCCACCGCCGCGAGTGGACACCACGGTGATCTGTTGGGTGGTGACCCCTGCGGGCGGTGCACCGCCGGGAGTTCCCGGAACGCCTCTGAACCGCCAGGCGCCCAGGTTGTCAACCGGAGCGTTGGCGCTGATCAGGTTGGATGGAAGGGCCGGGCCCCGGTAGATGGAGACGGTATTCCCCGCCCCTGCCGGAGCGCCCAGCACCGCCGCCGTGCCCCGGATGTCCCACTCGTTCTTGTTGCGGGTGAACTTCCCCGAGATCACGGTCAGGGTATCCGCTAGCGGCGTGATCAGCACCGTGTCCGACGTACTGCCCCCTGGGCCGGTCACATCCAGACGGAAGGTCACCGGATCGGCATTGGGCAGCACGTAGGTGGCGATGGCCGTGTTGGCGAACGGCGCGAGGTCGGGCACCCGCGTCCAGTGGAAGTCGGTGGCGCCGGTTGAAGTGCTGCCGTTGAGAGTGATCGTCGCGCCCTTGACCACGGCCTGGCTGGGCCCCTGGTCGGGGCCGGCGTTCGCGACCGGCGGGGTGACGTCCTCGACGGTGATGACCACCTCGTCCGTACTGGCGGGGTTCACATCCGGATTGTCGTCGACCTTCAGTTGGAAGGTGTAGACACTGGGTGCGGCCCCCGCCGTGAAGCCGGCCACTGCGGCGTTGGGATTGCTCAGGGTGACGCCTGGGCCAGCGGTCTGTTCCCAGGCGTAGGTGGCGATATCCCCGGTCGAGTTTGTCCCGTCAAGGGTCACCGTGGCGCCCTGCGGCACACTCTGATCAGGGCCGGCGATCGCCAGCAGCGGAACTGTCGGGAAGACAGCGCCGCTGATCTGGACCTGTTCCGTGTCCGCGCCACCGGCCGCGGACTTGACCACGACTTTGGCCGGTGGAACGACGATATCGATCAAGGTCAGGGGAAGGGTCCCCAGCACCGTGGTGCCGTCCTCACGATAGGCGGTCAGGACGGGTGGGCTGAGCTGGTCGCTGGATGAGGCGGTGACGTTCAGGATTTGAGTGTCGGCGTCGTACAGGGCCCCGGTCACGATGACCTGGTCGACCGGGGTGATACGGGCAACGGTCGGCGGCGTATCGCCGGCGTTGGTCACGGTCAGCGCCGGCGGCGCGCCGGCGGCGCTGAAGTCGAGCCGGGCGTAGTAGTTGCCGGCGGCGTCACCCCTCATCGTCGTCTGGCTGATGCCTGGGCCGTCGACATCGATGACCTGGCCCGGCTGGGAGAGGGCGACCACGTCAATGGCGCCTCCGGTCACGTCGCGGGCATAAGTGGCCCGGGTCGGCTGCACCCCGGCTATGGTGGACAGCTTGCCCATCACAAAGAACTCGTTGGTTTGGATGCCGGCGGGAGGCAACCCTGGCCCCTCGACGCGGAAGAAGTTGGTGCCGAAGGGACTGCCGGTCACCGTGTGCGCCACCGTCGAGTCGCTGATGAAGCCGGCCGGGATGAGCGGGTCGCCAGGGTAGGTGTCCCAGGTCAGGAAGGGCCCGATCCGGCTGTTCAGGGCCTCGCCGAAATTGGGACCGCCGGTCATGTTGCCGATGTCTTCGGTCACGAAGACCGTGCCGTCAGGCTCCGCTACCACGGTATCCGTACCGTAGGGGTGGGTGACGCTATACGATCCACCCGGCTGCAGGTCATCAATGCGGATCCTGATGCGGCCAAAAGCCATCTGGTCGCCGGGCACAACCGGGCCATTGACAAAGGCCGCCTCCAGATCCAAGCCGATGTCAGCGGTGCCGGGCCCGAGTGTGGTAGGCATGGAGGCTCCGGCACTGAAGTAGAAGGCCTCATCCGGGAAGGGGTCCGGGAAGGTGAAGGGCGGAGTAAGGGGCAAGAGACACTGAGCCGCGTCGTCCAGACAGAGCTCCAGCGTCATGCCGTTGGCGTCCTGGTACCAGACCGGGAAGCCGTTGTCCGGGCTGACCGGCCCGACCGCCTTCAAATGGACATCCGGATTGGTCGAGTGGTTGGCCAGGGCGACAGCTCCCACCCCGGACACCAAGAACACGACAGCTATCAGGAACACCTGGATCTTTGTTGATCTTGTGAACATTTCTTCCTCCGTTGTTGCGAGGTTGAGTCGCAGGTTCTATCTGTCGGCCATTCGAACGACCGTGTGGTCCTTCAGCGCGCCATGATCTCCCCGCAGGCCACCGGCAGGCTGGGGCTGTAGGCCCCGTTGATGGTCATGCCGTGGAGCACGACGACGCGGTTCTCCAGCGGGAAGTCCCCAAGCTGGAGTGCGGCAAGCTCAGCGCCACTGAACGTGGCCCGGTAGCGCACGTCGCCGCGGCTGTCCGCCGTCGGGTAGATGGTCAGCCCCTGCAGGGTCAGGCCCCGCAGGACCGGGCCGAAGAAGGGCAGGCCTTCGGTGAAGCTGATGAGGCCGTCACCGTTGAGGTCGGCCGCCGGGGGCGGGCAGACCGCGCCGCTGCCGTTGGTCATGCCGTGGATGTGCTGCATGTGCACCTGGTACGGCTCCAGGCCTCTCGCCCGGATCTTCACCCGCAGTACACCGTCCTCGAGCTTGAGGTGCACGGTCCCCGAGACGCCGGAGTCGTTCAGCTCGTGGAGCTTCACCAGGAACTCCTGCTCGTTCTCGCGATCATTGGCCTTGTTCTCCCCGCCACGGTTGTCGCCGGCCGGGTCGTCGTTGCCGTTGTTCGCTCCGCCGTGGTCGTGGCCGGCTGGGTCGTCGCTCACGGTCGTCGCCCCGCCGCGATCATCCGGGTTGGCTCCCCCGCCACTCCGTGCATTCGCGGTCGCCGCGTACACGCCGAGGGCGAGTATCGCCAGCGCGACGGCGATGCTGAGGATGGATCGAAGCGGATGCTCTTTCGCGTAGGTGGCCATCTCGTGCCTCCTCTTCTCCGGTCGCCCGGCCGCGCCGGGCAACCGATGGACATCGGTCGTACCCGTGTATGTCCGGCGTTCGTAAGGAGAGCGTGAGAGACGTCTAAGAAAGCTCTTAGCCGGGGAGCGAGACCGTGAAGGTCGACCCCTCCCCGAGCCGGCTGCTCACGGACAGGGCGCCGCCGTGCGCGCGGGCGACCTCGTTGGCGATGGCGAGGCCCAGGCCGTGTCCGCCGGTGGCCCGCGCCCGGGATCCCTCGGCGCGATAGAAGCGCTCGAAGATGCTGTCGAGATGCTCTGCGCCGATGCCCGCGCCTGTGTCGCTCACCTCAACGGTGATCGTGGCCCCGCTCCGCCTGCCGGTCAGGCTTATCCGCCCGCCGTCGCCGCTGAACTTCACGGCGTTATCGAGGAGGTTGATGAAGAGCCGGATGAGCTGATCCGGGTCCGCGCGCAGGCCGAGACCCGGCTCGATGTCCTCCTCCAGGATCTGGCTCCGCGCCTGGGCAAGCGGGCGCACCTGTGCGGCGACAGACCCGAGCAGCCCGCTCAGATCGACCTGCTCCATACGCGGCGTGAGAGCGCCGCGGTCGAAGCGCGCGAGCAGGAGCAGATCCTCGGACAGCCGGGTGAGCCGGGCCACCTCGGTCTCCAGGCCGCGCAGCGTATCCTCATACTCCGAGCCGCTACGCGGGCGGGTGAGGGTCACCTCGATGCGGCCGCGGAGAGCGGTGAGCGGCGTGCGCAGCTCGTGGGACACGTCGGAGACGAAGCGCCGCTCCCGCTGAAAGGCCTTGTCCAGCCGCTCGAGCATGCGGTCAAAGGCAGCCGCCAGCCGGCCGAGCTCTTCCGAGCCTTGCGGGCCCATGCGGCCGCTCAAGTCGCTGCCCGTGATCCGCTCGGCGGCGGTGGCCATATGGTCGATGGGGGCAAGCGCCCTCGCGGCGAGGAACAGGCCACCGGCCCCGGCGAGCAGCAGCATGAGGGGCAGCCCGAGCAGCAGCTGTCGGCGCAGGCGCGCGAGGGCCGCCTCGGTGCCCGCCAGGGAGCTTCCGGCCTGCAGCCAGCCGGGCTCTCCCGTGGGGAGCTCCACCGCTTGCGTGTACACGCGCCAGGGGGCGCGCTCCCCTGGCGCCGGCACCGTCGCGAGGCCTGCCTGGGGCGGCCGCCCGTCACTCGGCCGGCGGAACGCTCCCGCGCCGCCGAGCACCTGGCCTCGTGCGCTGAGCACGCGGATCATGGACTCACTCGAAGCCTCATCCGGGACCTGCTGAGGACCGTTCTGCAGAAAGTCGCCGACGCTCGTCTTAGCCTCTGAGGCCGCCGTCTCCCGGATGCCCCTGTCCACCTGGTCCATCAGGGCGTTCTGGAGGCCGATGTAGAACAGGACGGCGATCACAGCGGTGCTGAGGGCGAGCACGGCGACGTACCAAAGCGTGAGCCGCAGGCGCATGGTCCTGCGGCCGGGCAGCAACCGCCGGAGCCCGGAGCTCCGCGCCGGCGGCTGAGCGCTCTTCGGCTGCGAGCCGGCCCCGGCGACCACCTATTCGGCGCCACCGACCAGAACGTACCCCACTCCCCGGACGGTCCTGATGGCGGGGCCCGCGCCACCGATGGCCAGCTTGCGGCGGAGGTAGCCGATGTACACGTCCACGACGTTCGAGTCGTTCTCAAAATCGAGGCCCCAGACCCCCTCGCCGATCTGCGTGCGCGTGAGTACATGACCGGGATGGCGCAGCAGGTACTCCAGCAGGACGAACTCCCGCGCGCTGAGATGGATGATGTGGCTCCCGAGGCGTGCCGAGCGCTGCCGCAGGTCAAGCTCGAGCTCGCCCAGCCGGAGGATGTCGTCGGTCTGCAGAGGCGGGCGCCGGAGAAGGACGCGCGTGCGGGCGAGCAGCTCCGAGAAGGCGAAGGGCTTGGTGAGGTAGTCGTCGGCGCCGGCGTCCAGGCCGGCCACCTTGTCGTCGAGCTCATCCCGGGCGGTGAGCAGGAGGACGGGGGTGGACACGCCCGAGGAGCGCACGCGGCGCAGAACCTCCAGGCCGTTCATTTGAGGAAGCATGATGTCCAGGATGATGACGTCGAACTCGGCTGTCAGCGCGCGTTGCAGGCCGCGCTGACCGTCGGCCTCGACCGTGACCACGAAGCCGGCTTCGCTGAGGCCCTGGCGGATGAAGCCGGAGATGCTGCTCTCGTCCTCAACGAGCAGTACGCGCATGAGATCCTCCCGAGCGGACGCAGTAATGCTATCTGCTGCGGCCGGCCTGTTGTAGAGCTCGGGCATCTGCGCAGGCGGTCGGACCGACGGATCGAACCATTCAGGCGCGCTCTCGGTCTGTCTGCCGAACATAGGACGCTCGTTCACGCAGTCGTCCATTTCGATCCTCCCTCTCCGGGTCTCCCGGCCAGCGGGGGGCACCCGATGGAACCGTCTTACCGGCATATGTCCGGCGTTCGTAAGCAGAGAGTGAGAGTGGTCTGAGAACGCTCACTGCCGCGGGGCGTGACCGCGCCTTCTGTGCCCCGGAGCCACCGGTTGCACGAGAAGCGCATGTTAGGCTACCCTAATCCTCTCAGTAAGGGAGTCCTTTCCGACAACGCCACAGTAAGGGGGACTAGAGTGTTCGCATCACTGCTCGTCACATTGCGCGAAGGCTTCGAGGCCGCGCTCATCGTCGCCGTCGTGCTCGCCGTTCTGCGTCGCAGCGGAGCTATGGGACGCGCCCGCAGCGTGTGGGCCGGGGTCGGCGCGGCCGTCGCCGTCAGCGCCGCGGCGGGAGCCGCGCTGTTCGTCACCGGGGCCGAACTCGAGGGCGCAGCGGAGGAGATCTTCGAGGGCGTCGTCATGCTGGCCGCCGCCGGAGTGCTCACCTGGATGGTCGTGTGGATGCAGCGCCAGGCGCGCACCCACGCCGCGCACCTTCAGGGCAAGGTCGACGCCGCTCTCAGCGTCGGCGGTGGGGCGCTGTTCGGCCTCGCCTTCCTGGCCGTCATGCGTGAAGGACTGGAGACCGCACTGTTCCTGTTCGCCGCCGCCGACCAGACGCAGCCGCTGCTCTCACTCATCGGCGCGCTGGCGGGCCTGGCGATCGCAGTGGCACTCGGCTGGGTGGTGTACCGGGGCAGCAACAGGCTTCCGCTGGGCACCTTCTTCGCCGTCACCAACGTCGTCCTCGTCGGCTTCGGTGTGTACCTCATCTGGATGGGCGTCGGCGAGCTCGGCGAGGCGATCGGCGGAGAGGTCTTCGAGATCCTCGGGCCGCTCGCCGCGGCCGCATACGGAGCGATCGCCTTCGTCGCGCTCTGGCGCAGCCGGCGAGGCGCGGGCCGGCCGAATGAGGTCCCGGCCACGGGCAAGGCCACCTGATCGACCCTTGAATGCAAGGAAAGGGCGGCGCCGGCATGGCCGGCGCCGCCCCTGCGGCTGTCGCCGTGAGGGCGCGGAGACCTAGAAGCGCCCGGACGCGACGAGCGTACCGCCGCTGGTCTTGATCTTGACCGCCTTGCCGGCGATCGACGCGGGGACGCTCTGGCCTGCCTGCGTGCTCTTCACCAGTCGCGCCCTCCCGAGAGCACTGACCTTCATGTGGCCCACGACCTTGCCGCCTATCCGCACGGTGAGCTGCTTGCCGGCCAGCTTCTTGGCGTCCTCGATCTGCACTTCGAGTTCGCGCTCGCCTTCCTTGGACTTCCACTTGGCCTCGCCGTTCACGCCGGGGAAGGCCGTCGATCCGGACAGGGCCGCCCTCTTGATAACGGCCGAGGACTTGGCGCGGACCGGCTGGGCGGCCAGAAGCACCGCCAGCATCATCGCGATGAGCAGCAGTCCTACCGCCGCTCCCATGATGCTCCTGCTCCCGATCATCGGGCGTTCCTTCACCTTGGCGTTCATCGTGACCCTCCTCGTTTCGGGTCGCCCGGCTGACGGGGTCACCGATGGGTATCTGTCGTACCGACTTATGTCCGGCTCTCCTAAGGAGAACATGAGACATGTCTAAGAAGGCTCTTAGCCAGAAGGCGCGTATGTGCGCCTGATCCGCCAGGTCGGGCGTTCCCCGAGAAGCCCCTGCAGGTCCGCACTTCCGCCGCCCCGCAGTGCGCCAGCGGCCGGCAGGTCGCCGGTCCGCAGGAGCTCGATGAATGCGCTGATCTCGTCACGCTGCGTGCCGCAGGCGGCGACGAGGCGATCACCGTCGGCATGGAAGGCGGTGGATTCCCACTGCGCCGGGCCCCCGGTCATGATGACCTCGGACCAGCCCTGTCCCGACCCGGCGTAACCGAGCTCGAGGTCGAAGTGCTATGTCCAGAAGAAGGGGGCACACCGGCGAGGGGCTCGCCCCTGCCGGCGATATCCGCGGCGGCGGCACAACCGTGCTGCTCGGCGAGCCGCCAGTGCTCGATGCGCACCTCGATGCCGGTATGCGGCTCGCGGTAGAGGGCCACGTCGCCGGCGGCCCAGACGCCCGCAGCTACCCTGAGGTGCTCGTCCTCGGGCAGGCCGCCGCCGCCGAGGACGCGCGCAAACGGCGTCGACCCGGGCCCGACCACCGTGACGTCGAGGCCGGGCGCCGCTGGCGATGAGGACCGCGTCCGGCGTCACCGTGGCGCCGTCGTCGAGCGTGAGCGTTCGCGTGGCGACGTCGAGGTCGGTCACGCGCCCGACGAGGCGCTCGATCGTGTGCTCCTCGTAGAACTCGGCCGAGCGCAGCAGTAGCCATTTGGCCTCGAGTTCGCCGACGAGAACGTCCTTGCTCAGGTTGGGACGGTCGTAGGGCCTGTGCTCCACCGGTCCGATCATCAGGATGCGGCCGATGTAGGACGGCTGGCGGAGCGCCTCGGCTGCGACCGCTGCGGCAGCGCCAGCGCCGATGAGGGCGACGACGCGCGGGTCCTGCTCGGGGTCGCAGGGGGTGCATCGGCTTGGAGCGGCCACGGTGCGGTCCCTCGGAGCGGTCGACATTCACGTCGTCACCGTCGACGCGCACGCGAAAGGCGGCGATGCCGTCCAGCGCCGGGGGATCGAGGAGGTCGCCGCTGCGCGCGTCGAAGGTGGCCTTGTGCCAGGGGCACAGCGGCCGGGGGTATGAAGCGTGCCTTCGGGCAGCGGCCCGCCCCAGTGGGGACAGCGGGTCGCGGTTGCGTAGAAGCACCCGTCGACCCGAGCGAGGAGCAACTTCTTCCCGCCGACGAGGACGGCCATCATCTTGCTGTCCTGCAGATCCCGCGTGCCCGCTACGCGCTCCTCCATGACGTCTTCCCCGGCCGATGCTCAGTACGAGCCCTGCGTCTTCGCGATCAGCGTATCGCTGGCGTATCCGCTTGCGAGTGGTCCCTCGCCGTTGCAGTCGGGTCGGCGCCTGACCGCTCGCCCGACCGACGCAGGACTCGGACACCGCTCTGCTGCACGGCCGGTCCTCCCCGGACTTCGCTTGGGACCCAAGCGCGGCACGAGCTACCATGGGCGAGTGTCATTGCGGGGGCCGAGTCGTCTTCATGAAGGGGAGCTATGTCCAGCGTCGCGCTGGTCTTCCCGTACTTCCGCACCAGAGCGGCGACCGAGATCCTCTTCCCGCCGCTCGGCGAAGCGATGCTCGCGAGCCAGCTCCGCAGGCTCGGCGTGGAGACGCGGATCTTCGACTGCACCTTCAGTAGCCCGGAGAAGCTGCGCACCGACCTCCTCTCCTACCGCCCGGACATCGTCGGCGTCTACTCGATGGTCAGCCTCGCGCGCAACACCCTGGCGGTCGCCGACGTGGTGCGGGAGATCCTGCCTCAGAGCCTTCTCGTGGCCGGTGGCCCGCTGCCGACGGTGTTCCCAAACCGCTACACGACCCACTTCGACGCCGTGTTCCGCGGCGAGGCGAACGTGAGCTTCCCCCGCTTCTGCCTCGACTACTTCGCACAGCAAGCCTCGCCGGCGACGCTGGACGCGCTCGCGCTCGACACCTATCACGGATTGCTGGTCTCCGACCACGGTCTCCTCGTCGACAACCCGACCGTGCATCACCAGGAAGACGATCTGGCCTCGTTCCCGCTGCCCGACAGGAGCGACTTCGCTCACACGGCCTATCAGGCTGTGTGGCGAGAAGAGACCGGCTACGCCCCGGCGTCGATCATCGTCACACTCGGCTGTCCCTACGGATGCGACTTCTGCTCGAAGCCGATCTTCGGGAGTGCCGTCCGCCGCCGCCCGCTCGACGGCGTCTTCGAGGAGATCGGGCAGATACGCGGCCTCGGCTACGACGCCCTCTGGATCGCGGACGATGCGTTCACCCTTGACGAGGGGTACCTCGCGGAGTTCTGCCGGCGCCTGGCCCCACTGGGGATGGCCTGGACCTGCCTCTCGCGCGCCAACGGCATCGGCGCCGACACCGCAAGGCTGATGAAGGAGGGCGGCTGCCGCCGGGTCTACCTGGGCCTCGAGTCCGGCAGCCAGCGGACGCTCGACCTGATGAACAAGCAGCTGACGGTCGAGCAGGGCATCTGTGCCGCCGAGGTCTACCGGGCGGCGGGCATCGAGGCGGCCGCCTTCTTCATCGTCGGCTATCCGGGCGAGACGGTCGCCACCATCGAGGAGACGTTCGCGCTGGCGCTCACCCTGCCGCTCGACGAGATCTCCTTCAACGTCCCCGTGCCGCTCCCCGGCTCGAAGCTGTTCGAGCGGCTCGGCGAGCCGGACGAGGGCAAGGACTGGACGCGCGAGAACGAGATCAGCTTTGTCTACCCCTCGGACGTCGATGAGGCCTGGCTGCGGCGCCGGGTCGACGAGACGATGGCGGAGTTCGCGCGCCGGAGGTAGCGAGTCGGCGCGAGACCGCCCATCCAGGGCCAGCGCCTGCGTTCCCGATGCGTCTCTGGGGGAACACTCCAAGACATGGACCTCTTCGAACCCATCCGTCGCGGCTATCACGCGATCGGCTTCGGCGCCGATGCGGACGTGCTCGCCATGCTCGACCAGGGCGGCGCCGAGCCCGCCTGCTGGGAGATCCACAGCCTCGACGCCCGGGGGGTGCGCTCACGCCCGGCCGGAGAAGTCGCCGCGCTGGCCCTCTTCGGAGGCCTCCCGGCGCAGTTCGAGCTGGTGGGCGCGCAGATCCGGTCCTGGTCGCCGAACGAGCGCCGCGCGCGTCTAGTCGTGGGCGGCAGCTATCGCGTGCGCATCCGTGGGACCTCGGAGGCGTTCGATCTGCCCTTCAGCCATGTCTGGTCGTTCGCTGACGGCCGCGTGAAGGACGTATTCAACCCGACTGAGGGCTTCGAGCTCCGCCGTCTGCCGGCTGCGGCGTCCTGCGCCGCCTAGGCGCGGCGGCCGAATCTCAGGGCGGCGCGTGGAACCAGCCTAGCTCCGACAACTGTTGCCCCTTTTGTTGCCCTAACCACCGACAACCGGCTCCAAACGGGCAACAGCCGTCCGAAGAGTCGTTCGGCGGTGGTGCTCTCTCAGGCTCGAATCGCACCGATTGGCAGCCGAAGACAGGCCCGGCGGCGAACTTTCAAGCCGGCGGCACGGATTCGAATTCCGTTGGGGGCACCACTTCTTCTCCGGCCTTGGCGGCTGGGTCACGCGCGCTTGCGCAGCAACGAGAAGGCCGCCAGCACGACGCCCGCCGTCCCCACGGCGATGCCCACGTAACCGAGGGTCTTCGCGCTCGACACGGCGCTCGACACCTCGCTGTCGGTGGCCAGGCGCGGCAGCTCGGCGTCGAGGCGCTGGGCGACCTGCTCCATACCGGGCACCTTGACGGGGAACTGCGCCGCCGAAGCGTCTTCCACCGGCGAGAAGGTCTTGGGCGAGCTCGTGACCTTCTCGTTCACCTTCGTGCCGCCGATGGTGCCGGTAACGTGAAAGGTGTAGTCGCCGGGGGCCGTCGGGATGAGGAGCGCCCGGTACTCGCCCGGCGTGCCGGTGCCCAAGTCGCCACTGTACGTCGGCACGAGATCCATCTTGATCTCTTCCGTGCCGTACGTGACGATCACGCTGAGGCGAGCCCCGGGGTCGTTGACCGGGTCTCCGTCGGCCTTGTGGGTGACGATCAGCTGCACGCTGTTGAGCTGGCCGACGTACGCGGGCTCGATGCCCCACCCCACCACGAACGAGTAGCCGCCCACCTCCTTGGTCTCGTGGGCGCCGGAGGGCACAGCGAAGACGGCCACTGCCATGCAGGCCAGCATGGCCAAGAGGAACGCTCTGGTTTCACGCTTCATGGCTACTCCCTCATCTGGTAGGAGGACCGCGCGCTGCTCAATCTGCCGCGGCAGGCTTGATGAGAAGGGTCAGCGGCACCGTCACGCCCCCCGCCTCCTCCTCGATAGTCACGGTGATACCCCAGAGCCCGGCGATCGCGAACTCGAGGCCCCTGCCGCGCCAGCTGCCCTCGGTGCCGCGTTTGAGCGGGATCTCGACGGCGCTGACGGAGGGCTCCGCCGGCAACGAGCACTCGAGGCTCACGGCGGACACCGTGGTGAGTGGATCGCCGCTGTCGTAGTCGTCGACCCAGGCTACGTAGGCGTTCTCGCCGGCGGCGCCGGGCGTGATGGTGAGGTGTACGCGGACGGTGGTCGCGTAGTCCTGGCCGGACGCTTGCGCCTGCGGCACGGGCCTGGCTGCGGAGGCCGCGACGGCCAGACGGGCGGGCGCCAGCCCGCTGAGCACTGCCGTCGCGGCCAGCACGGTGAGCGCCACGACGAGCTCGCCGCGCGAGTTGAGACCGAACCGGCGACCGGCCGCCTCGCCGTCGCCGCGGCGCACGGCCGGCACCCAGAAGAAGTGGTTGAGGGCGCCGAGCCCGACGAGCCCGACGACCAGGCCGATCTTGATCAGCAGTGTCGTGCCGTAGCCGGTGTCGACGAGCGCCCCGAGCGACCCTACCTCGCCCAGGGCTCTCCCCAGCCCGGTCGCCAGCACGATCACCAGCGTGACGGTAGCCACCCGGGTGAAGACGCCCACCGCCGCGGCGCGTTCGGTGCGCCCCCTGCCACGCAGGCCGAGCAGCAGCCAGAACAGGCCGCCGACCCAGACACCGATCGCCGTCAGATGGACCCACTGCACGGCGATGTTCAGCGCCCAGACCGACGACGGCGAGGCGGCGTGGCCGCCGGCGACGTGGACGAGCATCGCCGCCGCGCCGACTGCGCCGAGCAGCCACAGGCTCCAGCGCGCCGGCCAGAGGTCCACTACGACCACGGCGCCGACGCAGACGACCAGGGCGCCGCCGAGGCCGAGCAGCAGCTTGCCCTCCCGGGTGAGGAAGAGCGGCAGCAGGCTCGGCGCGCCCACCAGGACGCGCTGGGACCAGATCATCAGGCAGAGCCCGATGACCGCGCCGAAGACGGAGATACGCAGCGCCCGGTCACCACCGGCCGGCAACCTCCCGCCGTACACGAGGAGGCTCGTGGACGCCGCGCCGACGAGCAGGATGAGGCCCGCGTAGAGCAGCCACGTGCCCGCCGTCGCCATCGCGTCCACCCACGGCGACGTGCGCAGCAGTTCGACGACCACCTCGCTGCCCGGCGCGGGTCTCTGCCCGATGCCGAACGCGAAGGCGCCCTGCTCGACGTGGCCGTCCACCGCCGAGACCACGCGCCAGTTGACCGTGTAGACGCCGTCGTCCAGGGGGCGCGACGGCGTCACGCGAAGCTGGCGCCGCTCGCCGGGGACCGCTTCCGGCGCGGAGATGCCGGGGACCGTCGCGCCGCCCGAATCGATCACGCCTACCAGCGAGAGCTCGGCGTCGGGATCCTCCGAGAACGTGAGCACGATGTGCCGCGGGGAGGTCGGGACTGACGATCCCGTGGCCGGGTCTGAGCTCTCCAGTGCGGAGTGCGCGACAGCGGGCGCTGCGAGCGTGACGAGGGAGGCGACCGTGACGGCCACCATAAGGGCGGCCCGAAGCGTCGTCCGCCACGACGAAGCGCGCTTCATCGGCTCACAACAGGTAGACGACGATGAACACCGCGACCCACACTGCGTCGACGAAATGCCAGTAATACGTGCCGGCGTCCACCATGCCGGAGGTGCCCGGCGAAGCGGCGCCCGTCCCCCGGCGGCGGTCCCGCGTGGCGCGGATCAGCAGGTACACCAGAAGCAGGATCCCGCAGACCACATGGAGGCCGTGGAACCCGGTCAGCGTGTAGAAGGCGGAGACGTCCAGGTTGGCTGTGAGCCCGAGGCCGAGGTGTGTGTACTCCCAGGCCTGACCGCCGAGGAAGACCGCGCCCAGGACGATGGTGAGGACCAGAAGCAGGAAGAAGGACCCGTGCTTCTGCTTGCGGTAGCCCGCCTGGGCGTAGTGGGCGGTCACGCCGCTGAGCACCAGGACGACGGTGTTGATGGCCGGGAGCAGGGCGTCGAACGACGTCTGACCAAGCGTGTGGCTGTGGATGCGCAGGTGGATGGCGGCGGCGATGAGCGAGGCGAAGAACACCGCCTCGGAACCGATGAACGCCAGCATGCCTGCGCCGATGAACGAGAACCGGTGACCGGCCTCCTCCGGGAGCTCGGGCTCGACCCAGCCGGCGGCCATCCAGACGGCCAGCACGACGAGCAGGAACAGCGCGCCGATGGCGATGACGACCGGCGTGCTCAGCAGGCCGATGGCGATGACCAGGAGCGCGAGCGCCACCCAGAAGGGCGCCGCCGTGGTCTGCTCCGGCTCCGGCGGCAGGGTGTACACCTCCGGAGCCTCGCCGCCCTCGGTGGCGGCCAGCTCGGCCTGCTCGAGGTCGTAGAGCGGGCGCTCGCTGTACACCACCGGCAGGGACGTGAAGTTGCCCGGTGGAGGCGGCGAGCTCGTCGCCCACTCCAGCGTCCAGGCACGCCATGGGTTGTCGCCGGCGACCTCGCCCTTGCGGATGCTGCGCACGAAGTTGTAGACGAAGACGATCAGCGCGACGGCGATCACGTACGCGCCCAGCGAGGCGATGAGATTGAGCGTGTTCCAGCCGAGGTCGGGGGCGTAGGTGTACACGCGGCGCGGCATGCCCAGGAACCCGAGGATGTACATGGGCATGAACGTCGCCACGAACCCCACGGTGATCAGCCAGAAATGGACCTTGCCGAGGCGATCGCTCATCTTGCGGCCGAACATCTTGGGGAACCAGTAGTAGATGCCGGCAAACAGCGCGAACACGGTACCTGCGAAGAGGACGTTGTGGAAGTGCGCGACCACGTAGTACGTGTCGGTCACCTGCCAGTCGAACGGCACGACGGCGAGCGTGACCCCCGTGATGCCTCCGACGGTGAACAGGGCGATCAGCCCACAGGCGAAGAGCAGCGGGGTCTTGAAACGCAGCGACCCGCCCCACATCGTGGCCAGCCAGTTGAAGATCTTGACGCCGGTGGGGATGGCGATGAGCATGCTCGTCCCGGCCATGATGGTGTTGAACAGCGAGGGCAAGCCGGCGGCGAACAT
>Ga0209254_10002395_pt1 | contig 17022 bp, 15 predicted proteins | sample FrelakmetDIP11DI_FD_187148 | JGI IMG/M metagenome (GOLD analysis project Ga0209254, IMG submission 187148) | Freshwater lake sediment microbial communities from the University of Notre Dame, USA, for methane emissions studies - DIP11 DI (SPAdes)... | ecosystem: Environmental > Aquatic >... | reverse complement strand
ACTCAATGACGTCGGAAAACAGCTTCAGTCCCTCATAGAGGTCGTCCTTGCTGCTGGCTGAATTGGCGCGCTGGAAGCTCGTGCTCATGATCCAGACGAGCACGGCGGCTGTCATGACGAGCCAGAGTTTCACGGGCCGATGATGGGTGCCCAACATGTAATTGCTCCTTCAATTAAGGATTGATCGGGATAGGCGCCGTCAGTTCGCTGATGGCCGCTCCCGGCCGGTTTACTTCCGCGGAGACCGCGGTCGCGGCTTCATCCTTTCTGCAGCCACTCCATGGGATCCAAGGGCCGGTCATGATGGCGGATCTCAAAATAAAGCCCGGCCACCCCCATGGCGCCGGAGTCTCCTACAGTGGCGACGACATCGCCGGATTCCACCCGATTGTCCACGGATTTAAAGACGTCTTCCAGGTGGGCGTAAACGGTGTAGTAGTTATCTCCGTGATCGATCACGATGATGTTGCCGTATGCCTTGAACCAGCTGGCATACAGTACGGTGCCGGCGTGCACGGCCCTCACCGGCTCGCCTCTATCGGCTTCGATTTCGATGCCGCTGCGAAAGGCCTGAAGGTTCAACCGGGGGTGCCGGTAAGGCCCGAACGAATGTCGAATTTTACCTTTAACCGGAAATATAAGCAAGCCTTTCGACGCCGCCAAGGGTTTGGCGGGGGGCGGTCGCAGGGCCCGCCTCTCGGACTGCCGGCTCAAATCCTGGATCTCCCGATCCAGTTCCCGGGCGGCCTCTTTCAAGGCATCGATCGCCGCGCGCTGAACCTCCTGCCGGTCGCGAATGCGGGCCAGGAGGGATTCGCGCCTGGAACGCTCGGTCTGGGCCGCCGCCGCCTGGCGCTCGTATTCGGCCATGCTCACGCGCTTTTCCTCCTGGTGGCGCAGCAGCTGGGTCTGCAGCTCCTGAAGCTCGGCATGCTGGGCCGCCATGGTCTGCCGGGCCTGTTCGTCATGTGCCAGAATGCGCTCCAAAGCGGCCTTGCGCTTCAAGACCTCCACGACGGAATCGGCCGGCGCCAAGACATGCAGGGCGCCCAGACGGTTGGTTTTGTAGAGGGCCACGAGCCGTCGCGACAGAAACGCCCGCAGGCTATCGATCCGCCGGGCCATATCTTCCAGGGCCGCCTGGGTGCTGGTGATCTTCTCGTCCAGCTCCTCCATTTCCTCGCTGAGGGCGGCGGCCTGGCGCTGATGGCGCTGGAGCACCTGGTTGGTCCGATCCAGGGCCGTCAGAATATCTTCCTGCTGGCGGGCGGTGCGTTCGAGTTCGGATTCCTTTTCACGCAGGTTGAGCTGCAGGGCGTCGGCTTCCTCCCGCAGCCGCCCGGCGCTCGCCGCGGGGGGGCCTTCAGCCGCGGGCTGCCCCGCAGCCGCCATTGCGGCCAGGAAGGCCCCGGCCAGCAGGAGCCGCCGGCATCCACCGGGGGCGGCGCTCCTGCGCCACCGGGCTGTCGGCGAACGGGTCATGACTTCAGAACCTGTTTCAGGGAGACGTAGCAGCCCAGCCAGCCCACGAGCATGCTGGCGACGGCGATGGCCGCCATCTGTTCGAGCGACAGGAAACGCAGCGTGATCACACCGGCCAGACCGCTCTGCTCGATGCGTGTCGCCAGTGCGCTGAACACCGCAAAAAGAATCCCCAGGCCGAGCGCCGCCGCCACCAATCCCTGCAGCATGCCTCCGAGATAGAAGGGCGCCTTGATGAACCTCTCGGTGGCGCCCACCAGACGCATGATCTCCACTTCCTCCCGGCGCGAATAGAGCACCAGCCGGGTGGTGTTGGCCACGATGGCGACGGCCGCCACCAGGAGAAGCCCCATCAGCGCGAGCCCGGTCGTTTGAAAGAATTGAGCCACCCGGCGCACGGCGAGCACCCATTGGCGGCCGTACTCGACGTCTTCAACCTCGGCCAGCGACCGGACGCGGGCGGCGACGGCCTCGAATTGCTCCCAGCTCTGGTCGGAAGGCCGGAGCTGAATCTCGAAGGCGTCCGGCAGCGGGTTTTCCATAAGGTTTTCGAACAGGGACGCCGGGTGCTCGATCCGGGACTTGAGATCGCGCAAGGCCTCGTCGCGCGGGATGAAGACGGCCCGCTGGACTCCCGGGATGGATTCGATCGACTGCTGCAGGGCCGCCGCTGCGGCGCCGCTCTCGGGCCGGAGATAGGCCATGATGCGCGTGCCTTGCTGCCAAGCGCTCATCCAATCGCCGGCGTTTATGAAGAGGAGCAGCGCCGCACTGACGATCATGACCGTGAGCGCGATCGTGATGAGCGTGACCGCATGGATGAAGCGATTGCTGCGGATATCCTCCAGCGCCCACTTAAAGTACCGTGCGACCATGGTATTTATCGACCCGCTCGGAGCCCACCAGTCGGCCCTGCTGCAAGTGGAGGATGCGGCCGCCCATGCGATGGATGAGGGCCTTGTCATGGCTGGCGATGACGACCGTCGCCCCGCGGATGTAGGCGGCCTGGAGCAGGTCCATCACCGCCTGCGCGGAGGCTTCGTCCAGGTTGCCCGTCGGTTCGTCGGCGAGGATGATCTTGGGGTCGCCTACCACCGCCCGCGCCACGGCGACCCGCTGCTGCTCGCCGCCTGACAGCCGGATCGGAAGGGCGCCGGCGCAATGCTCCATTCCCACCATCGCCAGCACGCTGTGCACTCTTTTGGGAATCTGCGCCCGCCGGTGGCCGGCGGCCTCCAGCACCAGGGCGACGTTCTCGTAGACGCTGCGCCCGGGGATCAGCTTGTAATCCTGGAAAATGACGCCGACCTTGCGCCGCAGGTTTGGAAGCTGCGCGCGGGGGATGGTCTCCAGCCGGGTGCCATCGATCGAAATCTCGCCCTTGGCGGCTCGGGCCCCTGCGTAGAGGAGCCGGAGCAGGGTGGTCTTGCCGGCCCCGCTCGGGCCGCAGATGAACGCCAGTTCGTTCTTGAGGATTTCGAAGCTCAGGTCGGTGAGCGTTTGATAGGGGCCATAGGCGTGATGCACATGGGACAGACGGATGATCGCAGGCGTGCCTTCGCGGCCCGTCATTCGAAGGTTTCCCGGCCGAGCGCCCGCATGAGGACCGCCTGGGCGATCTTGAAGTCGTAAAGGGCGTTGAAGTAGTTGGTCATGGTCTGGGTGAGCAGGGTCTGGGCGATCAGCACGTCGGTCTGGGTCGCCACCTGTTCCTTGTATTGCTCTTCGGTGATCCGGAGGTTCTCCCGGGCCTGCTCGACCGCTTTTTCGATGGTGACGATATTCTGTTCGGCCTCCTTGGTGCGCAGGTAGGCCTGTTTCACTTCGAGGTTGATGGTGTCCTGCAATTCGGTCTTGCGGTACTTGGACTGGGACAAACGGGCGAGTTTCTCCTTGCGGCCGTACCCGGTCCGGCCCCACTGCCAGAAATCCCAGGAGGCCGTCGCCTGGACGTTCCAGCCGGCGGAATCGCTGATGCCCTCGCCCCCGTGCGCCTGCCAGTCGTCGCCGGTGCGGGCGTAGGTGCCCGTAAAGTTGACGGAAGGGAAATAGTCCTTCTCGGTGAGCTTCACCTGCTTTTGGGAAAGCTCGATATCCAGATCCGCCACCTGGACCTCAAGCCGGTTTTTCTGGGCGGTGCTCAGGCAGTCCTCCAGGCTATCCCTGAAACCGGAATAATCCAGGGCATCGACGAGCAGGACCGGCATGTTGACCGGCCGACGCAGGACGGTGTTGAACTGCGTCCGGGCGATCTCCAGGTTGTTCTGGGCAGTGGTCAACTGCTGTCTGGCATTGGCGAGCTGGACCTGGCTCTGCAGAAGGTCGTTCAGCGGGCTCAAGCCGACCTTGTAAAAATTCTCGGCGACCTCCTTCTGGGAGGAGATCGAGGTGACGGTCTGCTGGGCGACCTCCAGCAGTTTTTGGTTCTTGAGCACGGTGAAAAAAGCGTTCTTGGCGTCCAGGATGACGTCCTGGCGGGTCAGCCTGGCCGAAACTTCGGCGCGGTCCAGCCCCAGATCCGCCAGCTTGTACTCGTTGATCAGGCCGAAGCCCGTAAAGATCGGCTGGGTGAGCGTGGTCGCAAACGTGTACTGCTCCTGCGGAGAACTGACGATGTCGCGCCCGGCGAGCAGGCTGGGAGACGTCCGTTCCTCGTTGCGATGGATATAGGTGTAGCTGGTGCCCAGGGTCGGCAGGAACCTGGTCATGCTCGCGTGCCGAACCGCCTCGGCCGCATAAATCTCCTCTTGGGAGCGCTTGATGCCGAGGTTGGCCTTGAGCGCGGCATCGATCGCGTCCCGGAGCGCGAAGGATTCCGCGCTGCTTTGCGCGGCTCCGGAGGGCGGCAGCATGAGGCAAAGCAGAAGAAGCAAAACCCACGACAGGGTGAGCCGGTTGCGCTGGATAGTCATGATCGCCTTTCCTGAAACATCTGGCCGGCGGTTGAACGAACAACACCCCCCTGCGGGCGTCTGGCGTTGGCGGCACAAGAACGGGTCGCGTTTTTCCGGAACCGGCCGTCGGCTTGGGGAATTGACCGGCCCGGGTGAACCTGATAAGAAGCCACCGAGTTCAAGGAGGGCCGACCCCGGTTTTCTTTGCTCAAAGCCTCCACCTCCATCCCGTCAACAGGGCTTCTTCCAATAAGGGTGGAGGCTTTTTTATATCCATAAAGCACGAGAAGGGTCAAGGGGATGAAGCAGGAACTGATCGATATGCTTTGCCGGAAATCGTTCCAGTACAGTGCGCAACCGGTGTTCAAGCTGGTCTCCGGCCGGATGAGCCATTTCTACGTGAACTGCAAACCTACCACGCTCAGCCCGCGGGGGATGGTTCTCGTGGGCCATCTGCTCTTTGAGCGCCTGCAGGGCGCGGGCGTGACCGCTGTCGGCGGGCTGACCTTCGGCGCCGATCCGGTGGCGTTTGCGGCGGCCTTCGCGTCGGAGCTCAATGGCCGCCCCATCAAGGCCTTCTCGATCCGCAAGACCCAGAAGGACCACGGCATCGTGAAATGGATCGAGGGCGACCTCCAGCGCGGAGAGCGGGTCGCCATCGTCGACGACGTCGCCACCACCGGCGGCTCGACGCTTACGGCCGTCGAGCGCGCACGCGCCGAGGGGCTCGAGGTGGTGAAAGCGGTAGTCCTCGTCGATCGCCAGGAGGGCGGCCTTGAGAACATCCGCAAACAGGTGAGCGATTCAAGCGCGATTGTGACGCGCGACGAGCTTTTGGCGCGGTGGAATGAAATAAAAAAGGACTAACCGGTGCCGCCCCGCGCCCGAAGAGGACCGGTCGAATTCGACGGGTCCACGGGCCAGCGGGTCAACCAGTCGACGATTCGTCAGCTATCCATGTCGCGCAGGCGTCGTCGGATTCCCAGGCGCTCACCCGGCTGACCCGGACCGCGGGCCCGCCGATCGCCCGGTCGAGCTGCTCGGCCACGAAGGCGGCAATGCGTTCGGAGGAAGGCTGGCGCCCCTCGAAAATCGGGAGCTCGTTCAGGAACTGATGATCCAGCCGGGCCATGATTTCCCGCAGGTGGGCCTTGATCTCCCCGAAGTCCATAAGCACGCCGGCATCGTTCAGCCGGTCTCCCGTCAGCACCACCTCGATCTTCCAGTTGTGGCCATGCAGGTTCTCGCACTTGGCCCCCACCATGGCCAGCCGATGAGCGGCCGCAATCCGCGTGATGACCTTCAACTCATACATTTTATTTTTTTCCCATGCGCTGTGTAGGCCCTGCTGGCATTGGTTTTTCTCCAAATTCCTCTCTCATTTTCAAAGGGATTTGGAGAAAAACTAGTTGAGCGATTCCCCCCTGAGCATGCTTTTCAGCTTGGTGGAGAATTTGCCCTTCTCCAGTTTGGCGAACTCGCGCAGCAGGTCCTCCTGCTTCTTGGACAGGCCGGTAGGGGTCTTGATCAGCACCTGGATGATCTGATCGCCACGTTTGCGGGTTCGCAGCGAGGGGATTCCTTCGCCGCGAAAGTAAAGAACGTCCCCGGGCTGGGTGCCCTTGGGGATCTCGAGGGTTTTCGATCCATCGAGGGTCGGCACGGCGATCCTGTCGCCCAACGCCGCCTGGACAAACGAGATGCTGATCTGGCAGAGCAGATCGTTGTCGCGGCGCTCGAAGAACTCGTGGGGTTGGGCGTGGATGAACACATACAGATCGCCCGGCGGTCCCCCGTAGGCGCCGGCTTCGCCCTCGCCGGTCAGCCGCAGGCGCGAACCGTTGTCAACCCCAGCCGGGATCTTTACCGATACGCGCTTGCTGATCTGGACCTGACCGTTGCCCCGGCATCTTGGGCAGGGGCGGGTGATCATCTGGCCCTGCCCGCGGCAGACCGGGCAGGTGGTGCGCACCGTGAAAAAGCCCTGGCTGCGCGAGACCTGGCCGGAGCCGCCGCATTGCCGGCAGGTTTCGGGGTGGTGGCCTGCCTCGCAGCCGTTTCCCTTGCATTCGATGCATATCTCGGATTTGACGACGTCGATCTCGGTTTCGGTGCCGAAGGCGGCGTCCATGAATTTCAGCGTGAGGTCGTGGCGCAGGTCGGCGCCGCGCTGGGCCCTGGAGCGTGACCGACTGCGGGTGCCGAATCCGAAGAAGTCTTCGAAAATGTCGCCGAAGCTGGAAAAAATGTCCTCGAACCCCCCGAATCCCGAGAAGCCGGCCCCTTCAAGACCGGCGTGGCCGAACTGGTCGTAAAGGCTGCGTTTTTCGCGGTCGTGCAGGACCTCGTAGGCTTCGGCCGCCTCCTTGAACTGCTCCTCGGCCTGTTTGTCACCGGGGTTGCGGTCGGGGTGGAATTTGAGGGCCAGCTTGCGGTAGGCGGATTTGAGCTCGTCGTCGGAAGCCTTGCGGTTGACGCCCAAGACCTCGTAGTAATCCCTCTTTTGGCTCATGGTTTCTTGCAATCGCTCGTCCGTTCAGGTTCTTTGTGGCTGCCGCCGGGGCGCTTCAACGGCAATTGGGTAGGATGGGCATAACCATAATGCAGGCCCAGCGGAAGTCAATTTGCTCCTCCCGTCGGTTGCACCCGCCGGCTGGAGCTGCAAAAGAAGATCAGGGTGCACATCAGCATGACCAACGACCCCAGGGGGAAAACGACGCGCAGGCTGACCAGATCCATTGCCAGCCCGGCCATCAGAGCGCCCGCCATCATCCCCGCGCTGTGGGCGACCGTCAGGATCGCCATGACCGACCCCATGCAATTCATGTGCCCGCCTTTCCGGACCGCCAGGGCCATGTGGGCGGCCATGCAAGTGCCCCCCCCGATTCCGAAAACAGCGTTAACGGCGACCAGCCCGGCATAGCTGTGGGCCCACGCGATCGCCGCCAAGCTGACGCATACCATGACAGCGCCGCCGGCGATCAGACGGTGCTTGTCGAACCGATCGGCGGCCATCCCCGCCGGAACCTGGGTGATCCCGCTGAGGAGGACCCCGGTCATGAGGATGGAACCGGTCGCCGCGCCGGAAAGAGCGTTCTCGACGTTGGCCAGAATCGGCAGGAACCCCCATATGCTGCCGATTCCGAAGGTGTATCCGAAGCGGAACATGCAAAGGCCGATGATCCCGCGGTCCGACAGCAGGTGTTTCCAGGCAGGGGTTGGCATGGGCGACCGGGGGATCCGTTCGCTGGCGGTGGGTGGCAGAAGGACACAGGCCATCAGGCCGCCCGAGAGCGCCAGGATTCCCATGGTGGCAAAGGCCGCCGGAAGCCCCCAGGCGTCCTGGATGGCACCGCCCATCAGCGGCCCGAACCCCAGGCCGAGGAACAGCGCCAGGTTGAAGCTCCCCTGGGTCGTCCCCTCGCGCCCGGCCGGAGTGATGTCGCCGACGTAGGCCTGAATGACCGGCATGAGAGCGGCCGAGGCGATGCCCTGCAGAAACCGGATAACGATCAGGCCGCCGACGCTGGAGAACGACAGGAACAGGGCCGCAATCACGCTGTAGGCCAAAAGACCTACCACAATCAGTGGCTTGCGTCCGCTGCGGTCGGACCAGCGCCCGAACCAGGGCGGAAAAATCGTGCGGGACACGGAGAAGGACCCGAAGATCAGGCCGATGACAAAGCCGCCTGCGCCGAGGTCGCGGGCATAGACCGGCAGCAGGGGCACCACGATGCCCACCCCGGTCACGGTGACGAAAATGCAGAAGAAGAGCGTGCCGAAGATTTTCCTGTCGATGCGGCCGGCGGCCAAGGCGCTCATGCCGCACCGATGTCGATGATCTCGCCCGTGCTGTGGGTGCTGTATCCTCCCAGGGCCTCCACCCGGCGCTTGAACTCGGCGGATTCAATGATGCCGAGCAGCGTCCGGATGGGTCCCGAGGCGAACTGCTCGGCGGGGATGACGAGGTCGTACTTTTCGGTAACCACCGGAACGAATTCCAGATTGAGGGCCTTGGCGGCGGCATGGATCCCCAGGCCGACATCCGCCCCGCCGCTCAGCACCGCGACCGCCACGGACATGTGGGTGAACTCCTCGGCGTCATAGCCCCTGATCGCCGCCGGCTCGATTCCGAGCTGCCGGAGGCGGTAATCCAGAAGAATCCGGGTGCCGGAACCGGCTTGGCGGTTGATGAAGCGGACATCCGGCCGGGTCAGATCCTCGATGCCGCGGATGCCCTTGGGGTTGCCGGCCGGCACGATCAGCCCATTGTCGCGGTAGACCAGGTTGACCAATTTGATGGCCCTTCCGGGGAGGTACTTGCGGACGTAGCCGACGTTATAAGTTCCGTCTTCGATGTCCAGCAGGTGCGAGCCGGCCAAGTGGCAGGCGCCGCGCTTGATCGCCATCAGTCCGCCCATGCTGCCGACATGGCTCGATGAAAGGGTCAGACCCGTCTGGGCGGCCTTGAGCTGGTCGGCCAGCACATCCAGGGTATTGTCGTGGCTGCCGACGATGACGATCGTCCGGCTGAGCTCCGCTGAGGGCCTGAGAAGCTCGGCGGTGACCGTCGCGCCCTCGTTGATGCCCTCGGTGTCGGCGGGGATGCGAACGATGCCGTGCGCCTCGGTGATCGAGGTGATCGAGCCGGCCCCGCGCGGCAGAGGGGTGGCGACGATCCGGCCGCCCACCTCGCCGAGCTTGACGCGCACGAATTCCTCCAGACCGAGCTTGGAGGCCATCTTGCGCGTGGGCGTCACCGTGACGGTCTCGTGCGCGGGCTCGGGCTGATTGAGGAGCGCCGCGAGCAGGGGCCGCACCAGCTGCTCGAAGACGATGATGGCCGATACCGGGTAGCCCGGAATGCCGAACACGGGGGTGCTCCGCACCACGCCGACCACCGCCGGTTTGCCCGGCATGATGGTGACGCCGTGGACCAGCACCTCGCCCAAGTCCTCGACGACGGCGCGGGCGTAGTCCTCGGCCCCCGCCGAGGAGCCGCCCAGGATCAGCACGCTGTCGCAGCCTCCGTCGATGGCCGCCTCCACCGCGCCCCGGATCCGAACGGTCTGATCCGAGACTATCTCATGGCGGGCATACGTCCCGCCGGCTTCCTCGACCAGCCGGCCGAGGACAAAGGAGTTGGTTTCGAGCACCTGACCCGGCCGAAAATCGGTCAGCGGCGTGGTGCGCCAGTCGACCAGCTCCGTGCCGGTGGGGATGATCACCACCCGCGGCTTGCGCAGCACCGGCACGCTGAACACCCCGCCGGTCAGCAGCGCCCCCAGGCAGTACGGGGTGATCCGGTGATGGCGGGCGAACAGCAGCTCGGTGGCGACGATGTCCTCGCCGATCTTGCGCACATTCTGCCAAGGGAAGGCCGGCGCTTCGATGACGATGCTGCGCTCGCTCTTCACCTGGACGTTTTCGATCATGATGACCGCATCGGTGGCTTCGGGCAGGACATTTCCGGTGTTCACGAAGAAGGCGTTCTGCCCGGGGACCAGCTCCTTCGGACGGCCCTGGTTGGCACCGTAGGTGGTCTCCGCCTTCACGGCCACACCGTCCATGGCGGCCGCATGATAGCTCGGCGCGGAGATGGCGGCATGGACGGGCGCGGCCAGGATGCGGCCTACGGCCTCGGTCGCCGGCACGGTCTCGGGCGGCAGCTGCCGCAAGGGCGCCAGGCGCTCGCGAACGATCCGCCGCGCCTCCTCCAGGCTTTTCATTTTCAGATAAACATTGCGGGGCATTTTTTCCTTCGGAAAAAATGGTGTAAGGGTTAAGGCACTGAAAATCCTTTTATTTTTGCCTAACACGTAAAACGAAAAACTTAAAACGGCTGTCTAAAACAAGATAACGTCCACCCGTGCTCCTTCGTCCAATCCTTCTACATTCTTTCCGATTTCGATGATTCCGTCGGCGTGGACCATGGTGTTGAGAAGCGCCGATTTGCCCAGAACGGGTTCGGCCCACAGCTCGGCGTCTTGTCGCTTGAGGCGCACGCGGATGAAGTCCGTGCGTCCCTGGGCCGAGGCCACGTTGCGGCTCAGCCGGGCCGGGAGCGCGACATCGGCCGCGCAGGGATCGTTCCGCCCAGCGACACGGCGCAGAAAAGGCCTGACAATCCGGGAGAATACGATCATTGCGGAGACGACATGGCCGGGCAGCCCCCAGACGGCTTTCGTGCCGACCCTGGCCAGAATGGTCGGTTTGCCGGGGCTGATGGCGATCCCGTGGACCAGGATCTGCACATCGGCAAAGGCCGAGACGGCCTCCACGGTGTAGTCGCGGGTTCCGACCGAGCTGCCGCCCGAAACCAGCACCATGTCGCAACGCTCCAGCGCCCGGGCGCACGCATCGCGCAGCGACGGGTAGTCATCCCTGACGATGCCGAAGCTTTCCGGGGCCGCGCCGGTCTCGGCCGTCAGGCCGGCCAGGGTGAAGCTGTTGACGTCGCGAACCTGGGCCGGCGCGGGGGCGGCATCGATCGGCACGAGCTCGTCTCCGGTGGAGATGATCCCCACCACCGGCCGGCGGAAGACCTGGACCCGGGTCCGGCCGAAAGCCGCCAGCACGCCCGTGTCCTGGGGCCGCAGGCGCCGGCCGGCAGCGGCGATGCACGCCCCCTGTTCAAAATCCTCGCCGGCCGCGATGAGGTTCTGCCCGGGAGCCACGCTGCGAAACACCTCGATGGCGGTATCGTCGACCGCCTCGGCGTGTTCGATCATCACGACGCTGTCGGCGCCGGACGGCAGCATGCCGCCGGTGGGTATGCGGACGGCTTCGCCGGTGGAGACCGCCACCCGTGCGGCTTCGCCCATGCCGACGGCGCCGGTAACCTGGAAGAAGGCCGGGCTGGACTCGCTGGCACCGAACGTGGCGGCCGCTTTCAGGGCATAGCCGTCGACGGTGGATCGGGAGAAGGCCGGCAGATTCTCGCCGGCAAATACATCCTCCGCCAGGATGCGGCCGCGGGCGGCTTCCAGATCCACCCGCTCGGTGCCGACCGGGGGGAAGTCGGGAACCAGCGCGAGCACCTGCTCGATGTCCAGGACTTTGAAGAATTCTTTCACCGGGGTATCCGCGGAAACCTACTCTATCACGGTAATCGATTCAAGACCGCACGGGGATCGACGACTTCGTCTAACATAAAAACCGCCGCCGCTCAAAGTCAATCTCTGCGCTTGCAAAATCTTGAAAGCGGGCTATAATCGGGCAAATTTGCGTTCGGGACCGGCACGATCGGCCGCCGCCGAACCTGAAAGACAGAAGGTGACAGAAGCTTTATGCTCGAGGAGTCCGAAGCACCCGTGGACATTCCGCGTGCACCTCGTCCGGAGTTTTTGACCGCGACTCGGTTCGATTCATTCAATCTGTCGACCGAGGTGCTGAAGGGGCTTGCGGAAGCCGGGTTTGAATTTTGTACGCCGATTCAAGCCGAAGCCCTGCCCTTACTGTTGCAAGGCCGCGACGTGGCCGGGCAGGCCCACACCGGGACCGGCAAAACGGCCGCCTTTCTGGTGACCGTCATCAACAGGCTCTTAGGCTTTGAAAACCGCAAGACCGGGCTGCCCCAGGCCCTCATCATGGCGCCCACCCGTGAATTGTCCCGCCAGATCTACGAAGAAGCCCTGGTCCTGAGCCGCCACACAGACATCACCCTGCTTGAGGTGGTCGGCGGCATCGACTACAAGGAGCAGGCCGAGGGGCTGGAGAAAGGGGCCGACGTCGTTATCGGCACACCGGGACGGATCATCGACTATTACAAGCAGGGGATCCTGAAAACCAGGGATATCAAGTTCCTGGTCATTGACGAGGCCGACCGGCTGCTCGACCTCGGCTTCGAAAAGGACATGCGCTTCATTCTCCGCAAGCTGCCGCACTACGAGAAGCGCCAGTCCATGCTTTTCTCGGCGACCCTTTCCTACCGCGTGCTGGAGCTGACCTACGAGTTCATGAACCTGCCCGAATTCATTTCGGTGATCCCGGACCAGGTGACCGTCGCCGGCATCGAGCAGTCTCTGTTTCATGTGGGCAGCGACCGCAAGTTCCAGCTCCTGCTGGGGCTGCTGCAGCGCGAGGAGTTCACGCGCATGCTGATCTTCGTCAACATGAAGATCGCCGTGGAGCGGCTGACGCGCCGGCTGAAGGGCAACGGCATCCCCGCGGAGGGCATCTCGGGCGATCTGCCGCAGCTGAAGCGCTTCAAGCTCATGGAGCGCTTCAAGAACGGGCAGATCAAGATCCTGGTGGCGACCGACGTGGCCTCGCGCGGCATCCACGTCGAAGACATCAGCCATGTCATCAATTACGACATCCCCCAGGACGCCGAAAATTACGTCCACCGCATCGGCCGCACGGCCAGGGCCGGCAAAACCGGCAAGGCCATCTCCCTGGCGTGCGAGGAGTACGTTTTTCATCTGGAGCCGCTGGAGTCGATGCTGGGCTACAAGCTGCCCGTGGTATGGGCGGAGGAGGGCTGGTACCAGGAAGACCGGTCCCGGCCGGAAGACCGCGCTTCGTTTGAACGCCGTGAGCGCAAGAACGGTCGCCACGGACGGGACCGTGACCGGGACCGGGACCGTGACCGTGACCGGGACCGCGGGCGCGGGCGCGCGCCACGGCGGCCGGCGCCCGATGCGGCACCGGCTAAACCGAAAGCCAAACGCATTCCAGGTGCCTTTTTCGGCTTCGGACCCGAATCGGAGGAGCCTGTCCCGGAACCGGTGGACATCGAGGAAGAGGTTTCTGCGGACGCAGCCCCCGAGCCGCAGGCGGCTGCAGTCGAAGAGGTTGAAAAGGTCGAGAAGCCCAAGAAACGCCGCCGCCGCAGGCGCAAGAAGCGCACTCCCGCCCCGGAATCGGGTCCTGCGACGCCCTCGTCGACCGCGACTGAAGAAGCTCCCGTCGCGGACCAACCGGTGGAACCCGCCGCCTAGCCCCGGTCCCGAGCAATCGTTGCGGGCGCGCCGCGCCCCTCGGAGCTCCGGGCCGCGGGCCGTCATTGACTCGATCGGGCCAATTCCCTACACTGCCTTCCATGGGACATGTCTTCGACTTCCACGAGGCCGTCGCATACGAGAAGTGGATGAAAAAGCCGGAGAACGAACTGGCTTTTCAGATGGAAATCCAGCTGCTGCGCGACATGTTACAACCACGGCCCGGGGAGTCGATCCTTGACATCGGCTGCGGCGCCGGACTCTGCCTGCCGGCTTTTCTGGACATGGGGTTGAAGGTGACCGGCATCGACCCCTCTACCTACATGCTCGATATCGCCCTGGGCAAAGTCGGCAACCGCGTCGACCTGTACCGCGGGTTCGCCGAGGACCTGCCTTTCGGCGACAACTCCTTCAATCATGCCTGCCTGTTCACCACCCTGGAATTCGTGGAGGACGCCGGCAAAGCCCTCGCGGAAGCCTGCCGCGTGGCCAAGGACCGCCTGTTCATCGGCGTGCTCAACCGCTACGCCATCAAGGGAGTCGAACGGCGGGTGCGGGGCATGTTTTCGCCGTCGATCTACAATCACGCCCGTTTTTACAGCGTATGGAAGTTGAAGCACATGCTTCACGATCTGGTGGGCGATGTGCCGATATCCTGGCGCACCGTGTGCCAGCTTCCGCTGCCCTCCGGCAAGTTTGCGTCGAGCTTCGAGCAGCCGTTCCTCCAGCGCTGTCCTTTCGGCGCGTTCGCGGGCATGGTCGTGATCCTGATTCCGCGGTTCCGGATAAGGCCGCTCACCGCCCCCTACCAGCCCCGCCATGCGCCCGAGGAGGCGCCGGGGTGACGGCAGAGGGCTTCGGAGGCATGGTCATGGAAGCGCTGCTCTACGAAAAGCTCGCAGACCTGAAGGTGCGGTGTGCGCTTTGCAGCCACCGCTGCGTCATCCCCGCCGGCAAGCGCGGAATCTGCGCCGTGCGCGAAAACCGGGGCGGCCTCCTGCAGACGCTGGTCTACGGCCGACTGATCGCACGGCACATCGACCCCATCGAGAAAAAGCCCCTTTATCACTTTCTGCCCGGTTCGCTGTCCTACTCCATTGCGACCGTGGGGTGCAACTTCCGCTGCCGGTTCTGCCAGAACGCCGATATCGCCCAGCTGCCGGCTGACCGCGGCGGGGCCATCATCGGCGACCGCGTAAAACCGGAGCAGGTCGTGGAGGCGGCCCAGACAGCCGGTTGCCGCAGCATATCCTACACCTACACCGAGCCGACCGTCTTTTTCGAATTCGCCCTGGAGACCGCCCGGCTGGCGCACGCGCAGGGCATCCGCAACGTGTTCGTCACCAACGGGTACATGACGGCCGAAGCCCTGGAGATGATCGCACCGGTCCTGGACGCGGCCAACGTGGACCTGAAGGCGTTCACCCGCGGCTACTACAAGGATGTCTGCGGGGCGAAGCTGGAGCATGTCCAGGAGACCCTGCGGAACATGCGATCGAGAGGGGTTTTCGTGGAGGTGACGACCCTGGTCGTGCCGGGGCTGAACGATGACCCCGCCGAACTGAAAGCCCTGGCGGAGTTCCTGGTGAAGGACCTGGGCGCCGGCACTCCCTGGCACATCAGCCGCTTCCACCCCACCTACCGGCTGACGGACCGTCCGGCCACCCCGGTCGAGACCCTGCGTGCGGCGCGGGAGATCGGGCTGGCGGCCGGCCTTCGGTACGTCTACACCGGCAATGTCCCCGGCGACGAAGGCGAAAACACCTTCTGCCCGGCCTGCGGCGCGTTGCTCATCGAGCGTTGGGGCTTCCGGGTTGGGAAGCTGCGTCTAAAGGAGGGAGTGTGTACCAAATGCGGAGAGAGGGTAGAGGGCGTATGGCGATAATACGGAAACGCGTGGGCAACTACCATTCGGCGAGCGTTCAGCCATGGATGGGATAACGCTTTTCGGGATCGTCAGCACCTTGCTGGGTGTGACGCGCGCGCTGCCACAGCTCATCCGGCTGCTGCGCGCGAGGCACGCCCATGGTGTCTCTGTCGATTCCGCCGCCACCAGCATGATCGTCAGTTCCGGCTGGGCGGTTTATGGCATCCTGACCCACCAACCCGTTATCAGTTTCGCCTCTGGTGCCTCGGGCATCATCTTTGCCGTAATCACCCTTTCAGCCCTGCAATTTGGCCGCCGGCTAAGAGAACTCAAGATCGCCCCTGTGTGGCTTGCGGTATTGCTTCTCTTGGGGAGCATCGGCGGTGCGACCGGCTTGAGCGTTGTCCTGCCCATCAGCGTCCTGGCGGCGAATAGTTCCCAAGTGTGGGTCGCCTATCGGGAAAGCAACCTGGCCGATTTGTCCCTGGGTACGTGGCTGCTCTCGATGACCGAAGGGCTTTTGTGGGGCGGCTATGGCCTTGTCCAGCAGGATATTGCCGTGTTGGTAAATAACACCTTTCAGTTGACCACGAGCGCGATAATTGCAGCCTTCAAACTGGCGCATATGGCCAGGACCGCGAAACATAACAAGGCAGTGCTTCAGGTGATTGGCGATAGGGGATGAGTGTTCGTTTTTGCCTGGCGGACGCAAATAGATGGATGTGCTGCCGCACGAAATCTCTCGCAAAAACAACGGCCGGATTTTTCTTGATTTCGATTGTCTATTGTAAAGTTGGCGATCACTTAGATATCAGCCGACTAATCACCAAAGAACCAAAGCTGTAATATTATCGCTGTTGAGTCTCATGCAGAAATCATATATCATCTCGAACCAACCAATCATTGCTAGCGAAGGAGGAAATATGAAACGCATTCTTACTTTACTGGCAATAATGGTCCTCTGGATCTGCAGTATCGCTCAGGCTGAGATGCCGAAAGGTGAATATCTGGAAGGGAAGAACAGCGTAACGGCGGTGATTTTAGCCCATGGCAGAGGTCAAGGGGCGGATTCGCACGTCGTCAGCCCACTTCGTAAGGTCATCAACAAGGAACTCGGTTTCCACACGTTCTCACTGCAAATGCCTGTGTTATCCAGTTCAAAATACTTGGACTACGCCCCAACCTTCCCTGATGCATTCAAAGCTATCCAAATGGCAATAGATTACCTGACGACCGAAAAGGGTGTGAAGCGGATCTATCTTATGGGTTACAGTATGGGGGCACGGATGACAACTGCCTTTCTTGTTGAAAGGCCCACGCCAGCGATTGTCGGCTTCATAGGTGTCGGCCTCCTGGAAGGCGGAGGTAGACCGTTGGACGCGAATCAGAACTTGTCAACCATTCGCCTACCTGTAATTGACATCTTCGCTGACAATACGCCGCTCGATCTGAAGAGCGCTGAAAACCGGCGATCGATGGTATCAGATACGTTTAAGCAGATAAGAATCTCCGGCGCAGAACACAGTTTTCGGGGATACGACGACCAGGTTGTTCAAACAGCCATTGAATGGTTGAAGGAACAAGAGGGAAAGGCAATGCGCCAATAACACAGGCATACAGACTGATGGTTTACAACCGCCGCAGCTGCCTATTGTTGAAAATAGCACTGTAATCTTGCTTTACAATAAAAATGCGTTTGTGACAGCCAAGGGAATCGCATCAGTTTTCTGAAAACGTTAGGTTGACCGGTAGTATCCCCGTCCCTGGCGGATCAATGTGTTTCGGTTTGGGTTTGACACTGTCAGCCCGACCAAGGTAAAATCATGATATAAGGAAT